>Ga0049070_1000507_pt1 | contig 31355 bp, 30 predicted proteins | sample FECB22metaG_FD_56243 | JGI IMG/M metagenome (GOLD analysis project Ga0049070, IMG submission 56243) | Cyanobacterial communities from the Joint Genome Institute, California, USA - FECB-22 | ecosystem: Environmental > Aquatic > Thermal springs > Hot (42-90C) > Microbial mats | place: USA: California
GAAGCGCCGGATGATGAAGCGGAAGATGATGATGAACCGCATGTAAGCGGCCATCACGAAAGCGGCGGCCGGACGTTCAGGCCGGTCGCCGCGCCCCGCGGTTCACCAGGATACGTCGCCCACGTGCCACGGACCTACCTCACGCGCAGCGCTCCCGACACGGCCGAGGTCGAGCGCCGACGCTGGATGTTCCGGCACCCCGCCGTCATCCGCATCACCCACTGGATCAACGCCCTGTGCCTGCTGGCCCTCCTGATGAGCGGGCTGCAGATCTTCAACGCCCACCCGGCCCTGTACTGGGGCAAGGTCTCGACCTTCGACACGCCGCTGCTGTCGATGACCTCGACGGACGACGACCCGCCCAAGGGCGTCACCACGGTCCTGGGCCACAAGCTCGACACCAGCGGCTGGCTCGGCTCCTCGCCCGGCGCCGACGGCGAGCCGGCCGACCGCGGCTTCCCGTCCTGGCTGACGCTGCCGAGCGACCAGGACCTCACCGGCGGCCGCAGCTGGCACTTCTTCTTCGCCTGGGTCCTCGTCCTGAACGGCGCCCTCTACCTGCTGTACGGGCTGCTCAGCGGGCAGCTTCGCTTCCGGGTCATCCCCCAGCGCGACCAGGTCCGGCACTTCGCCGCTTCGGTGTGGGAGCACCTGACCCTGCGCTTCCCGCAAGGCGACGAGGCCAAGCGCTACAACGTCATCCAGAAGCTTACCTACGCCGTCGTGCTGTTCGTGCTCCTGCCGGTGCAGGTGCTGGCCGGGCTGGCGATGTCGCCGGCCATGGATGCCGCGTTCCCGTTCCTGCTGACCCTGTTCGACGGGCGGCAGTCGGCGCGCACGGTCCACTTCGTGGTGGCGGCCCTGCTAGTCCTGTTCGTCCTCGTCCACGTCGCCCTGGTTGTCCTCTCGGGGTTCTGGAACAACATGCGGGGGATGCTGACCGGCTGGTTCGTGATCGAGCGGAAGGTGAAGCCCGCATCGGCGGACCGCGCGGGAGACCGGGCATGACCCGTCAGCTCAGCCGACGTTCCCTCCTGCTCGGCGCCACCGCCGCGGCCGGCACAGCGATGCTCGGCGGCTGCGACCGGCTGGGCGAGGCCGACTGGTTCCGGCGCACGCTCAAGACTGGCGAGGACGCCAACCTGTTCGTGCAGCGGCTGCTCCTGACCGAGCGGACGCTCGCACCCGAGTACGCCGAGGCGGACATCTCGCCGTGGTTCAAGCCGAACGGCACCGAGGACCCGCCCGACAAGGCGTACAAGGCGCTCGCGCGGCGCAAGTTCGCGGACTACCGGCTGGAGGTGGGCGGCCTCGTCGAGACACCGCTGAAGCTCTCCCTGGCCGAGCTGCGCAAGCTCCCCTCCCGCACGCAGATCACCCGGCATGACTGCGTCGAGGGGTGGAGTTGCATCGGCAAGTGGACCGGCGTGCCCCTGTCCGAGATCCTGGACCGGGCACGGCTCAAACCGCAGGCGCGCTACGTCGTGTTCCGCTGCGCCGACACGATGGACCAGGGCGAGGACGATGGCGCCGATGGGGACGGGACGGAGGACGTCTCGTCCGGCGGCAACGCCAACCCTGCGATGACGAAGCAATCGGGCGAGGGGGAGGACAAGCGGGATTCCGGGGGCCAGCAAGCCGCCGAGGGAACCTCCGCCGGCGACGACGCGCCCGTTCGCTACTACGAGAGCATCGACCTTGTGGACGCCTTCCATCCCCAGACTATCCTCGCCTACGAGCTAAACGGAAAAGCCCTGCCCGTGGCGAACGGCGCCCCCTTGCGGCTGCGTCTCGAACGCAACCTCGGCTACAAGCAGGCCAAGTACGTGATGCGCATCGAGGTGCTGGAGAGCTTCGCCGACATCGGCGAGGGCAAGGGCGGCTACTGGGAGGATCAGGGCTACGCTTGGTACGCCGGCATATGAAGGCCGATGCCCCGGGCACGGCTTTGGTTTAGTTCATCAACTGACCAATATCGGCTTCCTTGCCGACCAATGGATTTGACCGGGATCCGTGTCCGATAAAGTGCTTCCCTTCGTGCGCGCGGAAGGCGCCGACCAGAAAATCCTGGTTGAGAACGCCAGGCTTCGGGACCTGCTGCGGCAAGCCGGCATCCCGTTTGACGCGGCCGAGGCACATGTCGACACCGGCTTCATGGCGGGCGGCGGCGAGATGGGTGCGCTCATGCGGTCCATGGACTGGTCGCAGACCTCGTTCGGTCCGGTCTCCGGCTGGTCCCAGTCTCTGCGTTCGGCGGTCAGCATCTGCCTGACCACCCGTTTCCCCGTCGTGCTGTACTATGGGCCCGAGCGGGCGTTGATTTATAACGACGCATGGCGGCCGGTCGTCGGCGACAAGCATCCCTGGTCGTTCGGCCGCGCCGGCACCGAGGTCTGGGCCGAGATCTGGGACATCATCGGCCCGATGTTCGACACGGTCTTCGAAACGGGTGAGGCGACCTGGTCCGACGACCAGCTCCTGCCTCTGAACCGCTTCGGCTACGTCGAGGAGTGCTACTTCTACTACTCGTACAGCCCGATCCGCGGCGAGCAGGGCCGCGTCGAGGGCATCTTCACGGCGGTGGCCGAGACGACACTCCGGGTCGTCGCCGACCGCCGCACGCGTCTCCTTCGCGACCTGGCCGCCCGGTCCATCGAGGCGAAAACGACCGCGGAGGCCTACGCCGTCGCCGCCGAGGTGCTCGCAGGCGACCCGCACGACGTGCCCTTCGCCCTGCTCTACACCTTCGATGCCGACGGCGAGGGCCTGACCCTCGCGGGCCAGGTCGGCATGCCGGACGCGATGACCGGCCTGGCCCCAGCGGGCGAGGCGGACGGCGATCCCTGGTCCCTGCGCGAGGTGGCCGCCACCGGGACGCCTCTGCTGCTGGAAGGGCTCGACGCGCGGATGCCCGGACTGCCGGGCGGGCCATGGCCGGAGCCGGTCACCCAGGCGCGGGTCATGCCCGTCACGGCCGGAACGGGCGGCCGCACCAGCGGGATCGCGGTCATCGGCATCAGCCCGCGCCTGCGGTTCGACGAGCGCTACCAGGTCTTCTGCGAGCAGGTCGCCTCCAACCTCAGCGCCGCCGTCACGAACGCGCTCGCTTACCAGGAGGAACGGGCTCGCGCGGAGCGCCTGGCCGAGATCGACCGGGCCAAGACCGACTTCTTCTCCAACGTCAGCCACGAGTTCCGCACGCCGCTGACGCTGATGTTGAGCCCCTTGGAGGAGATCCTCGCCAAGCCGCCGGGCGGGGTGCTGCCCGACAACCGTGCCCTGGCGACGGTCGCCCATCGCAACGGCCTGCGCCTGCTGCGCCTCGTCAACGGGCTGCTCGATTTCTCCCGTGTCGAGGCCGGTCGCACCCGGGCCGTCTACCGGCCGACCGACCTGCCCCGGTTCACCGCCGAACTCGCCGGCAACTTCCGCTCGCTCTGCGAGCAGGCCGGCTTGACGCTGACCGTCGACTGCCCGCCCCTCGACACCCTCGTGCCGCTCGATCTGGAGATGTGGGAGAAAGTGGTGCTCAACCTCCTCTCCAACGCCTTCAAATTCACGCTGCAGGGCGGGATCACCGTGCAGGTCGGACGGGACGACGAATGTGCCGTGCTCACCGTCGCCGATACCGGGACGGGCATCCCGGCGGAGGAGCTCCCGCGTCTGTTCGACCGGTTCCACCGGGTGCAGGGAGCCCAAGGGCGCACCTTCGAGGGAACGGGCATCGGCCTTGCCCTGGTGCAGGAGATGGTCCGCCTCCACCGTGGATCCATCCACGTCGAGAGCGAGCCAGGCTTGGGCAGCACGTTCCGGGTCTTGCTCCCCCTGGCGCAGGACCGGGTCGGAATGGCCGGAGAAGGCTTCACGCCGAGCCTGACCGCGGCGCGGGTCGAGGCGTTCGTGGCCGAGGCCAAGCGCTGGATCGACGGCGGTGCCGGGGCGGAGGATCTGATCCTCGACGCCGAGCCGGTCAGCCACGACCCATCGTCCACGGGTCGCGTCCTTCTGGCCGACGACAACGCCGACATGCGCGAGCACGTCGCCCGCCTGCTCATGGCCCAGGGGTACGACGTCGAGGCCGTGCCGGATGGCCAGGCGGCGCTGACCGCCGTCGGCGCCCGTCGGCCAGACCTCCTGCTCACCGACGTGATGATGCCGCGCCTCGATGGCTTCGGCCTGCTCGCCGCCGTGCGGGCCGACCCGACCCTGGGCGACCTGCCGGTCATCATGCTCTCGGCGCGGGCCGGCGACGAGGCCAAGGTCGAGGGACTCGATGCGGGTGCCGACGATTACCTGACGAAGCCGTTCTCGGCCCGGGAGCTGATCGCGCGCGTCGGTGCCAACCTGCAGCTTGCCCGCGTGCGGCGCGAGGCGGCGGAGGCCCTGCGTCGGGTCAACGAGGACCTGGAGCGGGAGGTCGCCGCCCGCACGGCCGAGCGCGACCGGATCTGGCAGGTCAGCCTCGACATGCTCGGCGTGGCCGATGCCGACGGCATCTGGCTGGCGGTCAACCCGGCCTGGACACAGGTCCTGGGCTGGCAGCAGCACGACATCGTCGGTCGCACCTCAGAGTGGCTGGAGCACCCCGACGACCGCGAGAAGACCCGCGCCGAGGTGCGGCGGCTCGCCGGCGGTGAGGCAACCCTGGCGTTCGAGAACCGCTTCCGCGCCCGAGACGACACCTACCGCACGCTGTCGTGGACGGCGGTACCCGCGGACGGGCGCCTGTACTGCGTCGCGCGCGACGTGACCGACAAGCGGGCCCACGCGATCAGCCTCGCCCAGGCCGAGGAGGCGCTGCGGCAGTCGCAGAAGATGGAGGCGGTCGGGCAACTCACCGGCGGCGTGGCCCACGACTTCAACAACCTCCTGACGATCATCCGCTCGTCGGTCGACTTCCTGCGCCGGCCGAACCTGCCTGAGGACCGGCGTGCCCGTTACATGGACGCGGTGTCCGATACGGTCGACAGGGCGGCCAAGCTCACCGGACAGCTCCTCGCCTTCGCCCGGCGGCAGGCGCTCAAGCCCGAGACCTTCGATGTCGGCGCGCGGCTCCAGGCCGTGGCCGAGATGGTCGACACCGTCACCGGCGCCCGCATCAGCGTCATCGCCGAGGTGCCGGAGCACCCCTGCTTCATCTGCGCCGACGCCAGCCAGTTCGAGACGGCGCTTGTCAACATGGCCATCAACGCCCGCGACGCGATGGAGGGTGAAGGCACGCTCACCCTGCGCCTCGCCTGCGACCAGGCGATGCCGGCCATCCGCGGCCACGGCCCGTCCCGAAACCCGTTCGCGGCGGTCAGCGTCGCCGACACCGGCACCGGCATCGAGCCTGACACCCTCGCGCGGATCTTCGAGCCATTCTTCACCACGAAAGAGGTCGGCAAGGGTACGGGCCTGGGCCTTTCCCAAGTCATCGGTTTCGCGAAGCAGTCCGGCGGTGACGTCGACGTGGACAGCACGGTCGGACAAGGCACGACCTTCACCCTCTACCTGCCGCAGGTGGACGCCGTCGATGCGCCGGTGCCCGATGATGCCGGGGAGCTCGCCTGGGGCGAGGGGCGGCGCGTGCTCGTAGTCGAGGACAACGTCGAGGTGGGCCGCTTCGCCACCCAGATCCTGGAAGACCTGGGTTACGTGACGGAGCTCTCCGCCAACGCGGAAGAGGCCCTGGATCGGCTCGGCGGCGACGGCGCCGGCTTCGACGCGGTCTTCTCGGACGTGGTCATGCCGGGCATGGGCGGCGTTGCGCTGGCTGAGGAGCTTCGCCGCCGCCTGCCCGAATTGCCCGTAGTGCTGGCCTCGGGCTACAGCCACGTCCTGGCGGAGAAGGGCGCCCATGGCTTCGAGCTCCTCCACAAGCCTTATTCCGCCGAACAGATTTCCCGCGTCCTGAACAAGGTCAGCCATCGGCGACGCCGGAAGCCTGATCAGCGCCGGTAAGCGATAGCGGCCACACCGTCATGCTCGTCTAGGCCCGCTCAGCGGCTCGTTTTGGGGAGCGACGGCCTCGGGAATGGGTCACTAACCGGCGACGACGGCTTCTCACCGGCCAGGCGTGGCGAAGTGAAGGGTGTCCATGTCTGACCGCCCCTCAGGCGGTAGGAGGCATCAACCCGCATCGCGGCGGACCGCTTCAGGTCAACGAGGACTCCTCGCCCGGCGACGGTTCGGCGCCGGCGGCGCCGGGTTCCGGTCCGGTCGAGGACACGGGCACGGCGGCGTCGGAAACCGTGACGAGCGTGCCGATCATGCCGAGGAGTGCGAGACGCTCGGGACTGCCCGTCGAGGAGGCCAGGAAGTCTTGCAGCTCGACGCGGGATGGCCTCCCGCCCGAGGGACCGTTCGGCTCATGCAGGACGAACACGTCCGTCGGTGCCTGCCCGAGGCAGAGGAACCAGCGGTCGTCGTTGGACGCGGCATAGACCAGCTTGCGCTCGATGGTCATGTCCTCAATGCCCTCGGGTCGCACGGGGTTCAGGAGGCGTTGATCGGACCGGGCGGCTGCGGAGCAGGCGGCTCCGTCGGCGGGTCACCCTCGGGCGGCGCAGGGTCCGGCGGCGGGTCGCCGATGGGCGGCAGCGGGTCGTCCCCCGGGCGTGGCGTGTCGGATTGCATTCTTTCCCCGCTGTGGCCGGTCTGGCGATGGCTGACAACGCGTGCGGTGCCCGGCGGATGCGTCCTCGGCCGCCGCTTTCCATTACGCTCGACCGGTCAGCCGAACGTGACCGCCAACCGGGTCCGCAAGGGTTGCTCAGCGCCCGACTGAGGTCTGGGACCGAGTCGGGCTAAGTCCGGACGGGATCACCTGCGAAGGGGTTCCGGCTTGCGGTCCTCCGGAAGCATGCTTTTCAGGTGATCGTGCACGATCTGCGCGCTGAAGGGCTTGCCGATGAAATGCGCGCCCTCCGGCAGGTCCCCGGGCCCAGGCTTGGCATGACCGGATGCGACGACGATGGAGATGTGCGGCCACCGCTCGGCGGCGTACCGGGCCAGGGCGAAGCCATCCAACTTCCCCGGCATCTGGACGTCGGTGAACAGCAGGCACAGGTGTGGGTGTCGGTCGTGCAGCAAGCCGACAGCCGCGTCCGCGTGCGCAGCCTCCAAGGTCTCGAACCCGGCCTCCTCCAGGATGTCGATGGCGTCCATGCGTATGAACGCGTCGTCGTCGACGACAAGGGCGAATGAAGGCGAGGGTGAGGTGGGGGCGGTCATGGCCGGGATACAAGTTCGGTCGTCCCGAAAAGGTCCCAGCCGCCGACAGCGCATGACCCGATGCGGGTCAGGGCAAGGGAAGTCTGGCCGCAGGGGCGAGCACGCTCAGACCACCTCGCTACGGTCGATCTGGCGCATCACCCGGTGCAGGTCGAACGGTTTGGGCAGGAAGGTCGCCCGGGCGGGCAACGCGTCGCGGGTGACCGGTGCCTGGTCGGAGACCACGAACAGTAGCGTCGGCGGAAACCGCTCGCGCACGTAATGGGCGAGCTTCAGGCCGTCCATGTCGCCCGGCATCTGCACGTCGGTCAGCACGACGCGGATCTCTCCGTGCCGGTCGAGGATGGCGATGGCCTCCTCGGAATTCCCGGCCTCGAACACCCGCCAGCCGCGCTCCTCGAAGAAGCCGACGATGTCAAAGCGCAGGAGCGCCTCGTCCTCGACCACGAGGACCGTCTTAGATCCGATAGGCGTGCTCTGACCCACCGCTACGCGTTCTCCCCAAAGACGGCTGCGTCATCCCGCCGGGCCTCAAGCGCGAACCTCAAGCCCTCAGGGAGGAATTCGGTTGCCGCCGTCCCCCCGAAGTAGGAGCGTAGCGAGCGCTCGATCAGGGTGGAGCCGAACCCGCGCCGGGTCGGTTCCGAGACCGGCGGCCCCCCTTGTTCCCGCCAAGCCAGCCTGAATTTGGCCTCGGGCCCTGTCCCGTCAACCTGCCAGGTCAGGCGGACGCAGCCGCTCCCATTGGAAAGGGCGCCGTACTTGGCCGCGTTCGTGGCGAGCTCGTGCAGGGCGAGGGCCAGGGCGACGGACACCTGAGGCTGCAGGGAGACCGGCGGCCCTTCCAGGACGATGCGCGTCCCGAGATCGCCATGGGGTGCCAGGGAGTGCTCCGCGAGTGCCCGCAGGTCGGCGGAGCGCCAGGAGGCCCCGGTCAACACGTCGGTGGCCGTTCCCAGCGCCACAAGCCGCGCGGACAGGTTCTGGCTCGCGGACGGCAGGTCGGTAGCGCTGCGCAGGGTCTGCAGGGAGACCGACTGGACGACGGCTAAGACATTCTTGAGCCGGTGAGCGAGCTCTCCGTTCATCATCCGCATGTCGTCCTCGGCCCGCTTGCGCGCGCGGAAGTCACGGGTGACGGTGCCGTAGCCGAGGACGTTGCCTTCCGGATCCGTGACGGGGAACACCGAGTAGAGGACGGGGATGAGCTCGCCGGTGGCGAAATGGCGGAAGCGCAGCTCGCCAGCCCAGTGCCCGTCGCGCTTCACTGCCGGGAGCACCTCGTCCGTCACCGTTGGTTGATCCTCTGGCGGGAAGAAGTCGGCGATGGTGAAATTGGTGATGTCCGCACCATCGAGCCCGACCAGCCGGCGCGCGGCATCGTTCATGTAGAACACCCGCCCGTCGACATGGGCCATGCCGATGAAGTCGGTGCTGTTCTCGGCCAGCCGGACGAAGCGGTCACGCTCCTCCTCGCTCTCGCGCAACGCGGTGATGTCGCGCGAGACGGATAGGATGCGGTGCGGTTTGCCGTCCCTGCCCGGGATCGGGCTGACGGCGACGTGCCACCACTTGGGCGTACCCATCATAGTGCTGGCGCGACCCACGAAGCTCGCGGAGCACCCCTCGCGTGCGCCCTGCACCGCCGCGATTGCCTCGGCATGGCCGCTGCCGGCCCAGAAGTCCGGCCACGGGCAGCCGGAGATGGCGTTGAAGTCGCTCACCTCCATCACGCGCTGGCCGCCCTCGCTCATGAAGGTGAGTTTGCCGTCGAGGTCGAGCACCTTGATGCAGTCGGTCGAGCTTCCCAACACGCCCGCCAGGAAGCCCTCACGCTCCGCAGCATCCGCGGCCGCGCGTACCAGGTCTTCTCGCGCGGCATCAGAGGCGCGCAGTGCCTGCCGCAGGGCGACCACGACCCCGACGAGCCCCGAAGTGGTCGCGGCGTAGATCCCCGATGCGGCCCACTGCGTCGGGGAGAGGATGCCGATGGGTGGGACGTCGAGGAGGACGTAGCCGGCGCAGAGGGTCGAGAGCAGGGTCGCCCACATCCCTGCCTTGCCCCCCAACATCAGGGTCACCGCCACGACGGCAGGGGTGAAAAGGAACCAGGGGGCGAACTCGGCAAACAGCGCGAAGCGCAGCAGTGCGACGGCAAAGACCGCCAGCGTGGCGATGCCGTACCGCAGGAGAAAGGGCGGGGGCGGGGCGATGACGCCGGCGCGGAGGTGAGAGAGGACGAGGGCCGAGATGATCGTGATCCCGAGGGGCTCGACGGACGCCGTCGGGCACTTCTCCTAACCGAGGGGATTGTGACCGGGCCAAGGCCGGGAGATGTCCTTTCGAAGCAGGTGGATAGGGCGTACCGGATCGCTCGCGCATTCGACGGCCGGTCGAAGCGACGCAGGTCGCAAACCTCTCATTCGAAGCGATGGCCCGCCGTTCGAGAAGGGTGTGGGGAAGCCGTGCCTCCCGACACCCGCCCGGTTCTCCGGGGAACCGGCGCGCCTCGGGCAAATTGGCCCTTCGAGCCGGTGCCGGATCCGGCGGGGAGGTTCGCGATGTCGACGGATACCGAGAAGCACCGCGCGCTTTTGAGCGCCCTAAGGGACGCCCAGGGCAAGGGAGACGGCTCCTTCGAGCGGGCCGTGACCGATGCCTTCGAGCACGTCTTCGAACACCTGGGCCGCCTGAACGATCACGTCGCGCTCGGTGGCCCCGATGGTGGCGACCCCCACCTCAAACCCGGCGAATCCCCGACCCTTCGATAGCGGTTGTGACCGTCGAGAGCTGCGAGACGAGAGGGACCGCATGATCAAGCTGTACACTTGGTCGACCCCGAACGGCCGCAAGATCCCGATCATGCTGGAGGAGTGCGGGCTACCCTACACGGTGGTGCCGGTGAACATCGGCAAGGACGAGCAGTTCGACCCCGACTTCCTGAAGGTCTCGCCCAACAACAAGATCCCGGCCATCGTCGACGACGAGGCGGAAGGCGGTCCCCTGTCGGTTTTCGAGAGCGGCGCGATCCTCACCTACCTCGCCGAGAAGACGGGACGCTTCCTCGCCCCCTCGGGGCCTGCCCGCTACAAGGCGCTGGAATGGCTGCACTGGCAAATGGGCGGCCTCGGGCCGATGCTGGGCCAACTCGGCTTCTTCGCGGTGCGCTCCGACGAGAAGGCACCGCTGGCCATCAAACGGTTCACCGACGAGGCCGACCGGCTGCTGCGGGTGATGAACAAGCGCCTCGGCGAGGGGCCCTACCTGGCGGGAGCGGACTACTCCATCGCCGACATGTCTTGCTACGCCTGGACGCTGGCGGCCACGTCGTTCCTGAAGGAGCCGCTTAAGGACACGCTCGCCGGCGTCCCGAACGTGCATGCGTGGCTAGCGCGGGTCGGCGAGCGGCCAGCTGTGAAGCGCGGCATGGAAGTCCCCAAGACCTGAGCGCCGAAGCCCGTGTTGGCCTGAATGCCAGACAGCATGCGTCGCGAGCGGTCGTCTTGCCCCTTTCAGCCGGGATGGGGACCCATTCGACGGCGGTCGTGCTCGACCGCGAACACGTGGGCGTAGAGGTTGGCCATCCAGACACGCCCTTCCACCGTCAGGTCCAGGAAACGAGCCGCATCGCCGATCACCGGCTCGACCTTGCCCCAGAAGAACGCCGGATAGCGCTCCGCGAGGTCGGCCGGGCTGTCGTAGCCGAGCTGGCCTTCAAGTCCGGCCTCCACGAACTCGTGGAACAGGGCGTTCAGCTTGCGCGGGTAGAGGGGGTCGCCCAGCTGCCCGATCAGGTCGGCTGCCCGCAGGAGGCCCGCCTCCGTTCCGGTCTCGCGGTGCTCGTCGTCCTCGGGCACCGGGAAGCGGGTCAGCTCGATGGCCCGAATCACGCGACCCGCGTCGACGATGTCGTGCGTGCCGAAGCGCTCCTGCACCGCGAGCTTGGAGCGCTCGATGTGGTGGGGTGTCAGGGCGGCGTCCGAAGCGCCGCGCGGCAGGCCTACCGTCGTGCCCTGGGCGTCGATGACGAAAGCGTTGGCCCGATCCCCCGCGCAGACGCCGCGCACGTAGCCGATGTCGTGGTAGAGGGCGGCCAGGATCAGGTGCAGCCAATCCTCCGGCGTGAGGCCCTGCTGGAGGAAACGTCCGCGCAGGATATCCTGGGCGACGAGGGTGACGAGGATCGTGTGGTCGCCGTCGTGGTAGAGCGCGTCGCTGCCGACGATGCGCTCTATCGTGAGCCTCGCGGAAGCCTCGATGATCTCGGCGTAGCGCGGCTCGCGGCTTCCGAACGTGCGCTGGTAGGTGAGCGCGAGATGCTCTCCCAGGGCGTTAGCGACCACTTTCGTCGTGTCGAACATGGGCGGCTCCTCGCGTCCGGGCGGAACGCCGACGAGGCTGGCCGCGCGCCCGCCGGTCCTGGATGACCTATGTCCGCGTCGGCTTACGAACACCCTTGCCGGGCGCCCTGACGATCCGGACCCGCCGCGGCGTTCGAAGTTCGCCGCTTTCTTGCCCTCCATCCAGTCCAAATTGCGCCGCCGCACGACCTTCAAGATATCGCATATCGTGTAGCGATATCCGTCATGCGTCACGGATGGCATGATACCTTGAACGCCTTCGACCCCTCTCGCACCGGGAGGGCAGTACGCGATGGTTGCCGGGCAGGACGTCTTCAGGGCCGCGGACGAGATCCGCGCTGGCGGAGATGCCTACATCGGCCTCCACACCTTCCGGTCTACTGCAACGAAACCGTGCTCGGCTGTCGCGCGGCGCACAGGGCCGTCGACCAGCTACCCTACGCCGGCCGCCGGCAACTCATGCCCCAGGATCGCCGCTGCGTAGCCGCGCCGGAGCATCGCCTTGATGCGCAGCTCCCGCCCCATGCGCCGCAGCCTGCAAGCGACGGCCCGGTCGCCCGCGCACCCGTGCATTGTCGCGTGCCGGACCAGGGCGTCGGCGATGTTGTCGAGTACCATGGCCTCGCGGACGAGGGGTGCGACGCTGTCCTGCATGGGTCCTCGTCCGGCATCCGTGCCAATGCACCACGCGCGGACGTTCCGCGCATCAACTTGCCGCCCTCGGGCGACGGGATGGCATTCGTAGGCATCATCGCAGCGTGAGGGCGTCGAGCCAGCCGTGTGCGGCACCGTAGCGAATGATTTCCGCGCGCGTGCGCAGCCTGAGCTTCTCGGCCGCCCGCGCCTTGTACGTCTCGACCGACTTTACGCTGACGTCGATACGCCGCGCGATCTCCTTGTTGCTGAACCCCTGGGCGATCAGGCGCAGGGTCTCCGTCTCCCGCGGGCTCAAGGCCTCGCCGTCCTCGCCCGGCCCGGTCCCGCCGGCGGGGGCGGACGGGTCGGCCAGGGCGTGGCCGGCGACGGACGGATCGAGATAGACCCCGCCCGCTGCGACGGCGCGGACCGCGCGGAGCAGGTCCTCCGCCGCCGAGCGCTTGAGGAGATAGCCGCGCGCGCCGGCTTTCAGCAGAGGCTGGACGTAGGCGGCGTCCTCGTGGACCGTCAGCACCAGCACCCGGGTCGCCGGACATTCGGCGGCGACCCGCTGGGTCAGTTCGAGGCCGTTGAGGCCCGGCATGGAGACGTCGAGCACCGCGACGTCGGGGACGAGGGTGCGGATCAGAGGAAGGGCCTCGCCGCCATTCGTCGCCTCGCCGGCGAGCTCAATCTCGGGATCGGCGTTCAGGAGCGTCCGGATGCCCGCGAGGACGATGGGGTGATCGTCGGCGAGGAAGACGCGGATGCGGTCCATGGAGCGTTCCTCCGTCTTCATGCGAGCTGCTGCGGATGCGGGATACAAACGTACAGCGTAGTTCCCGATCCCGGCGATGTCTCAAGCGTGAAGCTCCCTCGAAGAAGGGACAGCCGCTCGCGGATGCCGGAGAGGCCCAGGCGCGGCTTGGCGGCCGGCGTGAGCTCAGCCTCGCCGTCGAAGCCCACCCCGTCATCCTCGATGATGACCCGCACCTCTTCGGCACGCTGTTCCACGGACACGCTGACCGTCGAGGCCCGGGCGTGCTTGAGGACGTTGGTGAGCGCCTCCTGCACGATGCGGTAGATGGCCGTCTCGACCGCCGCCGGCAGCCGGACACTCTCGCCCAGGACCTGGAAGTCCGAGCGGATGTCATGGCGCAGCGTCCATTGGCGCAGCAGGTTGGCGAGCGCCTCGCGCAGGCCGAGGTCGTCGAGGGCCGTCGGGCGGAGGTCGACCGCGGCCCGGTGGATGTCGCGCCCGATCTCGCCGGCCAGCGACTGCAGCCAGTGCACCTGGCGATTGGCCTCGTCCTCCGCGTATCCCGCGATGAGGCGTTCCAGACCCTTGAGCCCGAGAGACAGGCCGGTGACCGTCTGCCCGACCTGATCGTGGAGCTCGCGCGCGATCCGGCGCTGCTCGTTCTCCTGCGCCTCGCCCAGGCGGCGCAGCAGGCCCAGCCGTTCGGCCTCCGCGCGCTTGCGCGGCTCGATGTCCGAGACCACGCCGTAGATCAGACCCGCAGGGGTCTCCTTATGCAGCTGAGGGACACGACCGGTCATGCGGATCCAGCGTTCGCCGCCGCCTGCGGTGACAATCCGGAACTCGACATCGAGCGGCGTGCCGTCCGAAAGGCTCCGCCGCAGGGCCTCGGTGAGCCGCTCGCGGTCGTCGGCGTGGATCGCGTCCAGGATCTCCTGGGCGTCGGCCGCGCTCTCCGTGCCCCGCGACCCCGACGCATCCCATCCGAGGAGCTGCGCGGCCCGGGCGGAGCCGGTCACGCGTCCCGTGGCAGTGTCCCAGCGAAGGGTACCCAGTTCCGCGGCCTCGACGGCGACCGCGCCCTGCTCCTCGCTTGAGCGGAGCGCGAGCGAGAACCGCGCCTGCTCGCCCGCCCGGCGCTGCGCCATGTCCCGACCGACCAGCCCGACCAGCGCGAGGCCGAGGCCGATGCTGACGAGGCTCCCGCCGCCCAGCACGAGATAGGAGCGCGAGACCGGCCCGTTCAGCGTGGCGGCCGGCAAGCCGAAATGCACTGACCACCCGCCCGTGTCCTTCAGCGTGCGGTAGACCACCTCCACGTTCGAGCCCTCCAGCGTCGACGCGGTGTAGAAGCCCTGCGGCGCGCGCCGGATCGCGGCCTGAAGGGCGGCGTTCGCCGGATGGCCAAGTTCCTCCTCTTCGGCACGGGTGCGCGCGATGGTGTTGCCGTCCGCGTCCACGATGGTCCCAACCCAGCCTTCCGGTGCTCCGGCGTCGCGTAGGATCGAGCTGACCGCGTTGGTGGCGAGACCGACTGACAGGACGTAGCGCAGCTTGTTGTCCCGAATGACCGGCACCCTTAGGGCGACGAGGCGCTTGCCGGAGATCGATCCGACAGGGCCGATGCCCCCCACCACGGGACGCATCGTTCCCACGACCGCATCGAAGCTCTTGCGGTCGGCGGTGGGCCCGAGTTCCTTGTCGAGGGTGCGGAGCAGGTTGACGACCTGCACGCCGCGGGGGTCGGAAAGCTCGACGGTCTCCCACAGGGGGTGGGCCTGCCGGAGCCGCTCGGCCTCCGAGTAGAACGCGGCGAGGTCCGGCCGGTCGAGGCTGGCCGAGGCCGCCTCGGCCTGCAGGACCGCGACCTGCGCGGCGATGTCGGAGGCGACGCGCTCGGCCACGCGCGTCGCGCTGGCAACTGCGGCGCTTCGCGTGAGATCGCGCTGCTGCTGTGCCATCAGCGTCGCGACCCAGCCGCTGAGCAGCAGGACGGGAATGGCGGCCGCGAACGCAAGGGCGACGAACGTGCGTCCGCTCCCCCGGCTCAGCTGGACCCCGGGTGCGCGACCGCCATCCCGTGAACCCGTCCCTGTCATGGCAGCCGCCCGCATGGCCCGCCCTCGGCAATCCCCATCGGCGACGCGACCTGCCCCGTCCTACTCACCCGAGAGGTCATGGCGGAGGAACGGTAACCCGCTCTCGCCGCGTTGTGCCGGTTCCTCGACCTGGACAATGTCCGGAAGCTGCGCGGGTGCCAGCTCGGCCGCATCCCCGAGCAGGCGTCGACCTGAGGCGAGCACCTGCAGGGCTTGGCGGTCTTCTCCCGACACCAGAAGGCCAAGCTCAAGGCGCCGCAGGCGCTCGATCAGGTGAGGTGGCGCGGCATGGTCCTTCAGACCTGCCTCGACCAGTACGGTGACGACCCGTTCCACCCGGCCCAGGACGCAGACCTGGATCGAGCGCTTATGCCTGCCCCTAGACCGCTTGCTGTGACGATCATCCATCCGCGTCCCCGAGGCACCGCTCAAGTCCGTATCGCGCCGGGAAGGCCACCGGGATGATGGGGAACACGGACCCCTATGGCTTCCGGGGCTAGGACAACGTCGGCGCCCCGTCCAGGCCAACCATGCCACCAACCGTCGACGTACCGGCTGCCAGTGTAACGGTCGGATGAGGGGTCCGCGTGCCGCAATCCCACGCGGAACCGTCGAACCCCTCGAACCAGGCCCTGCGCTCGCGCGAGTCCGCCGGATAGGGACAGGCATCGCGAGGCCGTCCCACGGTACGGGCCCGCGCGCCCTGCTTGATGACTTCCATGATCATGGCACCGCCTTGAAGCCGGCACGAACCGTTCGTGTCCGTGACGAGTAGCGGCCATGGCGATGCGGCCGACAAGAAGTTTCCCCTGACTGGCCGTTTTCACCGACAGGCGCCAGGCTCATCCTGACAACCGGTGCAGTGGAACAAACTTGACTGTTGCGGCGAAGCCGAAAGGCCTTCGGTCACCTCGGGAGGAACATCAGGCGAGTGAGGGGCAAGCCTCACAACCTGCCCCCTCCGCAAGTCCACGATCAGGTATTCTTTTTGTTGTACTTGAACTCCGGCGCGTTCTTCAGCGCGTCCTTGTCCGTGTCCACCATCGCCTTCAGCGACCCGTCGGCGCGATGCAGGAAGATCGATGACGGGTCGACCAGCACGTAGCGCTCGCCCATGCCGAGGAAGCCGCCGACGCTGACGACGACGCCGGTCACAGTCTTGCCGTTGTCGATGACGAGGTCCTCGATCTCGCCGACGTTCTCATTCTTGTTGTTGTAGAGGTTCTTGCCGACGAGCTTCGAGGACGTGACCTCGGCCGGCTTGGCCGTGACGAACTTGATCTTGGCGGTCGCCGTGTCGGCCATCGTCATGCCGCCGGCGCCGGCGGCCATTGTCCCGCCATTCGGAGTCGCTGGCATCGCGGTGCCGGCTGGTGGGGCCGCCATCGGCTTCGCCGGATCGTTCGCGGGCTGGGCCGCCTGCTTGTCCTGTGCGAGCGCGGGCATCGTGAGCATGGCGCTGGCGGCGATGGCGCTGATGAGTGTGTGCTTCATCGTTTTTACCTCGGTTTCTCGTGTGGATGACCCGGTACCGGCAGCCGGTGGACCGCGCGATGCCGGCCGGATTCATTCGCGTTACGATGAGGAGGCTCGTCTCGCATCGAGCGACCGACGGTCCTCTTCGCCCGCATCTCAGTAGCCGCAGTAAGGGCGGCCCACGCCGTAGCCATAGCGGTAGCCGACCGGGGCGTAGGGGTAGCCGTAGCCATAGGACGCCCCGTAATAGGCGGGACGTGCGGCCGCGGCTGCGAGTCCAAAGCCCAGACCGGCCGCCAAGCCGAGCCCACGATAGCCGCGGCGGTAGCCGTAGCGGCCGTAGTGACGTCCGTAACCGAAGCGCGCCGGACCGAAGCCGACGCCGCGGTACCCGCGGAAGCCGTAGTGCCGCCCGTATCCGAAACGCGCCCGACCGAAGCCGCGATGACCACGGAAGCCGTAGTGGTGGCGGAAGCCGAACGCCCGGTGGCCGTGGAAGCCATGATGATGACCGGAGAAGCCGCGGTGGCCGAAGGGCCGTGCCTCGCTCGACGGCGAGAAAAGGATGAGGCCCGATACTGCTGCGGTGGCGATCGCAAGTTGTTTCATGGCGTTGGTTCCCTGTTGTCTTGGAGAGGTTTGCATGGTGCGAGGACCGGGCGCGGCGTGGCCCTGCTGGTTCATGGCTGCCGACGGGGCCACCTGGTCTGGCGGGCCCGGCATGACGCGTACCTGCGGGACGGTCTGCATCGGCGACCGAAGGTCCGTCGCCGATGCCCTGGCGTCAGAGAAGGGCCTGGCTTTGAGGCGTTAGCGTCCGCCCGCTTGAACTGTGATGTGGGGCGCGGGATGTGCGTTCTCAGTCAGAGAAGACCGCACGCTTGTCGGGACAACCCTGACAGCGCAGAGGGGAGCCCCCGTCGCGGCTTCGGCGCGGCGCTTGCGGTTTCACGAAGGCTTAAGCACGCTCCCTGGAGCTTGCGCGCGACGGGCGGAACGGGTGCCCCGCACGCGGCACGGCCGCTTCCAAAGCGGCACGGTCGCGTGGGTCCCGGGCGTGGACACCGACGCGACCGATAGGAGGCAGCATGAGGTTGGCATTGGCGCGGACGGTGCGGCATTGGCGCGGCCGGCCGGCTGAAATCCCAGGACCACCCGCGCCCGCGGGAGCGGGCTGGACGGTCTCGTCGTCGGCACGGAAGAACTCCGTCGAGGACTTGGCGCGGTTCGGTGGTGGTCTGAGCATGCCCGAGCTTGCCGACGACCATGCCTCAGGCGAGCTTGCCCCTGGCAGCGCAGGCACACGATACCCGAACGATGTCGTTCCGCCGTCGCATTGACGTACCGCCGGCGGGCTCGGTTGACGTGGCGCCCTCGTGTTGCCGCAAGTGGCGGCGCTGGCCGAGCGAGCTTCCCAGCCCCGCGAACGAAAACCGCGGCCCCGCCATGGCTTGGGCGGTCCGCGCCGGTGGCTGTGGGCTCCTGGGCCTGGTGTGCGTCCTGGGGCTCCTGATCGCCCTAACGTCCTAACGTACTAACCCGCCCAAGGCGTCGATCGCGAGCGGCCGCCTAAGGCATCCATTTCCCGATCATTAGAACGACACAGGACGGAGGCCGGCCATGCCGCAACCCGTGATCCGAACCCGCCGCGCCGGACACGTCGCGTTGAACGGCCAGGGTCCGGGCGAGCCGCGCACGTCCGACCTCGTCCTCGGCATCGTCGCGACGGCCATGCTCGCCGCGTTCTGCCTGCTGATGGCCTCCGACCTCGTTTCCGGCGCGCTGGAGGCCGTCGGCTGAAGTCCTAAGACGCTGGCGTCCCCGCGTCACGTGGGTGCCAGGAGCGCCACCGCCTCAGGCGACGCCGCGGCTCACTGGCCTGCGGGCTTCTCGGCCGGGGGCGTGGCGGCCGGTGCCGGCACGACGGGGGAAGCAGGGTTGGCCAGTACGGGTGTCGTAGGGTTGGCCACCGGATTGGCAGGTGGCGTTTCCGCCTTCTTCTCGTCCTTGCATGCGGTGAGTGCCAGCAGGCCGGCGAGTGGCACGAGGATGCGCAGGCGCATGGTATCCTTGGGGTGAACGTGTTTTCGGATGGCGGCCGCGTCGAGCCGCTGAAATTGCGAGCGAAGAGGATCGGTCCGGAAGGTCAGGGGCAAGGATGGCGTGCGCCGTCGTTGCCCAGGTACGTGCCGCTCGCCGCGTCGTAGGAGCGGAACCGCCGGGCACAGGCGGCGACCGCCTCGGCGTCCGCCGCGCCCCGGGCGGCCTGCGCCTGCGAGTTGGCGATGGCGCCCCCGATGAGCGCCCCGGCGGCTAGGCCACCGATACCGGCGCCGACGGCCGCACCCACACCAGCCCCCCTGCGGTAGCCATAGCCGCGCCGGTAGCCGTAATGGCGGCCGTAGCGATGGTGCCGAGGACCGAAGCGGCGGTACTGGGCGTAGCTCGTCGGGAGGGCTCCGGCGGACAATGCCTCGACCGGGCTTCCGAACGGCTTGGCGGCGGCGGGCTGAGCGGTCAGGAGTGCCGGGACCGTAGCGGCGAGGACAAGCGTAAGCTTCATGTTGGAGGATCTCCGTAGGTTCGCAGGGCTACAGTTGAGAGCGGATGGCGTGGCAGTCGCGTTCGGATCGGGCCTTCTCGAAGCCCGTGTTTCATCCGTTTCAGAGTCCGCACCGCAATGAGGGGCACGGGCGCGTTCCGGCGACTTGCCGCCGTGTCTGTCCGTGCATCGTCCCTGGGTTTCGTAGCCGCCCGCCCCGAATGGGCGGGCAGCCGTCGCGTTTCCTCTCCAGACTTTTCGAGGGCTCGGGACCTATGGTCCTCGTTCGGCTCGTCTCTTCGGGAACCGTTTGCCGTGCCCTCCTTCGGCAAACTCGATTTGTGTCGGTCTCTGCAGGCGCGGGTCGGGCATACCGGCCGTGCCGGCGGTCGACGCTCGAAAAGAATACAAACGCTCCGACCGATGGGTGACGCTCAGTGGCTATACAGGCAGGGGGTACGAAGCGACGTGAGAAGCTCGTGGGTCACGCTGCCGAACACGAGCTCGCGCATCTTCGAGTGCCCGTAGGCCCCCGCCACCACGAGACCTGCAGCCGTGTCTCGGGCAAGACCGGCCACCGCCTGCGCGACGTTTGCCGTCTCTGGGAGCTCAACACACTCGCACTGCACGTCGTGGCCCTTCAGGTAGGCCTCGGTCGCCTCGGCGTTCGTCTCCGTCTCCGCCGAGGCGACGGTAAGGAGAAGGACACGTTCCGCTCTCCGCAACAGTGGCAAGGCGTCCACGACGGCACGCCGGGCCTCGCGCGTGTCCTTCCACGCGATGATGGCGCACCCGAGGGACAGGTCATCCACTTCCGAAGGCGTGACGAGCACGGGGCGGCCCGCACGCAGGATGATCTCGGCCGGGCTGAGCGCCTCGACAATCTCGCCGGAATGGCCGTCGTCGAGGCCTCGCGCGACCAGCAGGTCGCCGCGTGCGCATTCCTCGATCATGCACTCCAGCCGCTCTCTGTCGTACACGCGCAGCTGGGCTTTGTTGTAACCGCTGGTCATTTCATTGAAGACCGCCTGCTGCTTCGAGATCTCGTCCTTTGCGCTGGCGGCGGCGATCTCGATGATGTTGCTGTCCAGGTACGATCCCTTCCCGTAGATCGAGATGGGCAGGGGATCCTGCGCGGCCACGCCGGTCAGGGTCGCGTCGAAGCTTCTGGCGAGGTTGCAGGCCAGCCGCACCCTTCCCGGGGTGGAGGCGCTGGCATCAAGGCTGACCACGATGTTGGAAAGCGTCATGATGACCTCCGTGAGGTAGGCGACCGGCCCTGATCGGCCGTCGTCCGCTCTGATGCCGGGCATCGGTCGACGCTTGGTCGCCGCAGTCGGAGACGTGATCCTTCACTGGTGTGGGGCGAGGGTGTCGCCGGCTGCGCGTTGAACGGTTGACGACAACGTAATCTCTCCAACTGGCGCATCGAGTCCGTGCAAACCCGACCCATTGTCGGGGGAAACCCTACACGCATGCTGGCGGAAGCCGGGGTGGCTTGCGGCTACTCGCCGAGCCGGTCATCCGAACCTGATGTTGCGTTTAAAGGCCGCCCCGCTTTCGCCCTTCAGAGGCTGCGGAACGACTGACTACAAGCGCCTTCGCCAGGATCGTCTCGCTTGTGCTGGGTAGTCCCGAAGAACCAGGAGCATATGGCCTTCAGGGTCTAGCTACCTCCATCAAAAAGGGCGGCGGTCGATCAGGAACGACTGCTTTAGATTGTCAGGAAGTGGTCGGCTTAACAATAGTTACGCCGAAGTAACTATCTTGTTTGCAGCCAGCTTCTGCCGAGCCCCGAATGTCCGCCTTTTTATTTCTGTATCTGGAAGCAGACTGGCAGCTTTCCACCCATCGCGGACATCCCCATGACCAAACAGATCAAGCCCAGGCCCTGAGGCGATTTGGCTTGGTTGGACTGGGCGGTAAAAGAGGCTCAGCATATGTCTACGCTGCATCTTCAGATCCGATGGCCGTCCGCTCTGTCGCCACGTCTATCGGGTGGCCGGCTTTGGCGAACCGGTTCTGACCGCACAACGCTACCATCTCGGGGCGGCGGAAATAGATCGGTCGGCCGCAGCGGATCGGGGCGATACCGGCCACGAACAGGAGCTGCTCATCCCGGCGCATGACCGACATGATCTCATCCGGGAAGATCAGCGGGCGCTTCTGCAGCGCGGTCGAGGCCGACACGCTCACACCGCCCCCGCCTTTTCCGCCGCCCGAACGAGCTTGCTGGCTGAAGGACACGATATTCTGCGTATAGGACCCGCAACGCTCAGACAGCCACTTGGCCGTGTCGAGGTCAGAGATCGCGCTGAAGGACTGCCAGGACGTCGACTCCAGCCACGCCGACAGCGCGTCCTTTCCGCCCCATTGATCGCGCAGCTGACCGATCGATTGGTACACCATCACCATGGTGATGCCGTACTTCCGGCCGGCATCCCGGGCCGTCTCGATGATCTTCATGTGGCCGAGGCGGGCCGCCTCGTCCATCAGGAATGCGACCCGTTCCCTGACCCTGCCGTCGGCGTTGTAGAGGGCATTCAGCAGGGCGCCGAAGATCACCCGGGCCAGGCCGGAGTGGTTATCGAGGGTCTTGATGTCGAGGCAGACGAAGACATCCATGTCGCTCGTCGCCAGGTCCTGGCTGGAAAAGGATCCGCCCGAAACGAGGCCGGCATAGCGCGCATAGGACAGCCAGTCGGTCATCTCCGAGGCCGTGGAATAGATGCCCGAGAACGTCGTCTCTGTCATGGCCATGAACGGACCGAGCGCCAGCCGTGCGAATGAGCCTTCCTCCTCGGCATCGACGATTTCGCGCAGCCGCGCCCGAAAGCGCGGCTCGTCATCGGAAATCATCTCCCGCATGGCGCGCAAGGTCCGCGGACCCTCATAGGATGCGTTGAGGCAGATGTATCCGAGCAGCCCCCGCAGGAGCTGCTGGGCGGAGTTGCGGAAGAACGAATTCGGATCGTCGCGCGTCACCTTTCCGGTCGTCATCCAGGATGTGACGGCGGCGATATCCTCCTCGGGACTTCCCAAGCCCGTGCCGATCCAGTCGAGCACGTTGAAGCCGCTGTTCTCCTCGTTGGGATCGATCCGGATCACCTTGCGTTCGACGCCCGGCTTCATCTTCTCCCGGAACTTGCTGACCATCGGATGCACCTCCAGCGAGGGATCGAGGACGACAGCATTGTGCGGCCAGCGCAGCAGGATCGGCACGACGAAACCGGTGGTCTTGAAGCCACCGGATCCAGCGAAGACGAGGCCGTGGGTCGAACCGAAATTGCAGTTGAAGCCCATCAGCGGACGCTTGCCACCCGAGCCCCACGTCTTGGCATCCGAGGGGTCGAACACCCGGGTTGCCCGATCGTCCAGATCGACCCTGTAGCGCTCTCCGATCGGCATCAGACCGTCCGGCGGAAACAGTTCGGCGACGTGCTTCATCTGCGCCCACTCTGCGTCACCGAAGGCCGCCGAATTCGAGCGCAACGGCCGATCGTAGCCGCGCGCCGTGCGCCGCACCTTCACCAGGGAAACGAGCGGGGCCACGATCACCACGAACAGCGCGAACATGCATCCGCAGAACAGCGGCACGTCGACGAAGTGGAGGATCTGGCCGACGGGATAGGCCGGCGAGAACCGGCTGAGACGACGGACCTCGTCAAATACCGTCCAGCCGATGAGGCCGAGCAGGACCAGGGAGCCGACTCCAGCGACCACCCGGCCGAGGTCGGTCTTTCTCGACAAGCCTGAGGCGCCCATCAAGAAGATCGCCGGCGCCACGATCGTCGCCACCCGGCAGGACCGATAGGCGAGCGTGTAGCCCGGATTATACGGGAAGCACCACAGCATCCAAGGCCAGATGACTAGGAGCATGACGAGGTAGATCGCGAGGATTGCGGCCGCGATCGCCGCAGCAGCCCACCACTTCATTCCCGGAATGCCTTTTCTCCGAGCCGCACGAAATGCTCGGCGGTGTCGGGATCCCGGGCACGCTCCTTTCCATCCAAGAGCAGGCCGAGAAGCTGATCGCGTGGCATGGCGGCAAGTCCTGCCTTCACGATCAGACCGCCGAGCTGGATCTTGAGGTGCGCGTCGGTGCGCCGCTCGTCACGCCGCGCGTTCACGAGCTGTCTTTCCAACCGCCGCAGGCGCCGGATCAGTCGCTGCCTCGGCGTCGCTCGCGTCCGTCGAGGAGCTTCCGGGATCGCCGATCCCGTCAGCTTCGCTTCCTTCTCCTTGGGACTCCTCTCCGGTCTGTTGTGGCTCGGCAGCGGCCTGCTGGCGAAATCGCGTCGCCAGGATTTCGAACTCGGCCATCAACGAGGCTTCAGGAATATCCAGCGTGGCGAGACCGGACCTGAGGGCGAGGCGCCCGATCCGCTCGGCCTGTGCCTTGTCGTGCTCTTTCAATTTCTCCTGGAGAGCGGCGATCTCCTTGAGGATCGTCTTACGGGATTGCAGCCTTGCCATGTCGTGCAGGATTCCATGACCACGGGAAGAATGTGCGATCACAGGATAGCAAGCGTCCCGCCCGATGCGAAGTGATCTGCTACGTGGATCGTTCAGATATTCTGCATCTCTCAAAGATTTGGTGGCAGCTGGCCGCACCATCTGACAGCTTGCCGTTGCATCGAGCGAATTGATTTTGTGTGGATTTCTGGCCCGATAGGGATCGAGTCTATGCAGATCTACGGCGCATAGTGCCTCTGCGTGATCCCGGAGCTTTGGCGAAGGGCGCACTTATGGGGAAATTCTTGATTTCCCCGCTGGCAGTGCTATCCAAGCCCTCGGGGGCGGGCTTGGCGATCTACCATCTCAGCGCGCAGATCATCAGCAGAGCCGAGGGCCGAAGCGCCGTCGCCGCGGCCGCATATCGGCGCGCCACCGAACTGACCTGCGCGGCCACCGGTCAGGTGTTCGACTACGGCGCCAAGGAGCATGTCACCCACGCCGAGCTTAGCCTGCCGGCCGAGGTCCCCGCCTGGTTCCGTACGGCCATCGACGGCCGCGACGATCGCGGTGCCTCCGAGGTGTTGTGGAACGCGGTCGAGGCCAAGGAGGGCCTGAAGGGCACCGGCCTCGCGATGGAGATGAACATCGCTCTGCCGGCGGAACTCACTCGCGAGCAGGCCCTTGCGCTCGCTCGGGACTGGATCGAGAGCCAAGTCACCGCCAAGGGCTTCGTGGCCGATTGGGCCGTACACGAGGCTGCCGGCAACCCACATTTCCACGTCATGATCCCGCTGCGACGGATGACCGAACAGGGCTTCGCGGCGAAGTTCGAATTGCTGCGCGACGCGGCCGGCAACGTCGTCTACCGGGATGACGGCAAGCCCCGCTACGAGCGGATGGCTGCACCGATGAAGGAACTCGCCGGCTGGCGGCGGAGCTGGGCCGAGACGGCCAATCGCCACCTCGCGGAGGCGGGTCTGGAGGTCCGGATCGATCACCGCTCGCACGCGGAAGCCGGCATCGCGCTGGAGCCGACCGGGCATGTCGGCGTCACCGCCACCAACATGGCGGTGAACGGAAAGGAAGCCGCCCGCGTCACCGAGGAGCGGGCTTTGCGCGCTCGCAACGCCGCGGCGATCGTGGCCGATCCGGGCCTGCTGCTGCCGATCCTGACGCGCGAGAAGAGCGTGTTCGAGGAGCGCGACATCGCCCGAGCGGTGTTCCGCTACGTCGACGATCCGGCGACCTTCGAGGCGGTGCGACTGCGGCTGGGAACGTCGCCGGAGCTGGTGGCGGTCTGCCCCGAGGTGATCGACCCGGAGACTGAGCGGGTGATCGCGCAGGCCCGGTTCACGACGCGCACGATGTTGCGCACGGAACTGGCCATGCAGGCGGGTGCCGCGCGGCTCTGGACCGAGCACTCCCACGTGGTCGGACAGGCCGCCCTGAATGCCGCCCTCGCCGCACGCCCGAGCCTGTCGGAGGCGCAGCGCGAGGCGGTCGTTCATGTCACCGGCCGGGAGCGGATCGCGGCGGTGGTCGGCTTCGCCGGCGCGGGCAAATCCACCATGCTCGGCGTGGCCAATGCGGCCTGGACTGGGTCCGGGCACCGGGTGTTCGGCGCGGCGCTCGCCGGCAAGGCGGCCGAAGGCCTGGAGCGCAGTTCCGGCATCGCGAGCCGCACGCTGGCCTCGTGGGAACTGGCCTGGAAAGAAGGCAGGGACCAACTCGAAACGGGCGACGTGTTCGTGCTCGACGAGGCCGGGATGGTGTCCTCGCAGCAGCTCGCGCGGGTGGTCGAGGCGGTGGAGCGGCGCGGGGCCAAGCTTGTGCTGGTGGGCGACGCGATGCAGCTGCAGCCGATCGAGGCGGGTGCGGCGTTCCGGGCAATTACCGAGGCTGTGGGCTACATCGAGCTGGCCGAGATCTGGCGCCAATCCGATCCGCGCATGCGCCAAGCATCCGTGGCGCTCGCCCGCGGGGAAACCGAAGCGGCGCTTACGACCTACCGCGAACTCGGGATGGTACGGTTCACGGCCTCGCGCGAGGCCGCCCGGGCGGCGCTGATCGCGGCCTGGAAGCCGGATTATCTGGCGACCAAGCCGGACGGTCGGCCGACGGAAACGCTGATCCTGGCGCAGACCAATCAGGACGTGTTCGCCCTCAACGCGCTGGCGCGTGAGGCCCTGAAGGCCGAAGGTCGGCTCGCGGGCGAGGCACGGTTCATGACCGCGCGCGGCGAGCGCCAGTTCGCCGCTGGCGACCGGGTGCTGTTCCTGGAGAATGATCGGCAGCTCGGCGTGAAGAACGGCATGCTGGCCAGCGTTGTCGCGGTGGCGAACGGTCTTCTCAGGGTGCGCCTGGACCAGGACGGCGTCGGCGACGGTCGGGTGGTCGAGATCGCGGAGGCGGCCTACCGCAACATCGACCACGGCTACGCGGCGACGGTGCACAAGAGCCAGGGTGCGACGCTCGATCGGGTGCATGTGCTGGCCACACCCGGCATGGACCGGCACCTCGCCTACGTGGCGATGACGCGCCACCGGCACAGCGCGGTGCTGCACGCCGCCCATGCCGACTTCATCCCGGATTGGCGGCGGGACAAGCTGGAGGGCAAGCTCGGTTCGGCGCCGAGCGCGGCGGAGTACGACGAGGCGGCCCTGACCGGTCTGGTGCGACGCCTGTCGCGGGACGGGGCGAAGGAGACGACGCTCGATTACCAGGGCGAGGCGGATTACCGGGAGGAGGCGGCACGGCTGGCCAACCCAGCGGTCGCGGCGAGCCTGGCCGATCTGGAACGTCAGCTCGCGGTGGCGGAGCGGCGCGAGGAACTGACGGCCGAGCGGGTGCGCCCGCGGGACCTGCGGGCGCTGGCCTCGGCGTTTGCGGAGCGGCGCGGTCTGAACGGGCCCGCGACGGTCTGGCCAGGGCTGGTGGCGCGTCTGCGCGGGCTGGTGGACGAACTACGCCTGCAATGGGCGGAACTCCGGAGCCTGTCCGATCGGCTCGGGGCGGCGATGGCGGGTCCGCGCGCCCGCGTGGCGGCTTCGATCGCTCCGGTCGAGCCACCGGCTCCGGATCGACCTGCGGCGCAGCCGGCGCCGACTCCGGCCGACGCTGCACAGGATCGGCCGCCGCCGATGCCGTTCCTCGCGGCCGTGGATCTGGGCGAGACCGGCCTGGAGGCGGCGGTCGCTGCCCGGGCGGCCGCGATGAAGACCGTCGACCGACCGCGAACCAAACTGGCGGAGACCCTGGCCGACATGGTCCGGGATCCGAAGCCGCTGCTGGCTGCGATCCAGGCCGAGCTGACGCAGCCGGAAGCCGTGTTCGCCGAACGGGTCGACGCGTTGCTCGCTGCGCCGGAGCGGTTCGGTGGCCTGCACGGCGGGACCGGGCTGTTCGCCTCCAAGACGGCGAAGCGGCAGCGCGACTGGGCCGTGCGCTCGCTGCCGGTGGCGCGGCGCGAGGCCCGTGAGCTGAAGGCGGCCCACGAGGCGCAGCTCGCCGCCGCACGCCGGGACGAGCTGGCCTATCGCGCTCACCTGCGCATTGCCCTGCCGGGGCTCAGCGTGGCTGCCCAGGAGGCGATCCGCGCCGTAGCGCAGGCCAAGCCCGGTACGCAGGATGCGGCGGTCGCGCGGGTGGTTGCCGATCAAGCGCTGTATCCGGAGATCGAGGCGTTCGCCCGGGCGGCGGGGGAGCGGTTCGGGCGTGACGGCTCGATCGGGCATCGGCTGGAGCCGCGGCTCCCGCCGGGCCACGGCCCGGTCACCCAGGAGCTGCGCTATCTCATGAACGGTGCCGGCATCCTCGCCGCCCGATTGGCGCGACAGGGCAAGCTGGACCAAGTCCCGCAACAGGATTTGCGGCGGCGTCGAGATCTAAGCCCCGGTCTGTGAGCGCATCAGAGTGAGAGATCGGATCCTATGTGTTCGGACCGAGAATTCAACAGAAGGAGGATTGCGATCTGGAGGCGAAGCCGCCGTCGCGGCATAGACGGATCGTTCAGAATTTGATCTATACTTGACTTTCTGCCACTTTTATGTTATAAAACTTGTTGGGTTGTCCGAGCTTTCCTTGTAGGAGACGATGTGATGTCCGATCCAACCCGTGCTCATCCGCTCATGTCCCGTGAAGGGGCCGTCGCCCTGTTGGAGCGCATCGCGAACGGTGTCCCCGACAGCGAACTCGCTCCCCTCGTCCGGGGGCTCGCGACCCATGACGACGAGCAGGCACTCGCGATCATGCGCGGCTCCGGCAACGAGATGAGCGTATCGCTCCAGCTCGTCAGCCTCCTCGCCGAGAGAGATCTCATAACCCTGGACGAAGGCCTCGTGGCTACGAGAGCCCGCCGCCAGAAGGAGAAGGTCGACGCCGCATGAGCGCTGGCGATCCTTACGTCTACTCGGGGACCAACGTTCTCAGGAACAAGCCCGGACTCCGCGATCCGGAAGACCTCGCGGATTTCGAGCAAGCCCATTCATTCGCGGCACTCAAAGCGATGCGCCGGTCCCCCGTGACCGGCGCCTTCGATCTCGATCACTACCGCGACGTCCATCGCCGCCTGTTCGAGAAGGTGTACGACTGGGCCGGGGAAATCCGGACCATCGACATCTGGAAGACGGAGGTCGTCCTCAAGGGTGGCAGCGTTCTCTACAGCGACACCCCCGACATCGCGCGGGACGCCGAGAGAGCACTCAACGAGCTGCGTAACACGAAGTGGACCGACCTGGCCGCGCGCCGTGAGGCCGGCCAGTTCGCCGGGACCATCGCGGAGCTCTGGCGCGCGCATCCCTTCCGCGAGGGCAACACCCGCACCCTGTTCGCCTTCGTCGATCAGTTCACCCGCGCGCGCGATCTCGCGCTGGATCAGACGGTTCTCAGCCGGGTCGCGAGTGAGACCCGCGATGCGCTCGTGCTCGCCAACGACGGCCAGCTCGCGCCTCTGGCGAGCCTCATCGCCGAGGCCCGCCGTTCCGAGCTTCAGCGCGCCCACCCCGAACTGGGGCGCCTCTCCTCGGAGGCCGTCGAGGTGATGCGCCTGCTCGGCCATCCCCGGATCATGCGCGCCGAGATCGGCACGGAGGTCCGTGGTCAGGTCCTGACCACGACCTACGATCAGGTGCTGATCCAGCGTGCCAATCACGTCGCCGCCGTGCCGCTCCGCTCGTTTCCAGACCGGCCGGAGAACAACCAGCGCGTGACCGTGCGCGTCCTCGGACCTGACGAGCTGCCGTCCCGTCCGTCCGTCCGGCAGGAGCCGGCCCAGGCCTCCGTCGAGGTGCGGGCTCTCATCCCGCCCCGACGACAGGCGAGCCTTCCGACCCTCCAGCCGGCCGCGATCGAGGCCCATCTCGGCCGGAGCTCCCACGTCCGCCACGCCCGTTCCGAGCTGGAGCAGGCAGCCGCCAGGGTGTTCCGTGATCCGCATCGAGCCGTAAGCGCCGTCGCGCAGCATCGCGGCCCTGAGCCGCAGCCCGTCGCGACCCCTCGGGACGACGAGCTGCTCGGCGGACGCGGCACCTTCGGCGAGGATAAGGCGCGTAAGGCGGCGCGTGCCGCGCTGCCGGCCTTCGAGGGAGCGGCGCGAGCCCTGCAGGTGGCCACCGCGGCCGCGCTGGCGGAACTGAAGGCGCAGGCTGAGCGCCAAGCCCAACGCGACCGGATCGCGGTGCCGGCGCCCTCGGCCGCGCTGGCCGCCGCGCTGGCCAGCCGCTCGCCCCGGGAGATCGCGGCCGACCCGACCCTCATGGCGGAGGTGCATACGATCCAGGCGGCGGTCTACGAACGGTTCGGGCGTCCCGGGGCCGCGACCTTGGCCAAGGGCTCTCCGGCGGCGGCCGAGCTGCTGCCGGATCCGCGGGCTCTGGACGAAATCCGCGCGGTGCTGCAGCCTCTGCGGGACAGCGTGCTGGCCGAGCAGGAACTCGCTCATGCCCGCACCCAGCAGCGCAACCTCTCCCAAGATGGGCCGGGCCTCGGCCAATGAGTACTGGATCCTCCGGCAGAATTTCTTCGATCGCCCTCGTCGCCGCGGCCCTCCTCGCTTTCGCCAGTATGGGCCTGCTGGCCGCCATCTGGGCTGCCGCCTCTCCCATCCTGGGGCGCCTGTATGCCGGCGTCCGGATCGCCGAGTCGGCCGGCCTGTGGCTGTTCACCGGCTGGGGCCGGTACTTCACCAGCGTCCCGGCCGGGAAGCCGTTCGACTTCCTGTCGATCTACAAGTCCAGTTTGCCCTTCGGCCTCGCCTCGGCCGTCGGCACCGCGGCGATCGGCTGGGCGGCCTACCGCAAGGTGTCACGGAGGCATATCCGAGCGGTTCTGGCCGCCCCCCCGGGCGGCTTCGGCACCGAGGCCATCCGAACGGCGCTGCAGCCCGCTTTTCCGCACCTGATCCCGCCCGGGCGACCGCTCGCCCGATCCTCGCGACCGGAACCCAATCCCTTCGCTGGCCTGCGCGACCTGCGCGACGGCGCGGCGGTCTGGACCGCGATGGAGGTCCTGCCCTGGCCGCAGGCGGCGACGTTAGCCCTGGCGACTGACGCGCTGGCGCCGATCGCCGACCGAACTCCGATCGAGTCGGTGACGCGACTCGTCTGGCGACTTGTTCGCGCGGATCACCCTGAGCCCAAGCCCAGCGATCTGACCCTGATCAAAGACACGCTGACCCAGGTCATGACCGAGCTGTCCGGCCGCGATCTTCGGGCGCTCGACGCGGCCCACGCCTGCCTCGCTGCCGCCTCGACCATGCACGACGCGTTGGCCGCGCTCACCGTCGCAGCGCGCGACAAACGCGTATTCCCCGTGACGGCGGTGGCGTGGCTGCGCTTCGCCGACCCGCTCCTCCACGAGCGGGTCGTCTCCGCGGAGCTCGACTGAGCCGGGATCAGTTGCTACCGGTCATGTAGTTGGTCACCACACCGATGACCACGCCGAGGATGGTTAGGGCCGCGCCGATCACGAGGCCGGCGATCGCCCGGCCGGTGTCTTCGCGCCCGCTGTCGTCCTGTGCCGCCTTGTACAGCCGCACTCCGCTCACCCCGGCCAGCCCGATCCCGACCACGGCGAACAGCACGATGATCACGATACCGGCCTTGTTGCCGCCCGACGCGATGCTGTCCGCGTTCAGCGAGCTGTTCTGCGCCTTCTGGCGCGCGGTCTTCAGCAGGTCGAGCGGCGCCGACGGATCCGACGAGGAACTTTGGCCCAGCGCCGAAGCCGCGGCCGTGGCCCACAGTGTCGCACTCGCCAGGATCCTGTACTGTAAGTCATTGAACCGCATAGTGTTCCCCCTTTTCCTCGTCAGGCGACCAGGGCGGGCTTTCTCCCGCCGCCGTCGCCCCCCACAAGCTCTCCCAAGACCTGATCGACGATGGTCTTCGCGATCCGGTCGTCACCCTGGCGCGCACGGCCCGCGACGCGGTTCCAGAGATCGATCGCCGTGCCATCCGGAAACCGTGCGGCCAGGATCCGCAGTGCCTCGTTGACCGTGAGCCGCCGGTACAGCTCGTCGCGGACCTGCCGATCCTCGGCCTTCGTGGTCAGCGCCCAGAGCATGCGCGGACCGAGGCTGTTGTTGAGCACGATCCAGCGCTCCTCGTCCCGCAGCTTGAACCGGGCGAGGAAGTTCGCGCCGCGCCGCCCCTGCGGGCCGTGGACGTGGCGCTCCAGAGCCGTCTTCACCGCCTCGTCGAAGCCGAACACCCGGCGCGCCTCCTCGCGCACCTCGTTCGAGTCCGCATTCAGCACCAGAACGGTCGAGGCCATGTCGGCGAGCACGTCGAAGTCGGCCAGGAGCTGGGACA
>Ga0049070_1000570_pt1 | contig 27711 bp, 28 predicted proteins | sample FECB22metaG_FD_56243 | JGI IMG/M metagenome (GOLD analysis project Ga0049070, IMG submission 56243) | Cyanobacterial communities from the Joint Genome Institute, California, USA - FECB-22 | ecosystem: Environmental > Aquatic > Thermal springs > Hot (42-90C) > Microbial mats | place: USA: California
CGGCCAGCCCCGGTCATTCAGGGCCAATCAGACCGCCGGTAAGCAGAACTTCCGAACGCCCGAGAAGGGTCGAAAGCGGCCATCTCATGCTCAAGCTGATTGGGTTCCGACTCAGATGCATGGTCGCGACTATGCTCCGACCTCCTGCGAAGCAGTCTGCCATGAGATGGAGGACGGGCCGCCCGGGGAGGCGGCCCCCACAGTCAGGCGATGAGCTGGGCTTTCGCGGCGCGTAACTCACGCTGAATTTGACGGCGCTCTTTCGGGCAGGTGACGGAGGCCAGCTCGGCCCGGAGCTCTTCGATCTGGAACAGGAGGTTGCGGTTGGCGGTCGAGGTGGCGGTGAGGCTCGGCATCGTTCGTGTCCCCCGTGCGCTCGGGACCGTCCCAAGCGCGATGACGACCTCCAATCGCGCAACGGGATCGTCCGATACTCCGCCGGACCCGGAGCGTAGCGGAGGTGCCGGAGGAGCCCCGAGCGGAGCGTAGAGGGGCCCCAGGGCGGGGTTTGTTGGTGCGCGAGGAATGCCGGCGGAGCCGGCAGGGGAAAAACCTCGCCCGGCGGCTATCGGACGGTCCCGGGGCGTGATCTCTCGTCGTCAATCGTGCCGGGGACGGTCCGGCCGCCAGAGAGGACGCGAGCCATGCCGAGCCGTCGGTGCCGCATGAGGCACGGGCAGCACCGAATCCCCGACAGGCTCCGGGCCGAGCCGGCCGATCCCCAAGCCATACGGCTGCGGGTGACCCGCGGGAGACTCTCGGCGGCTTCTGCCTCCCGAGAGGGCGCAGAGGCGCATAGCGCCTGCCGCACGCGCGGCTGCGCGTTGTGCGAGGGATCGTTACCCCGCAGGGGCCGAAACCGCGCAGCGGGTTCGGGGAGCCCCGGCGGGGCGAGTAGAGCCCGGCCTGGAGGGGCCTTGGCACCGGAAAGACGCACCCATCGAACGGCCCGAATTTTCAACTCCCTCAATCAGCACCCCGATGACAAGGCTGCATGGCATGATAGTTTTTGGCTGTGCAGTCTGAAGAATTTAATCATGATGCCACGGATTGATATAGCATCCTATCCGCCAATTATCTGCGCAATATCCCTCTGGTGCGCGCTCATATTTGCTCACTATATAACCTCGAAAATACGTGGCCAAGACAGACTCAAGATCGAACGTAAGCCGTTTCTGACGAGGGCCGAACTTGACCTATTGAACATCCTGCGTCGAGTCCTTCCCAGGTATCATATTGCCTGCCAAGTCGCCACGGGCGCTCTACTGAAGCCACAGCGGGGTCTCAGCGCGAAAGAATTCTGGCGAACACGGAACAAATTCAGCCAGAAAATCACTGATTTTGTCGTTCTTGATCCCTATACGGGATCGGTCGAAGCGATCATAGAGCTGGACGATTCCAGCCATGATGGTGCGAAGGATCGCGAGCGTGATGCCATGCTGGCTTTGGGCCACTACCGTGTCATCCGGATCCCGTCCAAGCCACGTCCCTCAGAGCGGATCGTACGGGAGCATCTCTCGGCTCTCGGCAGTTCGCAAAAGAAGCGACCGGGCTTTCCCTTCGACACAGAACGCTGGATGGCCGTTCTGAGATCGCGTATTCTACCCGCGGGGTGGTACGCGCCGCCCTGGGGCGTGGAAACCCCACAGAAAGCGGTTTGGTGCCCGCCGGTTTGGGCACCGCAATCCTTGACCTCCTGGGTCGGGGAGCCTGCGACGTATGTTCAGGCGCCTCGGTGCTAAAGGTCGTAGGGACCGACTTTCTGCGGTTTTCCAACTCCCCGACTGTTGGGTGGTCGAGGCTCGTTTGCGGGGGCGCACCGCAGACACGGGCCTCCCGAGTCGGGACGCGCCGGGCATGTCGAAGGATGGCAGCAATCCATTGGGGTGGATCGAGGCCGAGGATCTGCGCGCCCGTCAGGCCGGGCCGCTGGATCGGGACATCGGCGAGCGGATCCGAAAGCACCGCCAGGATCGCCGCCTGGGCTATGGACAGCTCGGCGGGATGTTGGGCTTCTCCGGACAGCAGATGCGGAAGTACGAGCGCGGTCTGAGCCGCATTCCAGCCTCGACGCTCTACGTCATCGCCCACATTCTCGACGTGCCGGTCAATTATCTATTGCCGGATGAGAAGAGGATGCTCAATCCGATCCAGCAGCGCATCCAAGAAATCACAACTAAGCTATCCTATATTGAGGACGTGCGTTTTCTCGTAGCGGTGTCGATATTTATCTCTGCTGCGGCAAACTACAGTCAGACCGGGAGATTACGATAGTACCATTATCCTTGATATACAGATCGATTAAAATTCAGAGCGCTACTGAACTGTTCATCCAGCCAAGCTTTGTGCCCGTCTTGTTTCGCCCCCCGTCAAGGCCTACTGTTCGGGCGCCACGAACTCAGCCGGCCATTCGCGAGCGCCATGCAGCACCGCAAGGATATTGATCCGCTCGCTCACCTCATAGACCACGATGTACGCTGTGCCCGGGATGACCAACTCTCGGGTGCCGGCGACGCGTCCGGACCGGCCGATCAGCGGGTGATTCGGCAGCAGGGCCAGGACGCGCTCATGTACAGTGAGGGCGAGTTTGTAGGCAGCGGCAGGGCTGTCCTGCGCGATGTAGTCCTGGATGACTTCGAGATGATCGAGCGCGCGTCTGGACCAGACGACCTGCATCAGCTCGGGCGATACTTGTTCAACACCCGCTCGACATCCTCAGGCGAGGCGATCCGACCGGCGGCGATGTCGGCACGGCCGGCCATCACCTCATCGACATAGCGCTCTTGCCAGTCGAGCGAATGGCCGTGTTCGAGCGCGTCGGCGATGATCGCAGCGGGCGCACGGCCCGAGCGCGCAGCGATGGCATCGACGCGGGCTTGCAGATCGGGCGTGATGATGGAGGCTTCGGCCATGACCCATCATGGCATAAAGGCCGGTCGCCGTTCAATGATCGCGCGCAGTCGGTCAGCAATCCGCCGTCGCGCGTTCATCGTCAAGTCCGGCTCGACCGGCTCCGGCCCTCCGGCAGCCTCGCGCCTTGGGCTTGGAGACCGGCGCACGTGGCCTGAGTGGGAGGAAACACCGATCGAGGGCTACCGGCAAGCCGGCGGCTATGCGCTAGCCCGGACACCCCGCCGGACCGGGACACCCCGCTCCCGAGCCTTGTCCGCGAGGTTGTCGCAGATGCCGTTGCCGGGGAAGTGCACGACGCCGATCGGCATCTGGTCGAGCATCAGGTCGTTGCGCCGGAAGGGTGCAGCTCGGCCATGGCGGGTCCAGTCGGGCTTGAAGGCGACGTGGGGCACTTTGCGGGTGTCGGCCCACTTGGCGGCGATCAGCTCGGCACCTTTGGGACTGCCGCCGTGCAGCAGCACCATGTCAGGATGCTTGGCGCGCACCTTGTCGAGGACGGCCCAGATCCGGTCCACATCTTGGTAGTCCTGGCCGCCGGTGAAGAGGATCCGCGGCCCGGGCGGGACCAGGAGCTCGGTGTCGGCCTTGCGCTTGGCCGCCAGGAAATCGCGCGAGTCGATCATCGCCGCCGTCATAGTGGCGCGATTGATCTGGGAGCCGGTTCGGGGGCGCCAGGGCGTGCCGGTGAGCACGCGGTAGATCCCGGCCGCGGCGTCGCGGGAGAACTCGAAGGCGTTGCGCCGCTCGGTCAGGCTGAGCCCCAGGGCGATCTGACGCTCCAGCTCGACGGACCGCACCTCGCTGCCGTCCTGCTCGCGCTGGGACTGGCGCTGCGCCACCTCGTTGTCGTCGAGCTTGCGATCAAGGATCTCGACGCGCCGGTGGAAGAGGTTGACGAAGCCCCACAGAACATCGTCGGTGTCGTCCTCAAGGCGCGTCTCGGTGAACAGGTCGGCGAGGGCGTTCATCGCGCCGACCAGTGCCTCCTCGACGGCTTCGGGCTTCGGCATCGGCCGCGGGTCGGCGTGCTCCTCGAACGGACGGTGGTGCTGCGTCAGCAGCTCGCTGAGGAGACTGGGATCCGCCTCGGTGGCGTGATCTGCGAGGAAGGTAGACGGAGCGTCGAGCTGATCGAGCATGGGATGGCCTCCGGGCGATGGAAGCCGCGACCGCCGCGGCCTTGATGGCGGCCGGTCTCCCGGGCGGGGCGGCGGGATCACCCGAAGAGGGCTTGCCCCGAGGGCCAAGCGCAGCGCCGGACGGCGTGCCGTTGAACCCGACGATCGCCCGGGTATAGGTCGCCCTCCGAGAAGGCCGCTGCGCGCGCTCTCCGGGGCCATGAGGCCCATCCCCGTCAAGCAGCCGGTTCCCCGCATCCTCGACCGATTCAGGCCCTGGGAGGGGCCTACACGGCCTCCAGACCGAGAAAGCGCATCGCATCCTCTTCGGCGAGCTGCGGCGCCAGGTGCAGCGCCAAGCCCGCGGGCCCAAGCTGCTGCAGGTCGGTGTTGAAGTCGTCGGCCGCCGGCACGAGTTCCCAGACCTGGACGCCGTCGGCCTCTGCCCGGGCGCGCAGGCCCTCGTGGGCGCGAAGGCCTGCGGCGTCGTTGTCGCGGGCGACGTAGAGGCGGCGCAGTCCGGGCGGGAGAAGAAGAGCGGACAGGCGATTGGCGGTGAGCGCGGCATGGGCGGGGACCGCCGGGAGGACGGCCTGCACCGACAGCACCGTCTCCAGCCCCTCGCCGGCGAGCAGGATGTCGGGAATGCTGCCGCCGAAGCGGACGGCGTCACCGAACGACTGGCCGAGCATTCGCCGCGGCTCGTCGAGGTGGGCCTTGCCGCGCCCATCCGGTGCGAGCCACGTGCGCTGGATCGCCACGATCGCCCCGCTCAGATCCGTGAGGGCGGCGAGGAGCGCCGGATGCTGCGCCCAGGTGCCGTCGTCGTGCAGGTAGTTGCACTGGGGGTGGAACCGCAGGGCGGAACTGTCGAAGGGATGATCGAGCCCGCGTCCCGCGAGGTAGGTGGCGGCGAACGTACCTCTCAGGGGCCGGCCACATCGGAAGAGACGGCGGGCCGACTCGGTGGGATCATACGAGGAAGCCGCCGGCGGTGGCGTGGCGGAGCGCTCCGTCTGCGGTCGCGGCATGCGCAGGAAGCTGCGTGCTTCCTTGAGAGTTTCAGACCACGAGTCGTGGCCGCGGTTGAGCCGGATCAGGTCGAGGAGATTGCCAAACTCGCCGGTGGCCTCGTCCGCCCATCGGCCGCGAGCGCGCGGACCGGATGTGGGCCCGGTGAGACGGACATGAAGGGAAGCGCCGGCGGCGTTGTAGACGTCACCGACCCGCCAGTAGTTGCCCTGCCGCCGACCGTTCGACAGGTAGGCCCGACAGACCGCCTCGGCCTCCTCGGCGAGGCGGCGCGCCAAGTCAGAAAAATCGGTTCGACTCATAACACCGTCCCACGGTCGATGACACAGACCATCGGGTTGGGGCCAAGGATGTGGTCAATCATTGCTACGCCGCCAGACTAGTTCGGAAAGAAGAAAACAAAATCTCCCTGCGATGGTCTCGCTGGATAAGCCGGGGCTATGCGGCGGGTTACGCACGTACGCGATGCGACTCAAAAGATCGAGGCGACCGGAACTATCCCAAGACAATACGAGATCGACCCGTCAACGCCCTCCTCTCACTGATCGGCCGCTCAGGATGGCCACCTTCGGAACAGCGCTCACCGTGATCGCATGAGGGAAGGCCCCGCCCGGTCGTGCCGGGCGGGGCTAGGCAAGCCGCTCAGTCGCGGCGCCCGTTGGGCCGAGACCAGATCAGCGTCGCCGTGTCGCCCTGCTCGTCGTCGAAGAGCTTGGCGTAAATCGGGGCGGGGAAGCTGGGATCGTCGAGCTTCAGGCTCAGATACTCGCGCTGCTCCTCCGAGAGCTTGGTCCAAGCCGCTCCGATCTCGGCTCCGCGGGCGTAGATCCGGTGGCTCGGGGCATTCTCGTTCATCGCCGTGTTCGGGACGAGGCGGACGTTGCGTGCCCTGACGGTGAGGGTGACGATCTCGCCGACGTAGCCGTCCTGGGTGCGGGTGAAGGTGCCGATGGTCGCCATGGTGTTTCCCGTTGCCTGTCGCCGAGCCCGCGACCGCCGCGGCCTCGATGGCGATCGGAAAGCCGGAGGCGGCCGGCGCCGCACCTGCCCCATGGGGTCCCCACGCGGCTCGCCGCGTGGGGTGGGGTGTGCAGGCCGAAGCGCAGCGGAGGATGGCGGCCGGGCGGGTTTCTTGCTTCGCGATGGAATGCCGGACTCGGCCCCCGCAGAGGGGCGGAGCCAGCACCGGAAGAAACATGCCCGGCCGCCGTTGCGGCCAGACGGCCGAGGCGTCAGCGGACCCGGCTAGATCAAGCCATCGTCAGAGGTCGCGTGGTGAGCGGGCGGTCGAACAGGCAGGAGGGGTCGCAGGCGAACCGTCGGCCTCACCCGGCCTCGATGTCGGTGAGCGGGAAGTCGTCGCCCTTGTAAAGCAGCGGGGGCCGGTACGTGCAGGCACAGTCGCAGTCGAAGCGGTCGCCGATGTTGAGGGCCCCTGGATGCCGGCATTTGCCGAAGCGGTCGTAGGCGTCGAGGGCACTGATCGCGGCCCCGGGCAGCACGGCCAGGACTTGGATGCCGGCGAGGTCGAGATACCCCCTACCGCATTGCGCGCCTCGGTGATCGGCAGGTCGAGGATGCGGGCCACCGCTACCGCGGTCTCCCACACGGCCAGGGGCGAGGTCATGCGTCGGCGCGCCTGCTGCAGTCGGACCCCCAGGGCGCGGGCATCCGCTTCGTCGGGGAGGATGGCTATGAGCGCGGAGGCATCAACGAACATCGGTCGCCCCCTCAGCCACGCTCGAACAGCCCATCGATGAACGCCTTGTCGACCCGCTCGGGATCCGGTCCCGCACGCGTTCGAAGCTGACGGGCGAACGCCGCGGATTGCTCCCCGAGGTGGGCCTTGCTTTTTTCCCGGGCGATCTCATTCTGGAGTGCCTGCCGGACCGCTTCGGTTTTGTTGGTGCCCTTGATCGCCATGAGCTCCTCGGAGAGCGCGTCGACGCTCTAATCCCTGACGAAGAGGGGCATGGATATCTCCTTCAGATATTCCGGATTGCCGAAATAGATATCCCCCTCGCCGCTCCAACGGCAAAGCGGGCAAGGCAGGGGATCACGACGAGTCGACACCGGGCATCGCAAGCCCAGTGGTGGCAGCGCCGATGCTCAGACATCTAAAGGATCGAACGCGTGGAGGCTGGGATGCTCTCGAAACCGCCGTCGATTTCGTTCGATCACTGGGAACCTCTGATCGCGAGCCCAATGCTCCATTGAACCGGGCCAATGTCTGCAAGCTTTTGCGGCTGAGATAGCCTCGCGCGATCCGTCAGGGTACAGATGTCGAATTGACGTGCCCTCCGGCCACAGATCACATCGAGCTATTGTCTCAGATCCAGGAGTCGCTTCGACACCATGAAGACCGATGATCCGCGCCCGCGGCCGATCATAGAGCTGGTGACCGATATCGTGGTCGCCTATGTGGCGAGCAACTCCGTGCGGGCGGGCGAGGTAACCCGCATGATCGGCGCGATTCTCGCGGCTTTGGCCAAGTGCGGCGCGGCCGCGGACCCGCAACCCGGGCCGAGGCTCACGAAGGCCGAGATCGCCCGCTCGATCACCCACGAGGCGCTGATCAGCTTCGAAGACGGCCGGCCGTACAAGTCGCTCCGCCGCCATCTCGGCAAGCGTGGTCTGTCGCCGGACACGTACCGAGAGAAGTGGGGCCTGCCGCCCGACTATCCAATGACGGCGCCGGGCTACTCCGAGTTCCGCTCCGCCCTCGCTCGGAAGCACGGCCTCGGACGACCGGTCGCCGAGGCGAAAGAGCGGCCGGGACAATCTGTGGCCGCTGTTGGGAAGCGGAAGCCCGGGAAGCGGCGGATCGCGGCCTGAGGGCGGCCCCGAGCGCCGATGCGGGCGCCCCGGATACCGGCGGCTCACTCGGCTGCGACGGCGTGGAACGGCTCGTCCGGCACCGCCGAGATACCGTCGGACAGATCCAGGCGCAGCGGTTCCGGCAGCCAGCCGGTGTCCGCCAGCAGGCGCTCAGCCTCCCGCGCCATATCGGCCTTCTTGAGATGGTCGATCCGCTGGGCCTCTCGTTGGCCCGCACCCTCGCGCACGGCTTCGAGGATGCGAGCCTTGGGCACCCGGCCGAGGTAGGTCGCGACCGTGGGCCGCCACCCTGCCGCGGCCATGTCGAGGCCGGTCGCCCGCGCCAGTCGATCGGCTTGGCCGAGGCGAACTTTGAGGCCGTGCTCGGAGACACCAAAGCCGCTGTACGGGTTCGGCTTCTCGTACTGGGCGTTGAGGCCGAAGCTGACGCAGTGCGCCAAGAGTGCCATCCGGCTCGCCGCGTCGAGGCCGGCCAGCCAATCCCAGAGCGCATCGTCATCCTCAGGCACCTTAGCGGCCCAGGCCTCGTGGCGCTCGGCGATGGAGCGGCTGGAAGCGCAGTCAGCCAGATCCTCGGTCGCGGACATGAGATGCGCTTCTCGGACCGTGACCTGAAGGCAGCCCGTCGCCGTGGCATGGTGGAAGGCATCCACCACGAGCTTGTGCAGCAGTGCCGTCAGCGCGACCTCCGGGTTGCTCGCCAGCGCCTCGCGCAGGGCCAGTGTGCGGTGCGCCGTCAGCTCGGCGAGGAGCCGGTCCGGTAGCGGTCGGATGCCGTCTTCCTTCTCCGGTTCGGAGTCGACCGGGTAGCCACCGATGGTGATCACGCTACGCTGGATCGTGGGCATGGCGGCGGCTTCCGTTGAGCCCAGTGCAGATTGGCCCTGCTCGCTCTCGGTCTGATCCGGCTCGGCGACACCCTGGCCATCGGCGGCCGGCGGCTCATCCTCGGGCCGGACATAGCCGCGCTGGATCTGGAGCCGGCCGTCGTGACGGATGCTCACGAAAGCCCCTGCCCGCGCGATCTCGGCCGGGTCGTAACGGAGTGGCCGCTCGGCGAGCTCGTCGAGGGCTTCCTCGATCTCGCCGAGGCGTTCGTCGACGGCGTCGGGGAGTTCGGCGCTGTCATACGCGTCGAGGAGCTTCTGCTGCTCGACCTTCAACGCGACGATGGTTGCGCGTTCCTCGGCCGTGACGTCGACGATCTCGCCCTTGAGGTGGCGGAGGCCGATCTGATGGCCGTAGGGGAGCGCGGGCGCTGCCTCGACCCACTTCCAACCCTCGGCGGCGATCTCGGCGGCGGCGGTCTTGAGTTTAGCGTCGACGAGGCGATCGAGGAGTGCGACGTCGTGCAGCCAGCCGCCGCCGTCGGACTGGAACAGGTCGCGCAGCATGACGCCGCCCGCAGCCTCGTATGCCTCGACGCCGACGAACAGGGCGCGCTTGTCGCCGGCCGGCACCGTGCGCTCGGTGAGCCTCTGGCGGATCTGGTAGGGCTCTTTCTGCCACGATCCGCGGACCGCCTCCCAGACCTGGACCTGACGGGCGTGATCGTCGGTGATCGTGAAGGCCATGAGCTGCTCCAAAGTCATGCCGTCGTCGGCAAAGACGTCGAGGAGAGCCGGAGCGACCGCGGTCAGGCGCAGGCGCTGCTTGACCACCTGGACCGGGATGGTGAAGGCCGCTGCGATCGTCTCCTCGGTCATCCCCCTGTCGAGCATCACCTTGAAGGCGCGGAACTGGTCGAGCGGGTGCAGCGGGGCACGCTCGATGTTCTCGGCCAGGGAGATCTCCTCGGCCAGAACGGCGCTGCTCGGATCAGAGACGATGCAAGGGATCGGTGCGGTCCGGGTGAGACGCTTCTTCTTGATCAGGAGCTCCAGAGCCCGGTAGCGCCGTCCGCCGGCGGGCACCTCGTACATGCCGGTCTCCCGACCGGCCTCGTCGAGCACCGGTCGGACATGCAGGCTCTGGATCAGGCCGCCGCGCCGCTCGATCGATGCCGCAAGATCCTCGATCGACTCGCCCGCCTTGACCTGTCGGACGTTGGACTGGCTGAGCACCAGCTTGTTGAAGGGGATTGGCTGGGCGGGTGCGAGGGTGAGCTTCTGAGGGATGTTGGCCATCGTCTGGATCTCCGCGACGGGCGCCGGGGCCTCTCCCCGATTCTCGATCCCGTCACGAAGCGAAGCGCCCCCTCTCACTCTGGAGGTGGCCGATCGTCATCGCGGATCAGCCCGTCCAACTTTCCGCTGAGGGTGTCGAGTCGATCGCGACAATCGGCACTGTCTTGGAACCAGATCTCGATCTCAACGAGATCAAGTGTATCGATATAGGCACTCGAAGGCACTGGGCATCCGGACTCGCGGATCACTCAAATGTTATGCTGATAGCGCCAGACCCGTTCCTCGATCGGAAGATCCGGCGGATGAGGCAGAAGCTGTTTTTTGTCCATTTCGGCATCGGGATCTCCTACACGTTGATCCAAACTCGATTGTAGGACCATCAGCGATAGCATATCGTCACAAATCGAATTCAGTCTGCAGGAAGCGGGCGGGTATCTCCTCCTCCCTTCCCTGCCAGACGACGTGACCGACTTTCCCAACCGTTACGAGGCCCCCTCCCCTTTGCGATAGAGGCGGAGGCGAGGCCTCGAGGTTTCGACAGTCAAATTCGGCCGTGGTGGCGCTGAAGGCCGGAGGCGAGCAGTGACCGATCAGATTGCGGTCACAGGCACCCGTCGGCCGCCTGACGCGATGGCGTGACAGGCCGAGGTGGAACCACTCGTAGGCACGCTGCTCTTCGGCCGATGGCGCCTGCCAATGCCGGCAGTGCTTGCACCGGCCGGTCATCGCGCGGTGGCCCACCGTTGTGTCCCGGTTGTGGGATCATGGCCGCCCTCCCCGCCCCTGCAGGTCCTCGCGAAGCCAGATCGGGGCGATGCAGCGGCGGATGCGGACCTGCCGCGTATCGGCCGACTATGCCAAGTGCTCGATGCGATCGGGATTCGATGTCGCCCGGACCAGGGTCGGGGTATGGAAGATCTACGGTGGTCGGGTCGGATCGAGGCGTCCGACGGCGATCTGATGGAGCAGTTCGGCGAGGTAGCTTTCGTCAGCCGGATACAGGCATGTCCGCCACAAACTGCCGATCGTGCGGCGCAGGTCCGGTTCCAGGGCGAAGGGCCGCGCGCGAGCCCGGCGCCAACCAGCAGCTCGTTCCCGGCGTCGGTCACGCTCGGCCCCCACCCATCGGACGGTACGCAGTGCCATCTCCTCGTCCGGATCGTGCTGTGTGGCGGCGATCTGGTCGGCGAACAGGGATAGCACCTCGCGCTCACGGCGCTGCTTGTGCAGGAAGGCCGCCCGCTTGCAGGACGTATCCTTATAGGCTCGGGTCTATGCCTGTGACAGAAGCGCATCAGGCTGGCCCCTGATGAGCTGCAGCACCGGCAGCACGGTCGTCCTCTTCCGCTACGACGGCCTCAAACCCGCGCAGGCGGCCGAGCAGCCAGTCTGCGGCCTTGCTGGCCTGCGACGCGGCCCGGACGATCGCACGGTTGTCCTCGCGCAGCACCTCCAGCCAGGCGCCGATGTAGTCGGCATGGCGAACCGTCGGGACGATGCCGAGGCTGGTACAGACGAAAGCCGCAGAGATCTCGGCCACGAGCTCCTCACGTGCGTAGCAAGGGCTTCCGTGGCGGGTCTTCATCAGGCGGTCCAGGCGCGAGGCGTGGCCGGTGGCGTGCGACAGTTCGTGGGCCGCGGTCCGGTGGAAGTTGATCGACTCGTGGAAGGCCTCCGGCGGCGGCAGCACGACGACATCCTGGCTCGGGCTGTAGAGTGCCTTGTCACCACCGATCCGGATGGTGACACCGGAGGCGTCCATCAGCTCGCGGAAACGCGGGACAATCAGGTCCTCGCGCGGCGGACGCATCGGTGAGGAGAGTTCGTCCGGCAGACCTTCGCACTGGGCGACGTTGAAGACCGTGAAGCGCTTCAGAAAGGGTATGGCGCGGGCGTCACCGCCTTCGCGATCGGCGCGCCAGCGCTCGTCCTTGGGCGTGAACCGGGCGGCGTAGACCACCATCGTGCCTTGCTCGCCGCAGCGGACGGAGCCGCCGAGCGCCCGGACCTGGTTGAAGGTGAGCCAGCGCTGGGTGGCGTAGCCGTGGGCGACGGCGGCGTCCCAGAGCAGCATGACGTTGATGCCGCTATAGGCCCGGGCCGTACTGGCGTTGCGCGGCATCGCGATCGTGGCCGTTCCAGGTCCCCTGCCCCAGGGTTGGACCCACGGGACGCAGCCGGCCTCGAGCTGGGCGATGATCCGGTCGGTGATCTGCTGATAGAGGTTGGCGCGCTCGGCCGGGGCGACAGGCGCGTCGGAGATTGCAAGAGCCATCTGGGTTCTCCGCGACGGCCGCCGGAGGCCTCTCCCCCGGTCCGATCCGTCACGCGGTGCCCTGCTCTCCTCTGACTCTGGCCCCGACCAGGGCAGACGAGCTGCAGGCAGCTATCCGGGAAGAGAAAGAGGACCAGCGCGCTCGGACGGAGGCCCTACACATCGGAGCACGACGGCCCGACTGATGAAATCGCGGCAGCCTGCGAGCGGCCCGACCCTGATATGTGGCCAGCCGACAGGTATGAAAGCGAGATCACGGATGCGGCCTAGCCCGCGCTGGACGTTCCGGTCAGATCATCGCCCCCGCATTCATGAATCCATGCGGATCAATGGCCTGCTTGAGAGCGCCGAGTAGGGCCAGGCGGGTCGGATCGCCGTAGCGGCTCAGCAAGTCGCGCTTGAACCGGCCGATGCCGTATTCGGCGCTGAAGCTCCCGCCGAGGTCGAGCGCCACCGCGTAGACCGCGTGAGCGACGCCCGCCTCGATCTCTCGCGTGAAGGCGATCCGATCGCGGCCCGGCGGCACCATCAGATTGAAGTGAATGTTGCCATCTCCGACATGGCCGTAGACCGACAGACGCGTGCCCGGAGCATGCGCCTCCACGACCGCGCCGGCCTGGTTCAGGAAGTCGGCGACCGCCGAAGTCGGCACAGCGATGTCGAGCTTGACCGATCCGCCGGCGTGCTTCTCCGCCTCAGGGATGGTCTCGCGGATCGTCCACATCTCGCGCCGCTGCCGCTCCGACTGGGCGAGCGCAGCATCCTCGACGTGACCAGCCTCGATCAGCGCTTCCAGAGTGCCCGAAAGGATATCGTCGAGCGGGATGCGCTCCGAGGATGCGGAGAGTTCCAGCAGCACCGCGCCGCCGGGACCGGACGCGAGCCCGAGTTCGGCGCCGCGCATGTCGGCGACGAGACCCAGCGATGAGGCCGAGATGAGCTCGAAGGCTGAGGCGAGGTCAGCGGTCTCCCGTCGGACCAGAGCGGCGATCGCCGGGATAGGTGCGCCGGCCGCGAGTTGCACCCAAGCCGTGGCACGCCGTGTCTGCGCGGGCCAGAGCTTGAGCACCACCCCGGTCACGATGCCGAGCGTACCCTCGGCGCCGATGAAGAGCTGCTTCAGATCATAGCCGATGTTGTTCTTGCGCAAGGTTCGCATGTCGGAGAACAGCGATCCGTCCGGCAGCACGACCTCCAAGCCGAGCACGAGGTCCCGGGTCATGCCGTAGCGTAGCACCTGCAGGCCCCCGGCGTTGGTTCCGACGTTGCCGCCGAGACGGCAGCTGCCCTCGGCACCGAGGCTCAGCGGCAGCAGACAGCCGCGTGCCTCGGCAGCCGCCTGCGCGTCGGCGAGGATCGTGCCGGCGTCGCAGGCAAGAGTGAAGCCCGTCGCGTCGACGGATCGGATCCGGCTCATCCGCTCGAGCGTCACGACGAGCTGCCCGCGGCCGGGTTCGGGCGTGGCACCGCCGACATAGCTGGTGTTGCCTCCTTGAGGCACGAGGCCGAAGCCGAGGCGCGCTGCCAGACGGACGATTTCCTGGACGTCTTCGGTCGAGCGCGGGCGCAGGACGCCAGGCGTCTGCCCCTGCATCAACGCGCGCTGATCGTGGGTGTAGCGCGTCAAGCTGGCGGCATCGGTGATGAGGCCGCCCTCGCCGAGAAACTCGTGGAAGGCGGATAGATCTGGGGATGGCGAGGACAACATCCGGGTTGGCGCGGCTCGTGGCAGGAGGTGAATGGGATCGAGGCTGACGCCGTCAACCCGGCGCGGCAGGGGGCAGCCACTCTATCCGGGCTCCCCGCCGCGGCAAGAGCAGCCCTACGGTTCGCCATCGGTCCGCCCGATACGCCTTGACTGCCTCGCTAACGCGGACCTAGCTGAACGCCCGGTCCTGCGCGCGCGGACGACCCGACGTGACGTAGTCTGGCCGTTCGCGACCCGTCTGTTTGAGGCTCGGGTGGCGGCCGATCGTACGTCTTGCGCGGCTCAAAAGGGGTTCGAAGTGACCCTTTGCAAGACTATCCGCTCCGTGGATCGGCTACGAATGCTGAGAATTCTCCCGAATATGGGCGCGGTGGCCCAAGCAGCCATCCAGGCGGCGCCTTGAGGGATCATACCGGGCTGATTGACCAGCCAGGATCGCACTTAGGACGGATCCGGCTATCACACCCAACGAGGGGCGCCATTTGAGCTCGCGTCGTAGAGGCAGACGAGGATGCGAGGGCTCCATGTCGAACACCGGGCCAGCAAAGCCACCCGCCATCGACGGCGTTGGGAAGCGCGTCTCGAACCTGGGCGACCCCGACCGGGCTGCAGATGCGGCCCCGGGGCCCCGCGTACCCGACGAGGATTTGGAGAAGCGCCAGGACCAGTTGCTCGACGAAGCCGTCGAGGAGACCTTCCCGGCAAGCGACCCCATCGCGCCGAAGCGCATCACAAGGTAGGTGCCCGATCCTGCAATCCGACGTAGGGGCCCAGCGTTCCGGCGAACTTATTGAGCCTGAGCAACCGCCCCCTGATCGCCATAAAACGCCCAGTTTCGGGCACATCGCCGGGCTCAGTTGACGTCGCTCACCCGCCTTGAACCCAAGATCGGCTCGCGGTGTTCACACAGGTGAGTGAGGTGCTCCGCATGGTCCGAGCCACGGTTCTTCGCTGACGAGCGCCTCATCGCTCCGCGCCGGGGAATTCCGATGCCCAGCCAAGAGCAGATGATGAAGCGCCAGCAGGTTCTGGCCGACTTCGGCGAGTTCGTCCTGCGCAGCGAGAACCTCGACGAGGTGCTCACCGAGGCCTGCCGTCTCGTCGCCGAGGCTTGCGGCATCACCCGCGCCAAGATCCTGGAAATCCAAGAGGATGGACAGGTGCTCTTCGTGAGGGCCGGCGTCGGCTGGGCTCCGGGCATCGTTGGCCGGCTGCGCCTACCCATCAGAGAGCGCTCCTCCGAGACCTTCGCGATCAGGGAAGGCTTGCCGATCATCACGCAAGACATCCGCGAGGAGGAGCGCTTCGATGTCCCCGCCTTCATGAAGGAGGCCGGGGTCATCGCATTCGCCAACGTGCCGATCTTTCTGCCGGGCCGGAAGGCTTACGGCCTGCTGGAGGTGGACGCGACCGAACGGCGCGACTTCGGCAACGAGGACACTGAATTTCTGCGCACCTACGCCATTATTCTCGGGCCGGTGATCGACCGCCTACAGAAGGCGAGTGCCTTGCGCTTGACCGAGGAGCGCTTCCGGCGCTTCGCCGAGCATTCGGCCAACGTGCTCTGGCTCGCCGATCTGGAGAGTGGACGGCTTGATTACCTCAGCCCGGCCTTTGAGCAGGTCTGGGGCATGCCCGCCGAGGACATGCCGGACCTCGCGCGCTGGCTCGCCAGCGTCCACCCGGACGACCGAGATGCCGCCGCGCAGGCGCTGGAGCGGGTTGGCGGTGGCGAGACACTCGTGTTGGAGTACCGCATCCTGCGCGCCTCGGATGACGCCGTGCGCCGCATCCGCGATACCTTCTTCTCGATCCCGGGGATTGACGGACGGAGCCGGTCAGCCGGCGGTATCGCGCAGGACATCACCGTCGATACCGGCCTACGCGCTTACGTGATCGCGGGTAGAGATGATGCCCGGCGTGACCTTGTCGAGGCCCTACAGGCTGGCGGCTACGAGGTGCAAGCCTTTGCGGCCGTTCAGGCTCTCCTCAAGATGACAGGCTCGCTGAGGCCGGGCTGCGTCGTGTTCAACCTGGAGGAAGCCGGCGACATCGTCGTCGCAAGTGAGTTGAAGACGGCACGCGCGCACCTGCCCATGGTGGCGGTCGGCGCAAGCGGGGGCGATATCGGCTTCGGGGTCCGCGTTATGAAGGCGGGAGCGGTCGATTTCCTCGAAGCTCCCTGTGCACCGGAGGCGCTGCTGTTCGCCGTCAAGACGGCGCTCGCCGAGATCCACGCCGAGGCGGATCGGGCGCGCGGGAGCAACGAGGCTCGGAGCCGGATCGTGGCGCTTTCCCCGCGCGAGCGCGCGGTGCTGGAGGGCTTGCTCGCTGGCGGGACCAACAAGACCATCGCTCGTACGCTGGGCCTGAGCCCACGCACGGTGGAGATCCACCGGGCCCGGGTCATGGAGGCGCTGGGCGTCCGCACCTTGCCCGAGGCCGTTCTGATCGCGACGGCCGCCGGTGTGCGTCCCGCCCAACACGACGATGACTAGGGCCTGTCGTGACCTGACGTGATCGAGGGCTGCGGCGAGGCAGAGGACGCCGCTGAAGCTGGCGGCGGTCTTCTCGTAGCGCGTGGCGATGGCTCGCCACTCCTTAAGCCTTGCCCAGAGCCGCTCGACGATGTTGCGGTGGGTGTAGATCCACTCCGGACAGCGCGCGGGAGCCTCGTTGCGCTTGGACGGGATAGCGGGCTTTGTCCCGGCGTCCCGGACGTGTTGCCGGAAGCGATGACTGGAGTAGCCGCGATCCGCGACGACCCATCGCGGAACGCTCGGCAGTTGCTCAAGCAAGGGCAGCGCGTGCGGCAGTTCATGGGCCTGCCCCGGTGCGATCCGGAAGGCGATCGCGCGGCCTGCACCGTCGGCGATCACGCAGGCCTTGGACCCATACCCGCCACGCGATCGGCCAAGAGCCTCACGATCATCTCGCCCGGCTGCAGATCCGCCCTTTTCGCCGCCCCGGCCGCTTTCTGATGCGCACGCATGTTGGTGCCGTCGAGGAACACCATGCCCAGCCGAACGCCGCGCTCCTGCACGAGAGCAAGCAGACGCTCCCAGCCCCCAGCGCGCGACCACCGGATGAAGATCTGCGCGGCCCGCCACCACGGCTCGATCTCGTGCGGGATTGCACGCCACTTGGCGCCGTTCCGACGTCGCCGCTGGATTGCTGAGAGCGTGCGTCGGAGGTCTTGCGGTGGTGTCTTCGGCTTCGGCCGACACGCCTCAACCGGCGGCTCCAGAACAGCCCATGGCGCGTCGCTCAGCATCGTCCCTCCTCCCGGCGAGGGCACAAAACGCGTGCTATGCCAGATGGCTCAGGCGACGACAGACCCGAGATGCTCTGGTTCGAGGTTCGCCCTGCGGGGCTCGTTCCTCTCGCAGGCCGCGCAAGTGCGAGTTGCGTTAGCCCGGCTCCGATGCGATAGCCCGCGCAGGGTGCGCGATCCGTCGTTCGGATCGGCAGGTTGAGCGCTGGTCGGGCCGCCAGCGCCGGAGACCCGTGCCCGTGTCGTCCCCTTCCCGCGCCGCTCTGCGGCCGCCGCGCCGCCGTCTGTCGGCGCTCCGCAACATGCTCGTCAGCGAGGCCGGCGGCGGCCTCGTCCTGATGGCCAGCGCCGCGCTGGCGCTGGCCGTCGCCAACTCGCCGCTCAAGGACGCCTACTTCGCAGCCCTCAAGGCCTATCTCGGCCCGCTCTCGGTCCTGCACTGGATCAACGACGCCCTGATGGCGGTGTTCTTCCTCCTCGTCGGGCTGGAGATCAAGCGCGAGGTGCTCGACGGACGTCTGCGCACCTGGCCAGACCGGGTGCTGCCCGGCCTGGCCGCGATCGGCGGCATGGCCGCGCCGGCCATCGTCTACACCGCGGTCAACTGGAACTCCCCCGAGACGCTGCGGGGGTGGGCCATCCCGGCCGCCACCGACATCGCCTTCGCGCTGGGCGTCCTGGCTCTCCTCGGGTCCCGGGTGCCGGTCTCACTCAAGATCTTCCTGACGGCGCTCGCCATCATCGACGACCTCGGGGCCGTGCTGATCATCGCGCTGTTCTACACCGCCGACCTGTCGCTCCCGATGCTGGGCGGGGCCGCGGCGACGCTCGCCGTGCTCTACGGCCTCAACAAGGCCGGCGTGGCACGCCTGTGGCCCTACCTGCTCCTCGGCATCCTCCTCTGGGTGTTCGTGCTCGCGTCGGGCGTCCACGCGACCATCGCCGGCGTGCTGCTGGCGCTGACCATCCCGTTGCGCCTCAGCGCCGGCAAGCCGGACGACCCGACCTCGCCGCTGCATATCCTGGAGCACGCGGTCCATCCGTGGTCGGCCTACCTCATCCTGCCGATCTTCGGCTTTGCCAACGCCGGCGTGTCGCTGGCGGGTATCACGCCGCACATGCTCTTCGACCCCGTGACGCTCGGCGTGGCGCTGGGCCTGTTCGTCGGCAAGCAGGTCGGGGTGTTCGGCCTCGTCTTCGCTGCCGTGAAGCTCGGGTTGGCACAGCGCCCGGCCAATGCAGGATGGTGGCAGGTCTACGGCGTCTCGCTCCTCTGCGGCGTCGGCTTCACCATGAGCCTGTTCATCGGCCTGCTCGCCTTCGCGCATGCCCCCGAGCTCGAGGCCGAGACCAAGGTCGGCGTGCTGCTCGGCTCGCTCGCCTGCATGGCCGCCGGGGCGCTGGTCCTGCGGCTCGCCCCGGCCCGACTGCCTCGCTGCTGAACCGGGACCGGCCGCGTTCCATCGTGCCGCGGTCACCTCTCCGACATCCGAGGACCAGGTGAGCATCATGCCCCGTCAGTTCCCGCGGCGCCGTCCCGGCGCCATCGAGGGCCGTCTGTCCGATCTCATACTCGCTCTCACCGGGGTCCTGCTCCTCGGGATGGGAATGCTGATGCTGCTGTCGTGGCTTTCGGATGGTGCCGAAGGCGCCGTGGCCGGGTACGGCATCGTGCGGGATTCCTGAGATCCAGCCCCTTCCGGCCCGACGACCGATGACGATGTTCACCGCGACACTGCGCGAACTCTACGAGGAGGACACCGGACGCGCGCACCGCTTCCGCTACGCCCTGCTCGTGTTCGACGTGGCGACCATCGCCTTCGTGGTCGTCACCTCGTTCCTGCCGCTGAGCCCCTGGATCGTCGCCTGCGACGTGGCGGTGGGTCTGTGCGTGCTCCTCGACTTCGCCGCCCGCCTGCGCATCAGCCGCGCACCGCTGCGCGAGTTCCGGCACCTGAGCACCTGGACGGACCTCGTGGCGGTGACCTCGTTCCTCGCCCCGTTGCTGGTCGAGGGCGTCGGCTTCCTGCGCATCCTGCGGACGCTGCGCATGCTGCGCACCTATCACCTGTTGGAGCGGCTGCGGCAGGACAGCGGGCTGTTCCGCCGCAACGAGGACGCGATCCTGGCCGCGACCAACCTCGTGGTCTTCGTCTTCGCGATGACCGGCATCGTCTACGCCACCCAGCACGGCTCCAACCCAGCCATACAGACACCGATCGACGCCCTGTACTTCACCGTGACGTCGCTCACGACGACGGGCTACGGCGACATCACCCTTCCGGGACCGACCGGCCGGCTGTTGTCGGTCTTCGTGATGATCTGCGGCGTGACGCTGTTCTTCCGCCTCGCGCAGGTGGTGTTCCGCCCCTACAAGGTCCGCTTTCCCTGCACCGCCTGTGGGCTGCAGCGCCACGAGCCGGACGCCGTGCACTGCAAGGCCTGCGGCAACATCCTGAACATCCCCGACGAGGGTGCGTACTAGCCGCCATCTGGTGCAGCGCCGCGGAGCCGGCAGTAGCGATCCTCGAGGTCGGCGAGGTCGGACGGGTCCGCCACGTCGCGGCGGGCGGCGGCGATGACGAGGCCGGCATGCCGGGCGAGGTCCGCCGCCCGATCCGGCCGCCTCTCGACCTCGGCGACGCGGGCGAGCACGTCGAGCATCCGGCCCAGGACGTGGACCGACCCGGCCGCGTTCTGCCGGATCATGTGGAACATGGCGTCGCACAGCCCGTCGTAGTCCGTGACGGGATGGATCAGCACGGTGCGACCCGCGCGCAGCACCACGCCGGTGGGCAGGTGCCGCGGCGCGATCCGGCACAGCGCGTCGCCGAGATGGTCGACGACGCTGCCGGCGGTGAACGGGTCGTTGATGCCGGGCGAGAGAGCTCGGACCGCGATCTCGACCAACTGCCGGACCGAGTATTCCGGATCCTGGAGCGCGGCGGGACGCCGCCCCAGCGTCACCGCGTCGAGAATGGCGGTCTCGGCGCCCTCGACTGGCGCGGACAGAAACGCGATCGGGAAACCGCTCGGCACGTAGTCGCCGGGCCGTACCCGCAGGGTGACCGAGATCCCGCGCTCGTGGGCCCAGTCGGCCAAGGCGTCCTCGTCGAGGGCCTGCACGTAGCCGCCGCCCGTCGCGGCCACGGCCCTTCCGGTCGGAGGATTGCCGGGACGGTCGGCCCCCGGCTCGTCCCGGGTATGGGTCGCGATAGCCTTGCAGAGGTCCTGCTGGACGGCGTCGACCACGGTCTCGATGTTGATGCTCGTGGCTATGTGGTGGACGAACCAGACCAGCGTGCCGACCGCAACCAGCGCGAGGACGAGGGCGCCGGTGATGGCGAGGTGCGGGACGAACGGGTCTTCCTCCACCGTCCGCACCGTGCGCAGGACCATCAGCGCGTAGGCGAAGGCACCGAGAAAGATGCCGAGGACGGTCTGGTTGCGGCCATCCCGGATGAAGTTACGCAGGAGTCGGGGGCCCATCTGACCGGAAGCCAGGGTCAGGGCAGCGATGGTGATGGAGAAGGTCGTGCCGGCAACCCCGATGTTCGAGGAGGCGATGGCGCTGAGCAGCGCCCGCGCGCCCTCGGCCCCGCCCGAATAGCCCCAGTTCGTGTCCGGCGAGGAGGGATCGAAGCCGGCGACGTGGGCCGTCTCCAGCCAGACACCGAACTGGGCGAGCAGGATGCAGCCGAGGACGACGAGGGCCGGGCGGAGCCAGAACAGGTCGCCGAGGATCTCCAGCCAGGCTTTGACGCGCGCGTTCATCGTTGCGGACCGATCCCTTTCGAGCCCGGCAACGACCGGCACGATGGGGCGTTCCGGAAGACCGCTGGCGGGAAGGACACGCCTTGATCTCGATCTTCGACCTCGCCGCGATGCTGCTGACGCTGTCGGCTCTGTTCGGCTGGCTGAACCGCCGCTTCCTGCGCATGCCGCACAGCATCGGCCTGCTCGTGATGGGGCTTCTCGCCTCGCTCGCCCTCGTGCTCGTCGACGTCGCCTTCCCGGCGCAACACCTCTACCAAGACCTCACCCGCGTCCTCGACCAGGTCGACTTCACCGGCGTCGTCATGAACGGCATGCTGGCCTTCCTGCTGTTCGCCGGCGCCCTGAACCTCGACCTCCGGGCGCTCCGGGAGCGGGCCATGGCGGTGGCGACCCTCGCGTTGCTCGGGACCGTCATCTCGTGCGCCTCGGTCGGTGCGGCCTTCTGGGCGGCGGGGCAGGCGCTCGGCAGCCCGGTGCCCCTCGCCTGGGCCCTGGTGTTCGGCGCGTTGATCAGCCCGACCGACCCCGTGGCGGTGCTGGCCACCCTGAAGAACGTGGAGGTGCCGGAAGCCCTCGAAGTCGAGATGCAGGGCGAGGCGCTGTTCAACGACGGCATCGGCATCGTGCTGTTCACGGTGCTCGTCGCCGTCGCGTCCGGCCGAGGTGGCGAGGCGATGAGCGCGGGCGGGGTGGCGACGCTGCTCCTCCACGAGGCCGGGGGCGGCGTGCTGCTGGGCATCGTGACCGGCTACGTCGCCTACCGCGCGATGAAGGCCATCGACGACTTCCCCGTGGAGGTGCTGATCACGCTGGCCCTCGTCACCGGGACCTACGCCATCGCGCAGAAGATCGGGGCGAGTGGCCCGCTCGCGGTTGTCGCCGCCGGGCTGCTGATCGGCGAGCGTGCGCCGCGCTACGCGATGAGCGACACCACCCAGAAGTACGTCTCGGCCCTTTGGACGCTCGTCGACGAGGTGCTCAACTCGGTCCTGTTCCTCCTGATCGGCCTCGAGGTGCTCGTCCTGCGTTTCCAGGTCTCCGGGCTGGCGCTGGCAGCCTGCGCAGTGCCCATCGTGCTCGTCGCGCGCCTCGTGGCGGTCACGACGCCTGTCCTCGCGTTCCGCTGGGGTGGCAACCTCTCGCTCGGCAACGTGCCGTTCCTGACCTGGGCGGGCGTGCGCGGCGGCATCTCGGTGGCGCTGGCGCTCTCGATCCCGGAGAGCGAGGCCAAGCCCGCCATCCTGGCGGCGACCTACGCCGTGGTGCTGTTCACCATCATCGTGCAGGGATCGACCCTCGGCCTCGTAGCACGGCGGACCCTCCGAGCGAGCTGACTGTGGCCGAATCTCTCTCCGTCGATGCGAGCTGGCGGACGGAACCCCGAGGGCTCGGTTGAGAAGCGTGACGTGCGGGCGACAACGTCGCTCAGATGCGCGGCCTGCCGGACGCAGAACGGTGGGATCCACCCCGAGCGGCCACCCGGCTCTCGATCCGCCGCCGCCGCAGGAACGTATCCCGGTAGCCGGCCTTCAGGGCCCAACAGCCGGGAACTGCCTGCCCCGTTCAGTGTGCCGGCGAGCGCTCCGATGCGTCCGGCAAGCGCTTCTTCCTTCTGCGCTTGCTCACCTTCAACACCACGTCCGCGTTGTCCTCAGCGATGCGCTCGGCCAGCGCGAAATCGTGAAGTTCCGCGGTCGCACCGTCTCCGACGCGCGGCGCTTCGGTCAGGGCGTGGAACGCGGCGCGAACGATCTCCTTCTTCCTCGCCTCCGGATGCCGTTCACGGATCGCAGAACGGATCGCCTTCGGCGTCATCCCAGGGGTGGCGATCGCTCTCAGCGTCTCTGCGATCTCTCTGATCGATGCCATACCGCTTCCCTGCACCTCACCCTTCCGGCCGGGTCACAAACCCGCCAGCCGATGCGACGTTCCGATGACACGGTCACCCAGCCGGCTTCTCCGCGAGGCGCAGCGTTCACGCGGGCGTGAGGTCTTATCGCAGCGCCGGGTTCTTCCTGAGACCGGAACACGTCGGCGGCGCGCTCGGAATGCGGCGCGCCCTCTCTTCGGCGGCCCCTGCGAGGCCTGTGGCTCCCTCTCCCCCATGGACTGGAACGCACTAGCTGGTGCCCCGTTCGCGGGCTCAGCCGGTTCGGAAAGTCGGGCGACCGATAGAGAGTGCTCTTCCGCCTCGCCCAGGTCGTGTTCCGCCCCTACAAGGTGCGCTTCCCCTGCACCGCTTGCGGGTTGCAGCGTCGCGAGCAGGATGCTGTGTACTGCAAGGCGTGCGGCAACATCCTGAACATCCTCGAGGATGGGGCCTACTAACGGTCACAATCGGGCGCTCGATACCTGCGGCGAGACTCTGCTGGCGCCCCTTATACGACATGGCGGCTCGAGATCTTTCACACCGAAAGCCGACGTTCACTGCTTCGGTTTGATGCTGTCATGCTCGCAATTGGCCGCCTCAATCGCTGCACCATTGTCGAGGGCCCATGAGCAGAGCGCCTCGAAGGGCTGACGTAGTGAATGGCCAAGTGGCGTGATCGCATACTCGACGCCGATTGGAGCGGTCGGCAGCACTGTCCGGGTCACCAGACCGTTGCGTTCCAGCCGCTTCAGCGCGTCCGCTAGCGCCTTATGCGTGATGCCATCGAGCCGCCGTTTGATCGCGTTGAACCGGGCCGGTCGCGGGCAAAGCACCGTGAGGATCAGGATCGTCCACTTGTCGGCGATCTTGTCCAACACCGGACGGACCCGCGCCATGTTGGCGAGCGCGCACTCGGACGCGGCATCGAGATCGGTATCGTCGACCATATCTAGGCTAACCTAAGTGCGTTCTTGATAGCAGATATACGTTCTGTATCTCTGAGGCCATCACGGATGAAGGGATGCCCTGATGGCCCGCATGGTGGACAAAGTTGCTCTCGTGGTCGGCGGGGCGAAGGGCATCGGCCTTGCGGTGGCCGAGCGGCTGGCGATCGAGGGCGCGTCGGTCGTCTTCACCGGGCGGCGCGCCGACGAGGTCGAGGCCGCCGCTGCGAGGATCGGGAAAGGGGCGCGGGGTCTCGTCGCAGACGCAGCCCTCCAGGAGGATCTGCACCGCGTCGTCGCGACGGTGCGGGAGACGCATGGCCGGATCGACGCGCTCGTCCTCAACGCGGGCATTTCGGAACCGGCGACCCTGCGCGACGGGACGCCGGAGCACTTTGACCGGCACTTTGCCGTCAACGTGCGTGGGGCCGTATTCGGGCTACAGGCCGCTCTGGGGGTGATGGGGCAGGGTGGGTCCGTCGTGCTGATGGGCTCGATCGCCGACGCCGCAGGCATCACGCCCTACGGGACCTATTGCGCGACAAAGGCGGCGCTACGTTCCTACGCACGCACATGGACAGCGGAACTAGCCCCACAGGGCATCCGCGTGAACGTTGTGGCCCCCGGCCCAACCGACACCGCCATGATGGCGAGCGTGCCGGAGGAGGGGCGGGCCAGGCTGATCGCGCCGATCCCGCTCGGCCGGATGGCCCGTCCTGAGGAGGTGGCAGCGGCCACGCTGTTCCTCCTCAGCGACGAGGCGAGCTTTGTCGCGGGAGCCGAACTGTGCGTCGATGGCGGGATGCGACAAGTCTAGCTTCCCGATCCCGGTTTCAGGGTGTCCGCTTCGGCCAGTCTGCGTCCCCGAAGCGGATCGTCGCCAAACCGCCCGACTGAGACGCTCGCCCTGTCCCGCTGCAGCGGAATCCGGCGGCACAGCCTCGCCGCTTTCGGGTATGGTGCGCCGTGGAGCGCGCGCGGCTCCCTTCGGCGGGAGGGGCCCGTGCGGCTTCGCGCCGATGTCGTTCGTGCCCGCCGCCCGATCCTGGAAGCGCCGCCGATGCCGAACCGAGTCCAGTCGGCCCTCCGCGCGGTCGCCGAGGTCGGCGTCGGCCTGTTGGCGGCGTGCAACCGGCTGCGCCTGCCCGGAACGGCCAACCCCTTCGTCGTCGGCGTTCACGAACCGATGCGCGCGGAGCTGACGCTGGAGAATCTGCCCGTCACCGGCGCGATCCCGCCCGGCCTCGACGGCCTCTACCTCAAGATGGGGGCCAACCCCGTTTGCCCGGCGACGCGGGGTCACGACTGGTTCCTCGGCGACGGCATGGTGCACGGTCTCGCGCTCGAGGGCGGCCGGGCGCTGTGGTATCGCAACCGCTGGATCAACTCGCGCACGGCCGCCACGGCGCTCGAGCGGCCAGCGGCGCCCGGGCCGCGGCGGGGCGGCAACGACACCGTCAACACCAACGTCGTCGAGATCGGCGGCCGGATCTTCGCGGTGGTGGAGGCCGGCAGCTTCCCCGTCGAGCTCGCGCGCACCCTGGAGGAGCAGCGCTACAACCCGTTCGACGGGACGCTGGCCGGCTCCTTCACCGGGCACCCGCACCGCGACCCGCTGACCGGCGAGACTCACGCCGTCGCGTATGACGGCCGCGTCTGGGACAGCGTGCGCCACGTCGTCCTCGCACCGAGCGGGCAGGTCGTGCGCGAGGTGCCGGTCGCGGTCGCGCACGGCCCCTGCATCCACGATTGCGCGATCACGGCGCGCTTCGTGATCGTGCTGGACCTGCCCGTCACGTTCTCGTTCCGGGCCCTGCTCGCCGGGTACCGCTTCCCGTTCCGCTGGAACCCCGACCACGGGGCCCGCGTGGGCCTCCTCCCCCGACAGGGCGAGGGTGCCGACATCCTCTGGTGCGCCGTCGAGCCCTGCTTCGTGTTCCACACCGCCAACGCCTACGACGACGCCGACGGGCGGGTGATCCTCGACGTCATCGCCTACGGGACAGTGTTCGCCTCGCCCGGGGGCGGGCTCGACACACCGGGCCGGCTCGAACGCTGGATCATCGATCCGTCGACGGGTCGGGTCGAGCGGCGCGTGACCGACCCCGCGGCGCAGGAATTCCCCCGCATCGATGAGCGGCGCCTCGGGCAGCGCCACCGCTACGTCTACACGGTCAGCGTCCCGGCCGACGGCAACACGCAGCTCGCCGGTGCGACGCAGCTCTACAAGCACGACCTCGAGACGGGCGAACGCCACGTGCACGACTTCGGCCCCGATCACGTCCCGGGGGAGTTCGTCTTCGTCCCGGCGCGGACCGGGTCCGGCGAGGACGAGGGCTGGCTCGTCGGGCTCGTCATCGACACCGCCCGCGACGCGACCGACTTCAGCGTCCTCGACGCGCGCGCGTTCGACGCCCCGCCCGTGGCCCGGGTCCGCCTCGGACACCGGATCCCGCCGGGCTTCCACGGCAACTGGTTCCCGGCGCGCGCCCCGGCTTGAGGGGGCCGGGTGCGGTGCCGGGACCGGCCGCTGCCGGGCCCTCAGGCCGCGGCCGTCCGGCCGATCACCGCCGTCACCGGGTCGCCGGGACCTCCCGCGGGCTTGAGGACGCGTCTCTCGACGCGGGTGAAGCCGGCGCGCTGGAGGTACAGACCGACGAGCTGGGCATGTCCCGCGCCGTCGAGGGCTGTCCAGATGGCCACCGCCTTGGTCGGGAAGCAGCGGTTCGAGAAGCTGATCACCGCCGGGGCGCCGGGGCGCAGCACGCGCGCGATCTCGGACAGGACGGCCACGGGGCGCTGGAGATACTGGACCGAGACGCAGATCAGTGCGGCGTCGACGCAGGCCGTGTCGAGCGGCAGGCGCGGCTCGGCGTTGAGGTCCTGCACGAAATGCCGGGTCAGGCGCGGGTTGGCGGCGAGTTCGGCCGCGTTCAGGCCGTGGCCGGTGACGCTGGCATAACCGACCTCGTCCGGCAGGTGGCTGACCCAACTCGACATCAGGTCGAGGACGTCGCCGCCCGCCGGGACGATCTCCCTGTAGAGGTCGGTGACCGCCCCGATGGCGGCGGCATCGATATGGGTCACGAAGCGCGGCTGCGCGTAGAACGCGGGATCGGGATCGCGGTCGTGCTTGGCGAACGCCTCGGGGGGAAAGTCCGGCAGATCCTGCGTCATCGGCGAGCGCGCCTCCGGGTCGAACGGCGCGCCGGCTCCGACAGCCGGCGCCCAAACCGTGGATTGCGTGCGCCGTTAGAGAGAGCCCGGCCGCCCCTCGGCCAGGTGTCCACGTCGCCGCATCAGCGCCGGGGGGGCGGGCACGGACGGCGTCACGGGTCGGAGACGACGTTGCCGCCGCTTGTCCGGCCCGCTGGAGGGGCGCTCCTCATCACACCGGACCGGCCGTTGACGCCGTCGGAGATCGGCCGGCCGAACGCCGGAGCGCGGGCCGACAAGCCGCTTCGTCCGAGCCGTTCACGGGAAACGCGGCGCGAAGTTTCGGGATGAATAATCGCCGCTCGGCCCGGCATAAATCGCGCACTTTCTCAATGTACTTGTCATCGTCACATCGATGGCGTACAGATACAGCATCGATTTTTGGCCAGGTATCCGGCCGTATCGCCTCAACAGGGCGAGCGTTCTGCATCTCTCCCATTTTCGACATCCGGCGACCGGGCGCGTGTGATCCACGCGCCCGCCCTATCTATTTGCCTTCACTGATATGGAATACCTATGACCATCGGCACCGTTAAATGGTTCAACGACACCAAGGGCTTCGGCTTCATCCAGCCGGATGACGGCGGCAAGGACGTGTTCGTCCACATCTCGGCCGTCGA
>Ga0049070_1000578_pt1 | contig 27453 bp, 25 predicted proteins | sample FECB22metaG_FD_56243 | JGI IMG/M metagenome (GOLD analysis project Ga0049070, IMG submission 56243) | Cyanobacterial communities from the Joint Genome Institute, California, USA - FECB-22 | ecosystem: Environmental > Aquatic > Thermal springs > Hot (42-90C) > Microbial mats | place: USA: California
CGCGTGCGATTCACTCCAAATCACTCAGCAGGCTGAGGACGCTTTCTGAATGCAGCGCACTTCGTTACTTGAGCTCCCGACGCGTTGCTCGACAGAAAGCGTCGTGCGGGTGGAGGCGTACGGCCGGAACACAGAGTTCGGGAGCCTCACAATTGTGTGCAGGTTGCACTCGTCCATCAGGTGCTCCTTCATCGATTTCGAGGCCGACATGAGATGCTGGCGCGGCTGTCGGCCGCCACAACGCGCTCGACAAGCTCGGCGGCGCGCTCGACCGCTCGGGCAAGCAGCCGCCAGGCGGCTTCATGGTGGCGACCAGCCGCTGCTTCTACGAGATGGTGCACAAGGCGGCCGCCCTGCAGGCCGCGGCGATCGCCGCGGTGTCGGCGCCGACCTTGCTCGCCATCGAGACTGCCGAGCAGGCGGGCATCGCGCTGGCTACCTTCGTGCGTAACGGCCGGCTCACCGTCTACCCCGGCCAGGTCGCCGCGTGAGAAACAACGTCATCAGCGTCACCGGCTGGAAGAATGCCGGCAAAACCACGCTGGTCGAGCGCCTGGTGGCCGAATTGGTGCTCCGCGGCATCAGGGTCAAAACGGTGAAGCACGCCCATCACAACGTCGATGTCGACCAGCCGGGCCGCGATTCCTCGCGCCACCGCCAGGCCGGCACCACCGAGGTCGCGGTCGTCGGCGGCCACCGCTGCGCCATCATGCGCGAGCAGGAGGAGCCGACCCTGGCCGAGGTGCTGGCGCGGCCCGCGCCAGCCGATGTCGTCGTGATCGAAGGCTACAAGCGCGAGCCGCACCCGAAGATCGAGGTTCGCGCCGGCGGCGAGGCGATGGCGCCGAAGGATCCGACGATCATCGCCATCGCATCGGACGATCAGGCGTGCGATGCAAGTTCCGGGCGACGACATCGCCGGCATCGCCGATTTCGTCGTCGCCCGCTTCGGCAGACCTACTGCCTGACGGCTCCGAAAAGACCACCGATCTGATATCGAGGGCCGTTAATGTTGAAGTTGCCGAACTGATAGGCCGCATGGTCACCACGGCGGTTTGCAAGGAAGCTGCCGTTCAGCTCCAACGTGCGTGATGGAATGTTGGAGGACGGCACACGTCCGTTTGTATTGAAAGTCGCACTGTTGCCGTTGCTTGTAGTCCTCGCCTGGAAGCGAGCGTCGCCGAATTCGACGGTCGCAACGCCACTGCGGGAGCCGAAGTTCCAGACATTGGAATAGCTGCCGACTTGCCCGATACCGTTGCCCGTCGTACCAATCATGATGCCGTTGTAGCGTGCCGTGCCCGTCATCACGTTGATCTTCGACACGTCCGACGCTGTCGCATCGCCTGGGGTCTGGAATCGCGGATGGCTGATAATCGGTGCTGTGGTCGGTGGCGGCGGCAATGGTGGAGCCGGCGGCGCTTTTGCCGCCGAACGCTGCCGCTCGATCTCCTGAAGCGCGGCCTGCGTTCCGTGTTGCTGTACCTGCTGGTTATTGGTGTTGGAAAGCACTGTGACGATCGTCTCGTTCGGAGTGCGATTGCGCGGACCTGGAGCTGAGCCGAAATTCGCCGCAACGCCTGGCGCGATGATGCGCGGCGCTTGGTTCGAATTGACGGCAGAGAACCCGGAGGTTCTCAGGGACTGGTCGGGATTTCTGCCTGCGCCGCCACCGCCGCCGCTGCTCGAATTTCCGGATGAGTTGGGCCTGCCCTCGAGCTGTGCCAGCGGGCCGCTTATCGTGCCCGCCGGAACAAGCATGGGGGCGCTCAACGGACCGCCCAAGTTGGCGCTGATCATCGAACCTTGACGCGTCGCGATCTGCGTCTGGCCGCCGCTCGTCACCACCATGTCCTTGCCGAACACGAACATCGAATCGGTGCGCCGCTGGCTGACGTCATGAATGCTGATGCCACCGCGGATGCCGATGGTGCTCGATGGCGTGGTGATGGTGATCGGCGTGTTCTTGCTGATCTTGCCGCCGACCAGGCGCAGCACGCCCTTGCTGGCGCTGATCGCGAGCTCTCCTGTCTTGGTATTGGGGTCGAACACGAACTTGTCGATGGTGATCTGGGCGTTGGGCCCGACCGTCAGCGACGAGCCGTCAAGGAAGACGAGATGGGCGCGGTCGTTGGCGTTGGTGGTGATGAGCTCGTTCGCCTGCACGTCGATGCCGATGCGCAGCACCCGCTCGGCCTCCTGCGGCGGCTTGCCGAGCGGATTCCCTTCGGTGGCCGACGTGACGCCGACCTTTGCCGTCGCCTCGCGGACGAGAAGAGGTGAAGTCGCAAGGGCAAGTGCTGTGGCACCAAGCAGCGCAGCGCGCGTCAGCGCGACCTGCGCGAATGAGGGCTTTGTCATGAGGTTCTTATCCCGGATTCTTGCCTAGCTCCTGTATGCAGAACAGAAACACAGGTCGGCGGCGCCGACGACGCTGATTCCCCAGGTGCGCCGTCAGCAACCGCTTTCCTCCTCAGGAGAAACTTCAGTGTGGGCTGACGCAGGTCCGGCTCAAGGTTCACGATGTATCAGATGTATTAAGTGCAACTGGCCAGTTTCCCTCGACTGATGCGGCCCCTGTTGGATCGAGCGACGACTCGATCTAGGTGCCCTTGCGGAACGGATCTCCGGACGGGCGCCAAGGTCCTGTGGCTTCGAAAACGGCCATGCGCTCCTCATAGGAAGGCCAAGGCCTTGGCGATCATCTTTCAGACACCAGCTTGCCCGTCACTGGGCTCACGATGTGAACCATGTCGCATGCAAGGCACATCTGCGCGACGAATTCCTTTCCCTCGGCGTCGTGGACTTTCACTGACCCTTGGACATTCAGATTTCCTGTGGGGCAGCGATATATGAAATTCCGCATATACGCTCCGGCATCGTGCCTTGGCTTACGAAATCGTTCAGCACGCGGGGCGACACAGGTTTGTTGATCACCGAGAAGGTCGGTGCCCCGGCGTCGCGCTTGGGTTGCTGCGCGCGGTGCGCTGCATTGAGGTCGCCCGACATTACGAGCCACTTGGCCCGCGGATAGCGTGCTGCATGCTCCAGGCAAAAGGCCGCACCGTCACCGTCCGGCAGGTTGATGTCGGAGACCACCACGTCCGGCTCACGCTCGGCGATGGCCTCGCGGGCCCCGGCGATCCGGCCGATGTCGCGCACGGTGTGACCGCGGCGCACCAGATAGGAGCGCAGTTCCTCGCGCAGGTCAGGTTCGTCTTCAATGAGTAAGATATATGCCATGATGTTTCCCGGATTTCGCCCAGAGTTAATTGGCTGACGCTGCCGGCAGGAGGATTTCGAAGCAGGCGCCGCTTTCGGCCCGGTTGGCCAATGAGATCGTGCCATGCATTTCCTCGACAATGCGCCGGCAAGTGCGCAGCCCCAGGCCGGTACCCTTGCCGCGCGGCTTGGTCGTGATGAACGATTCGAAGAGCCGCGGTAGGACATGCGGCGGTATGCCCGAACCATTGTCGTTGACCGCGATACGCACGAAGTCGCCATCCATTTTCTGGAAGGAGTGGACGTTGATTTCAATCGTTGGTGCGCCGGCGTCGCGGGCGTTGGTGATCAAGTTGACCAGCACCTGCTCCAACTTTTCGACGTGGCCCACGACGTTCGGCACGCCGGACGGCACCGAGGCCGTGATACGCCCGCCCGCCTGACGAACACTGTACTCAGTGAGGTCGATCGCAGCTGTGACGGCCAGCACCGGATCGAATGGCACTGCGGGTTCCCCCGCGCTGTCGTGTATGAAGGCGTTTAAGTCGCCCACGATGCGGGTGGCCCGTTCCATCTGCTGGCCGATGCGAGCGAGCTTACCCTGGATGAACTCGTCGTCGATCGGCTGACCGCTCTTGCGCGCCCGATCGAATTCCTCTGCCACCGCCGAGCAGGCAAAGCTGACCACCTGCAACGGCTGTGCAATCTCGTGCGCCATGGTACCCGCCATTTCACCCAAGATGGTGAAGCGTTCCGACTCGTAGATCGTCCGTTCCGCCTCCACGAGCTCGTGCGTCTGCCGCGATATCACTTCCTCACGGGCTGCGATGTACGTGCTGATGGCAATTTCCGTATCCAGGGAAATGAGCTTGAGCAGCGCACTGAATGTCCGCTGCGCCTTTGCTGCCGGTTTAACCGCCTCCATTATTCTCGGGAACACGAGCTCCACGTAGATTGAATAGGTCCCCATGTACCAGGCTGGCGGAAGGTTGATTCTCTGGTGGGTACGTCCAACAAGAAGCCGATTGGCGAGATACACCTCGCCATACTCGCCGTCTGTCAGCGCGAGAAAATAGTCCCTCTGCGCTGCCTTTACGCGCGCCAGGACCGTGGGATTTGTGAGGAAAGCCTTCGTCTCTTCGAAGTTCAGTAGGCGGCGATAGAGGTCATCTACTACGTCGTCCACAAAGGCTTCGGCGTTGGGCCTGAGTTGCCGCAGCAGCTCCGCATCCTCTTTGGTGAATCCGGAAAATTCTTTCCGCCGCTCCCAGTCCCCAAGCCCGATTTCGGACCTGGCACCCTCTTCGAAACCATGCTTCATTACTCAAGCTCTTATCGTGATTTGCGTGGCGCAGGCCGTATAGAGTGCATCAGTTGTGAGCAGCAATTGAGAATCAGTCCATCTTGGGAAGATTGCCACGCCGGCGGCGACCGCCGTTGACGACAACCCGCACGAGCTAGCGGCGAACCGGCGGCTTGACCGATTGGCCTGAATAAGGCGTCAACCCGTCGCAAAAGGAGTCCAGGAGGGCTCTCAATTCACCCGAGGAATGGCGATGGCCAAGGCCATAGTAGACCAACTTCGACCTGCGGGTGGCGGTAACGATGTTTGCGTTGCGCGATCGCGCGAGGTGCTGCGAGACGGTTGGCTGATTGAGGCCAGTCTCAGCCATGAGCGCTGACACCGACCATGGTTTGTGCTCAAGAAGGCACAGCAGTAGGAGCCGGCGCGGATGTGCGCAAATTCGGAGGAGTTGCGACATCGGCCGCCCTCTTGTGCGCCCTTGCGCTCCTATGCGTTCCAAAGCTTCGCTGGTCCAACTTCCTGCAACCCCTGCTGAATTTTCACCTTACCACAGATCTTGCGACTGACTATCATTTGCTGAAAAGGGCAACATCCTCCCTTTGCCATGAATGGCTGGCCGCCCCGATCCATCCAAATTGGGCCTAATTCACATTCAGTTATCGATATATATCGCGCTAACTATATTAGTTTGATGCCTGAGGGGCTGCATGAACCTGACTATTGGGCCAATGACGCCCGGCGAATCTCTGTCAATTCGATCTGCCAGGAATCGATTTGCCACCATTACTTCCTTCATTGCCGACTTCGTCCAGCAGGTCCGGCTCGCGCTCGGGATCAAAGGAGTGGCCTGGGCATCGGTCGCCGGCCTGCTTGGTCTGGTGTGCTGTACGATATCCTTCGTCGTTGTGGCGCTCTCGCTCAACACGAACGAGGTCGGGAGATCGCAGGACAGAGTCGCTGCGTACGCCCTGGCAGACCAGACTTTTCGAGATTTCATGCGTTTGGTCCATGCTGCAGGTTGGGGAGCGCCGGCGCCAGCAAACAAGCGAGCTATCCAGGAAGCATGGCAGCGCAGCACCGCAGCCCTTGATGCGGTGTGCTCAAATGGCGGGCCAGATGCCCCGAACCAATCGACGGAACTCTGCACGTCCTTCCCATCCGTTCGCCAGCGACTTGGCCCATCGGTCGAGAGCTATGACCCAGCGGTCGGCCCGCTGCCTACTGCAACGGTCGAGGAATTGCTCAGTCTCAGTCGCACGATCAACGACCTCGTGGCGGCAAGCACGCTCAGCATCGGCACTTTGGTTCGGACAATGTCGGATCATTTTGCGTGGGCGATTCTCATCCTCACGCTCAGCACCGCTGGTTTCGCGACCGCCGGTCTCATCCTGATCGTCCTTGTCGGCCAGGCCTCGATGAACTTCCACGATCAGTGGCGCAAAGCGAACGGCGCACGCGAGCGTTTGCAGGAAACGCTCGATGCGTTGCCTGCTGCCGTTCTTCTTTATGATCGCGACGAGCGACTCGTCATGTTCAACACCGCAGCAATAGCCGTCACGCCGGCCTTGAAACTCCCGGGAGTGATCGGCATGACCTATGAGCAGATTGCTCACGAATCTGAAAAACTTGTTGCAGAGTACAAGGCGCCTGTGATCGGTAGCGCGCGAGACTGGGTCTCGCGCTTCCGCAGCAAGGGCAATCGCACGCTCCAGCCCATCGACGGTCGTTGGTTCGAGTTCTCGGAACGCAGCACTCGATCCGGCAATACCGTCGGGCTTCGCATCGACGTGACCCATATCAAGCAGCATGAACTCGAAGCGAAACACGCCCGCGCACGATACCAAACCCTGGTCGATTCGCTGTCGGACGTCGTCTACGAGCTCGACGTCGAGGCCGGCCGCTTCACTTTCGTCAGTGCCGGAATCGTCGATTTGCTCGGAGTGATCGCCGACGAATTCGTTGGCAGCCATTTCCTCGATCATGTTGCACCGGAGTCGCGCGAGCACGTCACGCGCTTCACCACCCGCCCCTATTCCCAGGACGACGCGCTGACCTTCAGCCAGTTCCGAATGATGACTGCGGCAGGCACCGTCAAGCACGTCGAGGTGCGGGCACGCCGTCAACTTGACACCAAGGGACGGGTAATAAGCGTCGGTGTGCTCCGCGATATCGACGAGCGCGTGCAGCTCATCGAGCAATTGCACCAACAAGCTACCCAACTTCGATCGGTCGTCGAGTCCAATGGCGCACTGATCGTGTTACTCGACCGCGACTTCAAAGTGGCCATGGTCAACAGCACTTTCGCCGCCTTAGCTGGCATAGAGGCAGCCGACGCCGCCGGTCGATCAATAAAAGAGCTGATCGACTGCCAGTTTGATGAAGGAATGTTGCAGGTTTGGGTCGGGGGAGGCTCTCGCGAGGCCATGCACTTTACTAATCGACTGCGCGACCGGCAGGGACGAGAGCGGCTGATCTCCTGCACGGCTACCCCGATCATCGACCCGGACGGCACGCTTGCGAATGTGGTATTTCTAGGCCTCGACGATACCGATCGCGTCGAGGCCGAACAGGCGCTTTTCGATTCGCAGCGCTACGCCACCTTAGGCGAAATGGCCGGCGCTGTGGCGCATGAACTCGCCCAGCCCTTGCAGGTGATCAACATTGCCTGCTCCGCCGCGCTCGATGAGTTGGCCCCTGATATGGGTGCAAGGGCGGACCTCGAGTTTCTCCTGGGGCGCATGAAGCGGATTGACAGCCAGATCGCCCGTGCAAACGGCATCATCGGCGAGCTGCGCGGCTTCGTGCGTGGTACGTCGGAAGATACGGCCAGCATCTTCGACCTACCGACAGCCGTGCGCAGCGCCAGCGAGCTGGTCCGGCACAATCTTGTGCAGTCAAAGGTAGAGCTGTCGGTGTCGCTTTCGGCAGACCTACCGCTGATACGTGGCCACTCCAATCGGCTCGAGCAGGTGCTGGTGAACTTGGTCAATAACGCGCGCGACGCCGGGGCGAAGACGATAGAGCTCTCGGCCTATGCCGTGAGCGCCGGCGCCAAGCAGCAAATTTTCATTCGGGTAGAGGATAACGGGCCGGGTATTGCCTCTGAGGTCCTGCCTCGTCTGTTCGAGAAATTCATCACGACGAAGCCTCGGGGCATAGGCACCGGATTGGGACTGCGCATCTGTCGGCGTATCGTCGAGGACATGGGGGGCTCTATCACTGCTGGCAATCGCCATCAAGGAGGCGCACAGTTCGAGATCATCTTGCCTGCAGCAGCTTGATTATAATCATGCAGCGACCAGCGGCCAAGAGCTCGTAAGGTGCAGATGAGGTTGTTGAACATACTCGACGATCGCAATTCCGCTCCATCTTCAGATCCAGAGACTGCGAGCTCACGATGTTGGCTCATTTTCACTATGGCCCCGCCGTCGCGGCAAAAGATGGATTCGCTTTAGATCAGCCTCGTTGCTCGTCAAAAAAGCCTCAAATTTCTTGGCACGGGCAGGGGGCATCTTCCATGTCCCGTTGAGATAACGCATTAAGGTCCCCGTATGGCCAAAAAACTGAATTGACCGCCGGGGCATCACGCCGCCTCTCGATGGTAATAGCGTAGGAGCCAGCCCAATCGCTCGCGGCACCGCACATGTCCTTCGCGCTGCCGATCATTTGTTCGAGGAACAGCAGGACGTTGCCCTTCCCCTGATGATTCCGCTCGGTATCGTCGACATTGCAGGCGCCGATCGACAGCAGACTGTAACTCTGTCCACGTCGGAACGTGGATGCTTCGGGACACGAAGGATGCAGCCGACAAATTGATGGCGGAGGGCCAGCGACTCACGGAGGAGCGGGAGCGGCTCCGAGCCGCAAAAGACAAACGTCAAAGGAGCTCGGCGTTACGTTTGGACCCGCGAACCCGACGCCCGTCGAGAAGACGTCCGCTCCTGCCGCAGTTCCAAGCGAGTCTCGGCGGCCAGCACCTGTTGAGACTGCCTCGCCCAATGGCGATTGGGACGGACCGGCTGGTAATACCGAAGCGGGCACGTCTGAGTAGGTCGCACCCAGGACCTTCAGGATTTCAAATGGCAGGTAGGCAACACGATCTCGAACCGTGCACCACCCTGAGGGCGGTTCGCCGCCGAGATCGCTCCACCCATTTCCTCGATAATGCGCCGGCAGATGCGCAACCCTAACCCGGTGCCGACGCCGCGCGGCTTGGTCGTGATGAAGGAGACGAACAGGCGCGGCAGGACATCCTCCGGGATGCCGGATCCGCTGTCGTTCACACCGATGATCGTGACATCACGTCCTTCCCTCACCGTCTGCTCGGCCGTCACCTCGATTTCCTTGCTGCCCGCATCGCGGGCGTTATTGATCAGGTTGATCAGGACTTGCTCGAGCCGGCTTAGATGGCCGGTTACCGGTGTCAGGGGCCCTTCAATGGATGACTTCAGCTCGATCTTTTGCTGTCTCAAGCCGTGGGATGTCATGTCGATCGCACCGCGCACGGCTTCCATCGGGTCGAACGGGACGGCCGCTTCTGCGGCCGTTCCGCGGACGAAACCGCGCAGCTCCATCGCGATGCGGCGGGCTCGCTCGAGCTGTGCCTCGACCCTCTCCAACTTGTTGCCGAGAAACTCGATATCGGGCGCGACCCGCTGCTCGCGAGCGTCAGAGAGTTCGTCCTGCATCGTGGCACAGGCGAGCCCTATGACCTGCAAGGGCTGACTGATTTCGTGCGCTACGGTCGCGGCCATCTCGCCCACTGTCACCATCCGCTCGGCATCGAACAGAGCCTGTTCGGCGTGGCGTCGGTCAGTGTCGTCGAACGCCACGAAGACGATGTGGCTGACCTGGCCGTCGGTATCCAGGACCGGCGTCATCGTGGCCGCGTAGGTTCGCACGCGGCCTTCACCGTCGATCAATTCGTGGGAGAAATGCACCGGGCGCGTGATTCTGCCCGAGAGGCAATCCTCGACCATGCCGGGCTGGCTGCACCCGAAGAAGCTCCTGAGGCGCCGACCGCGCGCCAAGGGCTGAGGAATTCCGGTGAACGAAGCAAATTCGCGGTTGGCCATGACCACTTCGAGATTGCGATCCACCAGGACGATCAGTGCGCCGCTCGATTCGACAACCGAGCGCAGGTGCGTCGTCTCCTGTGCGAGCTGGCGCTCCAGCTCGACCCGAGCTTGCACGTCGCGAATGACGCCGGACAGGATGGGCCTTCCATTTTCCAGAGTCTTGGTCACCCTCGATTCGACGTGCCGGAAAGAACCGTCGGCGGTCTTCATCCGGAAGAGGAGCAGGTTGACCCGAGGCTGGAGCCGCAGGTCGTCGCGGGCCGCTTGTCGAACCTTTTCGCAGTCCTCGGGCATGACGTAGTCAAGGAACGGTGAGCCTATCACCCGATCGGCGGACTCCCCAAAAAAGCGCTCACCCGCGGCGCTGATGAATGTGAAGTCGCCCTTCCTCGGGTCGAGCTTGAAGACGACATCCTGCAGGGAATTGAGGAGCAGCTGGTACTCGTCGCGAGCGCGCCGGACCTCTGCCTCCTGAGTCTTCAGATCTGTGACGTCGACCCGGAGCCCGACTGTTCGGCCTGACGGCGTGAGCGCCTCCGACCACTCGAACCAGCGTCCCTCGATCACCTGTTGCATCCGCTGGCCCTTGCTGCGGAAGCGTTCGATCCATTCCTCCGGGGTGTTGACGAACTGGACACCGAACGCCGACTGGAGGTTGGCCGTGCGGCTGGCCATTTCGGTGTAGCTCATACCGATGGAATCGTCTCCCCTGAGCAGGGGGGTCGATTCGAAAGCCGCACGATTGAACATCATGAGGCGTTCCTGCCGGTCATACACGAGGATGCCGGCCGGCACACTATCGATCGTCTCCTGCAGAAGGTCGCGCGCCTCGCCGGCTTTGCGCCACTGGTCGTGGAAACTCATGCTGGCGCGTCCGACCAGCATAATTAGGACGAAGCCGGCCGCGACAAAACCGGCAGTGCTTATGGTAAGCGAAAGTAGCGCAGTACGATATTTCGCCACCAAGGATTCAAACAGCGCCTCGTTGTCATGCGTGATGCTGGCGGCCAGCGGATTGAGTTCCGACATGATGGAGATGACCTGCGCCAAGACAGTGGGTTCTACCGGGCGATGCTCGCCGGCGAACCTCGTCATCTCGGGCGTGAGCAACGCGCGCATCTCGTCCGACTTAGCGCAGAGCTTCCGCAAGGGCTCCTCGTCTTCCTCGCCCAGCACCCGAGCGCAGGTCTGCTGTACAAGCCGGTCAAATCGAGACCATGCCTGCAGCACGGCGTCGTCACTAGTGAGCGAGCTCGTGCCGAGGCTGGTGAGAACGAGAGGCTGCAGGAGCTGCCGAGCCGCTGTTGCCAAGGCTTGCAGGTCGGATACTCGACGATGCCTGTGGCTGATTTCCGTAGCATGAATGGAGTAGGCCACCACGACGAACGACAAGGTGCAGCAGAGCAGGCCCAATGCTCCGGCCGCGGTAGCCCAGATGACGCCGGCCTGTCCCAGGGCGAGCTGCACCTGCGCAGGAAATGACCGCAGAAGCTCGAGGAGGTAGCCGGGGTTCGCGTTGCGCCACAACGACGCGCTCGACGTTGAGAACATGATCGGCCTCCCACGTTGGGGCTTCGTGACTCGAACGCGGACTACATGTGTTCTGTATATTGTAATAACTCTATATAGCAATATTACAATTGGTCAAAAATGGACGGACTTGCGCACTCGAAGCGTGCTAATTATTATCAATCGTAGGAGGACGGATCCTGCCAGTGCGAACCCGGCTTAAGCGGGCGGAGATAGCGGCCAAGTCCTTGCGCGTCTGCGCCCATCCACACCGGCTAATTATCCTGTGCCTGCTCGACCATAAGCCATGGTCGGTGGGAGAGATTTCGCGCGAAACAGGCCTGAACCAGCCTCTCGTATCGCAACATCTCGCCCGCTTGCGCGAAGCGGGAATTGTCACGACCAAGCGGCGCGGAACCTCGATCTTTTACCACCTGAACAACCGGGTATGTCCCGAACTCGTCGCGGTCGTGGATGCTTTGTGCCGCGCCGGTATGGGATGACCGCCCTGGACTGACTCGCCGGAGGCGGCCGGTCGCGTGGTCGGCATGACCGGCGACGGCGTGAATGATGCGCCGGGCCTGCGCCAGGCCGAGGTCGGCGTCCCCATGAGGGGCGCCACGGACGTGGCCAAGGCGGCGGCGAGCGTCGTGCTGACGACCGAGGGCCAGCGCGGCATCGTCGATCTCGTCAGGAACGGCCGCGCCATCTACCAGCGGGCCAGCGCTCGCGGCCTTATTCCTGCGATGGCGCGCCCGGTCCTGGCATCAGCCACGGCCCATGAGCGGCTACTGCCAACTCGGATGAAATGTGTCTCCAGTTCGGAGCCGATACCTGAAGACCGTCGTTTGGGCTGCGTGGCACTGAGAGCCGTCAAATCGAACATCGACGCCATCCATGAAGGAGATGCTCGAATGTGCGCTTGCCTCTTCGCCCCGGTCGTTCGCAAGACCCCGCATGGGCAGCTCTCCTGTCTCCTTGCGATCGTCGTTCTCTGGATCTGCCAGTCGACAGTCAACGCGGCGACGATCCTCACGGAAACCATGGCGAGCCCGGGGGCGAAGTCCGCGGTTGCTGCAAGGACGATGCCGGCCTCGCGCCAGCACACGATCCGTCTCACGGGTCTGATCGAGCGGGGAGACGCCGACCGACTGCGTGATGTGCTGACCGGACTCGGACCCTCTGTCGCCTCGATGTCCGATACGCCCGTGACCACCGTTGAACTGAGCAGCCTGGGCGGCGATCTCATCGAGGGCCTGAGAATCGGCTCCCTTTTCAAGGAGCTCCGTGTCTTCGCCGTGGTTCGACGCGGCGACGTCTGCCTGTCGGCATGCGCGCTCGCCTTCATCGGCGGCAGCTCGAGAAACGTTCCGCCCTCCGCCGTGGGAAGATGCAATCTCGAAATCGGCGGCAAGGTGGCGTTCCACAATTTCTGGCTGAACGCTCCTGCAGTCCGAGCGTCGACCTCGCCGGATCCGGTGGCAAGCCGCCTTCAAGGGTTCGCTGACGCCAGAGGCGGTGCCGCGAAGCTCGTCAGCTACGCTGGCGAAATGGGGATTGAGGCCAAGTTCGTCGGCAACCTGATGGGACGCCCCGTCGAGCATTTCCAGTACGTCGAAACCGTCGAGCAATTCCTGTCCCTCGACATCTGCCCGATCGGCCTGGGTCGCCCGAAAGTGGCCCTGGCCCTCCAAGCCGAGAACGTGTGCAATCACTCGATTGGCTGGCCTTCGGCTTCCTCCCTGGAAGCCACCGAGATTCCGGCGCGTCACGTCAGGCGGCACTTGCTGGAACGCGTTCAGAGCAACATGCTTCTGGCAAAGGCCAAAGGCCGGCTGACCAGTCAACTGGCGTCGTGGGACGTGATGCGTGTCGACGAAGAAACCGGTCGGCTCTACGACGACCTGCGCGCCGCAGGGGTCGCGCTGCCCGACATTGTCGGCACGACGTTCGAAATCAGGCAGGCGCGAGACGGCGGCCGCGAGACGGTGTGCTACGTGAGCCTTTCGGCCAAGGATCCCGACAATTTCGACGTGGTCATCCAGGGTCCGAAGGGCCTTTCGCAGCCGCGCCTGTTGCCACCGGAAAGCGGCCGCCGTCTGTTCCTGTTCGACCGCAAGGATGTGATCAACGCCCACATCTGATCGGTGAACCACCGACCGCGCGCGCGTCCGGCGACAGACCTGCAACAGCAGCCCTTACGGGCGCCGGGAATAGGTCTCCAGGAAGCGTTCCACCGCTTCGAGACCGGATTTGCTCAAATGGACGATCATGCGGCGCTTGTCGGCCGGATCGACATCGCGCTCTATCAGCCCATGCGCCTGCAAGGCATCCATGCGACGGAGCGCCGTCGTCAGCGGAGCGCCGGAGGCCGCTCCCAGGCTGGTGACGGTGACTTGCTGGCCCGAGAGCTGGCCGTCGAACAGATCGAGCAGCATCTCCCAGCACGGGTCGGAAAACAGTTCAGACGGGAAGTATTTGCTTCTCACCTTGCGAACGGCGCGCAGGTCCTCGAGGGCCTGGCGCTTTCGCTCGTTCGGGTCCGATACGGTGGGCCTGCGTGCCTGACCGATCGGGCCATTGTCCTGGCGTAGCTGATGAACCAACAGGGCCGACTTCACCGAAACCACGAGGTTTCGGCCCTCCACCGGTTTGGCGAGCATGTCGCGCGCACCCAGGCGAATGGCCTGGACGGCGTCGTCGTAGCCGGCGTTGCCGCTGACGAAGATGATCTCCGGCCTGTCCTCGACTCGCAGCTTGTTGAGGTGCTCCACGAATTGCAGGCCGTTGAGCTCGGGCATCCTGAGGTCGGAGACCACGACCTTCGGCCGACAGCCGCCGGCCAGAAGCTTCAGCGCTGCCCAGCCGTCGCCGGCCGTCACGCAGGTCAAGCCGGACCTCGACAGGTAATCCGCAAGCTCGTCGGCCGCATCACTGTCGTCGTCGACGACGAGGATGTCGGCTGCCTGCCCCGAAGTCAAACCCGCTGCCGCTTTCACGTCCACGCCCGCATGTTCAATCCTCATCGGGTGCCCGTCGGTCCTTCCCCTTCGTGGCCGATCCGCCGACAATGTAAGCCCATTCATGAGCGAAGACAGTTCCATTGTTCGGTCCAGATCGACGGCGTCGCGACGATGCCCCATTTCTCCCGTTTCGAGGACGATTAACGGGTTTCTCGGCGACAGGGGATTGCCGCTATCGTCTCGCATCGGCGGCCGGCAGCAAGATCTCGAAACAGGCGCCTCCCTGCGGACGATTGGCCGCCGAGATTTCGCCGTCCATCTCGTCGACGATGCGCCGACAAATCCGCAAGCCCAGCCCCGCGCCCATGCCCTGCGGCTTGGTCGTGACGAAGCGGTGAAAGAGCTGAGGCAGGAGGTCGTCGGGAATACCCGTTCCCGAATCCTCGACCGTGATGCGCACGAAGTTGCGATCGTCGCGTCGGACGACATCGGTGGAGATGTCGATGGCAAGGCCACCGGCGTCGCGCGCGTTGTTGATCAGGTTGACCAGCACCTGCTCGAGGCGGCCGATGTGACCCACGACCGCAGGCACGCTGTCGCCCTGCCTGGTCGACAACGCCATGCCGGCCTGCCGTACGCCATGCCCGGTCAGGCCGATGGCGCCCCGCACTGCCGCCGCCGGGTCGAACGGCTCGGCCTGCTTGTCGGCGGTGCCTCGAACGAAGTCCCGCAGATCGCCGATGATGCGGGCGGCGGCCACGATCTGCTGGGAAATACGGTCGAGCTTGCCTACGACGTAGGCTCTGTCGGGCGCAGCGCAGCGCCCGGTGGCGTCGGCCATTTCCTCGCGCGCCGCCGCGCAGGCGATGTTGATGACCTGGAGGGGCTGGCTGAGCTCGTGAGCCATGGTGCCCGCCATCTCGCCCACCGTTGCGAAGCGTTCCGATTCGTGCAGCGCGCGCTCGGCCTCGCGCCGGTCGGTATCGTCGACACCCAGCAGAACGAGGCTGACCATGTGGCCGGTCGGATCGGTCACGGGCGTGGCGGTCACCGCGATCAGGCGTACGCGCCGCTGCGTGTCGCGAATCTTGACGGCAAAACGCGCCGGCAGCCTGGAGCCGCCGTCGAGCGGTGCCGCCGTCTGCCGTGTCGCGAATTCGAGGGCGTCCGGCGGGAGCTTCAGCACATCCTGCAACGGCTTGCCAATCACCGCCTCTTCGGAGAGGCCGGTCAATGCCATGAAACCGCCGTTGATCATCGTGATCCGCAAGTCACGATCTGCCAGCACGATCAGGGCACCGCTCGATTCGATGATCGAGCGCTGGCGCATCGCCTCCTCCTCGAGCCGCCGTTCGAGCCGCACGTGATCCTCGATATCGGTGATCACTCCGGTCAGCAGGGGCTCGGCACCATCGCCATCCAACCTGCGCCATCGCGCCTCTACATGGCGGGCCGTGCCGTCCGGCCGCCGGACGCGGAACTGGACGTGGAACACCTCGCCCGCAACCGAGCGGTACGCTGCGCGGGCGACGCCGAGCACCTTGCTGTCGTCTTCCGGCGCGATGAAGTCGCGAAATTGCGCGCCCTCGAGGCGAGCTGCCGGCAATCCGAACAGGTCGACCGTGGCGCCACCCACAAAAGTGAAAACACCGGTCTTGAGGTCGATCCTGCAGACGATGTCGGGCAGGGAATCGACCAGCGACTGGTATTCGAGGCGAGCCTGCTCGAGAGCCTGCTCGTGGTTCTTGATCTCGGTGACATCGACTCGGAGACCGACCACCAGGCCGCTGGGCGTGCGCTGTTCCGACCAGTCGAACCAACGCCCGTCGCCTGCCATGCGCTGGCGATGCTGACCTTTGCCGTGGAAACGGTCGATCCACTCCGCGACGGGCTGCGGACCGTGGCCGGCCGCTTCCAGGCGCCTCGCCGTCTCGTGCGCCAGCTCGGCGTATGTCCTGCCGATGGCGTCGGGTTCGCGCAGCGCGGGTGTCAACGCCGCAGCCGTGGAATTGAACATCCTCAGCCGCCCGCCGGGATCGTAGACGACGACGCCGGCCGGCAGGCTTTCGATGATCTCGTGCAGCGAGTCGCGTACTCTGGCGGCCTGCTCTGCCGCCTCGGCAGCTTTCCGGAATTGCTCGTGGTGCCGCATCGAAGCGTGGCCGACGAGCAGAATCATGGTGAGACCGGCACCGGCGAAGCCCGCGGTGCTGAATGTCAGTACCAGCAGCGCGTAGCCATACTCGTCGATCACGCGGCCGAGCAAAGAGTCCATGGAGCGGGCCGCCGCGGAACCCATCGCATTCAATCTGGCATTGAGCGCAACCAGATCGCCCACCACGTCGGCGTCGATCGGTCCTCTCTGACCGGCGCGTGCGGCGAGTTGCGCCGCGAGACGATCATGCACCGGCGGGCTGGCTTCGCAGACCGCTTTGAGCCCCTCCTGGTGCTGCGATGTCCCGTCCAGGTTGTCGCAAAGGGCGACGAGCGACTTCCTGACCGCCGCCAGGGCTTCCGCAGCCGCCGGGTCGCCCGGAGGCTGCCGGCGGTCGATCGACGGCATGTAGATGCTGCGCATCAGTACGCGGTTGTTCTGGTCGAGCTCGAGAATCGCGGCCGCCCTGGAGCGGTTACGCTCGATCTCCGATCCGTGCAGCGACCCTACAATGACGACGAGCGACACGATGCAGCAAAGCACCCCGACGATCCCCGCCATCGTCGCCAGGGTCACGCCGCGTACGCCGAGCGCCAGCCTGGCTTGCCTGGGAAAGCCGCGAAGCACATCGACCACTCCCGACCATGTCGATTGCGGTCGGGATACGCCGCCGATTTCACCGACCGTCATGATCCATCTCCATCGACGGCGGGGCCATTCCAGCTCGCCGCGAGATGCAGGGTGCGCACGACATCGCCGAGCGCCGTCACCTGGCGGGGCGGCGCAGCACTTGACGCCCGTCGGCTGCCGCCAGGACCTGGCAGAGGCAGGCGTGGGCTCCCAAGCTGCGGCGTCGTCTGCGACGCGCGCCGTGGCCCGATGCTGGAGGACCCGGCAATCGTCATGGTTGCCATGAAGGCACCCACCATCATCGCCGCCGCCGCCGCCGCCGCCGCCAACAGATCGCGCACGGCATTCCTCTCGTCGATCGACGACCGCAAGTGTCAAACGGCACGAGGCGATACTAGCGTGTCCCGCCGACACCGGCGGCAAGCCAGCCCGACCGCAGCGCCGGGTCCGGAGGTCCATTACGAACCAGCTTGATCACGGCCTGGCGCAGCGGCCCCAGCGGCAACGGCTTGTTGACGAAAACGGTGATGCCCGACTCCCGGAGCGTCGTTTCAGACAGCCCGTCGATGCGCCCCGACATCATGAGGATGGCGACCTCCGGAAGAAGGGCCCGGAGCTGCTCTGCGAGCTGCACGCCTGTCATGTCCGGCAGGTTGTAGTCGAGCAAGGCGACACGAGGCTGGACTGCGGCAACCCGGCGCAGGGCGGACGAACCGTTGTACGCCATTTCGACGAGAAGTCCGGCGCGGGCAATGAAGCCGGCCATTTCCTCGCACTGGATCATGTCGTCTTCGACGATCAGAACGTCACAAGAGGAAGCGTTCGCCATGATTGCCTCCGTCGGTCGACCGCGACCGATAGTGGTGCCGCGGCTTCGGGGCCAACTCTCCCTCGACGGCGGCTGTGAAGTGACGCCCGGCGGATCCGGTCGACGTGGTCTGCATGGCAGATGCCTGCGAGCACCGTGCTTCATTGCCACGGGCCCACCTGCATGTCGTCGTGCATTCGGTCCACTGTGGAGGTGAAGGGCGCGGGCCGAGCCGGAGGGGGCAGATCAAACCCCGGATTCGGCAGCAGCCGATTACTTCCATATTGGAAGCAATCGCGAACGCCCCAGCATCTGTGGACAAGACCGGCGCCGCAGGTTGCGCGGGCATCCGCTGGTCAATTCCCGCCAGTGACATACGAACGCCGGGTTCGAGACGCCTTGTTTCGATAGGAGTTCCAAAGGGTTGCTCGATTCAGTTCAGCCGGAAAGACAATGCTCCTAGCATCGGGGACTGGCCGCTCGAGACCTTAACGATGGCGCCGGGGATCAAATTCCCATCAGCACAATAGGCGGACGCGTCCCTAATTCATCCAAATCGGTTTGAATTGCCCATGACCTGATCGAGCGGACAATGCGATGTATTGTATATTCAGCATTCGACATATTGATCCGAAAGACTCAACGGTTGCCTGCCTGCGGGTTGAGCTTCTCATCTCCAGCGTGAACCAGAACCGAACAGACAATGTCGACGATCGCGCTAACACCTTCCGCCACCAAGACGAACCAGACTTGGTTCGCAAAGCTCGCCCGCCTGCTGCGGGCGTTTCCGATGCAAGCAAGGCTCGCGTTGGGCACGCGCGGCGTCGTCTGGGCGACGGTCGCCGGCATCGTCGGCCTGTTGTCGTGCGCGGTGTCCTTGACGCAGATCGCGCTCTCGATTCACGGTCCTGAAGGGGAGTATCTGCGGCAGAAGCCGCTGGAAATCATAAGGCTGGACGAAAGTGGGCGAAAGCTGATGCGTACCTTGCATCTCGCCGGGCTCGGCAAGCTGCAATCGGTCGAGGCAAAGTCGCGCCTGGTGCAAGCCTGGAGCCGGTTCCAGGCCGACCTGGAGGACGTTTGCGACGGCTTGGACGGCGGCGCGGAACTCGACCTGCATAGCCTGCGCGCCGTGTGCGCCGCCGGCACGGGGATGCGCGATTTGCTCGCCGCGGAAATCGATGCCTTCGCTCCCCCGCAACGACCGATCGCTCCAGAGGTGCTGGCCGAGGTGATGGCCCTGGTTGGTCAATTCACTGACGCGCGCATGACGCTCTCGTCCGAGACCATGTCGCTGATAGCCCGCATGACCGGCGACTACGAAAAATCCCTGCTGGTGTTGACGCTCAGCACTTCGGGCTTCGTAGCCTCCGGTTTGGTTCTGGCTGCGCTGGTCGGCTGGGCTTCGATGCACTACCACGAGCGCTGGCTCGAGGCGCACGCGGCCCGCGACCTGTTGCAAGAGACGGTTGACACGCTTCCAGCCGGAGTCGTCGTCTACGACCAGCAGGAACGGCTGATGATGTTCAATTCCGCCGCCGTGGCATCCACGCCCATTCTCAAGCGCCCAGGCATCATCGGCATCACCTACGAGGAGCTGGCACGTGAAACCGCCAAGCTTGCCCAGGAGTTTGGCGCGCCCCTGCAGAACACGGCGGAAGAGTGGATCGAGCGCTTTCGCAGCAAAGGCGGCCGCCGCATGCGCCAGTTGGTCGGAGCGCGCTGGTTCGAATGGTATGAGAAGCTGACGCCCTCGGGCCGCACGGTCGGACTGCGCGTCGACGTTACCGACATGAAGGTCCGCGAGCTCGAATTGGAGCATGCCCGCACCCAGTACCAGGCACTTGTCGATTCGTTGTCGGACGTGGCCTACGCACTCGATGTGAAGGGAAAATTCGTCTTCGCCAGCGCCGCGACGCAGGATCTACTGGGTGTCGGCGCCGAGCAGCTTGTTGGTCGGCGGTTCATCGACTTTGTCGTACCCGACCAGATCGAGGAAGTTATCAGCAGAGGCCGCGCCCATTACGAGGCCGCGGACAATGCGGTGAGACAGGCGTCGCTGCAGATGATCTGCGCCGACGGCACCGTCCGTCATGTCGAGGCACGTTATCGCAAGCCCGCCGGCGGCGTCAGCGAGGAGGTGGTGCAAGTCGGCGTGTTGCGCGACGTCAGCGAGCGCGTGGCCCTCACCGAGCAGCTCAGGCGACAGGTCGCCGAAGTCGAACGTTCCCGCGCCGACTACCAGTTCCTAGTCGATTCGCTCGGCGACCTGGTCCTCAAGATCGAAGGCGAAAGCGCCGTCATCACCTTCGCCAGCGCGGCCTCCCAGGAGCTGCTCGGCATACCGCCCTCGCGGCTGATCGGCACCAACGCGTACGACCTGGTCGTCGAAGACGACCGGGCGATCAGGAGGTCGACCATACAGCCGGGGCTCAAGAGATCCGACGGCAAGGTCCTGCAGGCGTGCTACCGCATTCGCACCGCCGGCGACGAGGAACACCACGTCGAGGCGCGCTACCGCAAGATGCGCGGATCGGACGGCAGGACGGTCGTCGTTGCAGTTGTCCGCGACGTCGAAGAGCAATATCAACTCTCCCGCCGGCTCAAGACGGAAACGGCGCGGTTGCGCTCGATCGTCGAATCGAGCGGCGCGATGATCATGTTGATCGATCGCGAGCTAAAGGTCGTCATGGTCAATGACGAGTTCACGTCGATCACCGGTGTCGCCGAGGCCGATGCCCTGGGACGGCCGGTGAAAGAGGTCATCGACTGCCCGCTCGACGAGGCACTGCTCAGCCACTGGCTTTCGGGTCGGCACAGCCGCGGGCATGTGAAGCCCGTGCATTTCACCAAGTCGATCGTCGACCGGCTCGGCAACCAACGCTTCTGCGCCGCGACGGCGTCGGCCTCCCTCGACAAGGACGGAAGGGTCAGCCACATCGTCCTGCTCGGCGTCGACGACACCGAGCGGCACATGGCGGAACAGGCGCTGTACGACGCCGAGCGGCTGGCGATCGTCGGCGAGATGGCCGCCACCTTGGCGCACGAAATCAATCAGCCGCTACAGGTGATCAGCATCGCTTGCGCGTCGGCCGAGGACGAGCTCGCCGCGAGCGCGGAGGGCGGCATCGCGCCGAGCGGCGACTTCCTGCGCGGCAAGGTGACGCGAATTCTGCAGCAGATCGATCGCTCGCGGCATATCGTCGATGAGTTGCGGTCCTTCGTGCGCGGTACCGCCTCGGAGGTGCCGGCTCCGTTCGATCCCGCGAGCGCGCTGCGCGGTGCGGTCGATCTCACCAAGCACGGCCTACGTCAGAGCGGCGTGGCAATCGCGATGAGGCCGGTCGAGCTCCTTCCGCCAGTGGTCGGTCACGTCGGCAAGCTCGAGCAGGTCTTGATCAACCTGATCAACAATGCGCGCGACGCCGGGAGCACGGAGGTCGAGATCTCGGCGGCGAAGCGGTCCCGCGAAGGATTGGACATGGTGCTCATTGCGGTCGACGACAATGGGCCGGGTATTGCAGCGGACGTGCTGCCGCGTCTGTTCAACTCGTTCGTCACCACCAAGCCGCGCGGCGTGGGGACCGGGCTGGGCTTGCGCATTTGCCGGCGAATTGTCGAGGAAATGGGCGGCACGATCACTGCAACCAATCGACCGCACGGCGGCGCCTCGTTCGAGGTCCTGCTGCCCGCGGCGTGCGAACCCGATGTCGAGGCTGCGATATAGCGTCATGGCGTCACCACCAGCGGGCATTCCATCCGATTTGGATACGTTGCCGGTTCAAGGGTGGCTCTCGCCCGAGCGATAATAGGTTTACGTTTCGTCGAAGCCATCGGCTTTCGCCTGCACCATGGGGAAGCAATGCGAGCAACCAGTGCTCTCGTGGCGGCGCTCGCCATCAGCGCCGGAACCGTGCATGCGGACGCGCCCATCCGTCCGGTGGAGATTCCCGGATCGGCCGCCAACCTCGGCATATGGCGCCTGGCAGCCTATGGCAACGCTCGCTACGAGTTCACCCACTGCGCCATCTCCGCCAACTATACCAATGACATGGCGATGACGATCGCCGTGTCGCACGGTGGTATGTGGTACGTGGAATGGATCCCGACGAGCAGATTGAAATTGGCGGCTACGTCGACCGGGCCGGTCCGCATTTGATGTCGGTCAGGGCCAGCACCGGTCGATCGGTTCTCGTCGAGCTGTCCACCGGATCACCCTTCCTGGAGGCTCTTCGAAGAGGCACCTCGCTCACGCTGATCACGCGCAGCGCACGGCACGACCTCAGCCTCGAAGGGGGTTACAGGGCGTTCACCGAGGTTGCCGAATGCGCAAGGCGTGGCGACGGCGGCCACCCGGATCCGGCCGCAACGGGGACAACCCGGCGGAGCATGGGGTGCCGAGGCGGAGACGGACCGGCGCGTCGAGACGACGCGCATCTCCCATCTTTCGGCCCGCCGCGATCTGCCGAGGTTTCGCACCCTCGACGAAAAGGAGATTCGCGATCTCGGCGCGCCAGAGCTCTTGCATTGGCATGCCGTGTGGCGTGTCGACGATCTCATCGGCGCTCTGCGGGTCCTGGCGCCTGGAGTCGCGGCGTCTGCTGCAGACCTGGCGGCGACGGTGATCGCCCAGGAACGCCGAACTTGTCGCGGGCTGGCTTTCTCCGGGACGATGACGGACAAATTTCGACCGGACGTCGTCTTCCTGTTCGCCGCCTGCGAGGCGGGAGCCTCGAGATACGATGCCTGCTACGCCATCGTTCCGAGAGCTCAGGGTGGGTACTATCTCTCGGGCATGGTGGCGCGCGGGAGAAGCGACGAGCGAATGGCGAGCATGGTTATGATCGACACCTTCCTTCGCGTATTATCCGACGAGCTCGGACACTAGAGCCGCCCTGTGAACATGGCCGGGATCGGCATGCTGTGTAGCCAATGCCTCGGCCGCCGCACCAGGTCCTGGAAGGAGAAATCGGCGAGTCGGAAAGCGGCAGCGCAGAATTCGCCCGACTACATCCGCCTCGCACCCAGGCCGAAGGACAGGTCAGCGACCGTGCTTTGTGTTGCGGGCCAGCTCCTCGCAGAAGGTGCCGATGAGAGCTTTCAACCCGCCGGAGGAATGCGCACCGTCGAGACAGTAATACATCATGTTCGAGCTTCGGCTCGCGACCACCAAGCTCGCTTTGCGCAGCCGGGCAAGATGTTGGGAGACCGCAGGCTGGCTCAGGCCGGTTTCCGCCGCGAGCGAGCCGACCGACCACGGCTCATGCTCCAGCAGGCAGAGCAAAAGAAGACGATGGGGGTGCGCGCAGGCGCGCAGAACCTCCGCGATGTCGCTTGCCTTCTTATGCGCGCGTACACTTCGATGGTTCGACATATCGCCCCCGAAGGTTGACTGATGTCCTAGCAGCATCCGCCGCGCGTGTACACTTCGATGGCTCGACATATCGCCCCCGAAGGTTGAAGCTCATCCTAGGAGCATCCGCCCCAATACCGTGAAGCACTCTTGCCAAACGATGCTGGGTGACCGCGCGCTTATCAACCGTTCCAATTTGGAGCCGATAAACATGCAAGCTCCGACATCTGTCGCTGATTTCGATGTAACTTTATCCGCATGATGAATGCTGAAATTGGTCGGACTGTCGAGAACGATCGCTCCTGCTCAAAGGGACTCGACGAGTTCGTTCACCAGGCAGGCCTTGTACGTGGCCTCGAGGATGTCGCCTTGGCGTCCGCCGCCGGCGTGGTAGGAACCCGAGGTATCGTGCACGTCCTCGTGGCGCGAAGACCAGCGCAAGTGGCCATTCGGGTCGAGGACGACAGCCCGGGAAAACCCGGCGAAGTACTGCCGCGGCTCCGTCAGAAATTCGTCCCCACCAAGCCACAAGGCATGGGCACCGGTCTCGGCCTGCGCACCTGCTGTCGCATCATCGAGGAAATGAGCGGAATCATCGCCGCATGCGATCACCCCGCAGGCGGGGCTCGTTTCGAGATCGTGTTGCCGGCAGCCGCAACCGGAGCCGCGTGACAACGACAGAAAGAAAGTATGGAGGGAGGGTCCATTGGCTGTGCCGCGCATACTGCTGATCGAAGACGATGACGATCTGCGCAACGAGATACAGGAATACCTCACGCGACGGCAGAATTCCGTGCGAGGGTGCGCGACGATCGCGGACGCGAGACGAGCCCTCGACGAGCGCTTGCCGGACATCGTGATCTCCGATATCCGCCTGCCGGACGGCAACGGCATCACCTTCTGCCTCGAATATGCCGCCATGCACCCGGCTACCAAGTGGTTGCTGATGTCCGGCGACCCGACCCTCATCCAGCAAAGCCGGCAACTCAAGCGCACTCCAGATGCCTTGCCGTTCTCCGTCCTCGACAAGCCGGTTCCAATGACCACGCTGACCGACTTCATCCGGCTTGCGATGATGCCGGCGGCGAGGAAATGGTCTTTCGCGAACCGCGAGGATTCGGCGAGTTCCGCAACGCCACGCGACCCGTGACCCCGGAGGTCGAAGGGAATCGCAGGCTTCGCCCGCCCCAAAGAGAATGTGAAAGCCGATGTCATCTGGTCAAGATCGCGGCCAGGCGGTGAGCGCGTTCTCGTCGTACGGTGGCAGCCATCCGAGCGAGACCAGCATGGTTGGCGGGTATCCGTGGATAGCCGGACCGGATGTGAGGTGCACGAATGGTCTTGAGAGTTGAACGCACATCCGGGAGCGAATTGTCGCCTCGCGACTGGGAGCGGCGAAAGGAGTTCTTCGGATTCACCGAAGCGGACGCTCGATTGCTGAGAAACCTGGGACCGGTGGCAGAGGCATTCGTGGACGATGTGGTGGACGAGCTCTATCGCCGAATTCTGGGGTTCGACGAGACAAAGGCCTTCCTTGCCGATCCGGCGATAGTTGCGCGCGTAAAGGCAGCCCAGAGAGTCTACTTTCTTGGGCTGACCGGCGGCGACTATGGCGAGAAATATCTCGCCAACCGTCTCCGTATCGGGCGTGCCCATCAAAGGATCAACCTTCCCCCTGTTTGGTACATGGGCGCCTATTCGATCTACGTGCAGCTCGTATTCCCACGCGTGATGGCGGCCGTAGAACCCGCCGATACGGCACAGCAATCGATCAGCGCACTGCTCAAACTGATTGCTTTGGATACGGAAATTGCCATCAGCACCTATATCGACGCTCGTGAATGTGATATCGCGGCAAGCGCGGGAACTCACGGAAACAGAACGATCACTCCATCAAGCGGAGCGCTTCGCGATTTTGGGCGAGATGGCGGGTACCATCGCGCATGAGCTGAGCCAGCCACTTCAGGTCATCAACGTCGCGTGTGCCGCGGCGCGCGAGGAGCTGGTCGATGCTGCTGCGCGTTGTGCCGTGCCGGATGGCGCTTACGTTCAGAGCAGGCTCGACCGTGTGGCCCAGCAGGTCGAGACCTTGGCCGACATCCTACGAGATCTCCGTAGCTTCGTTCGCGGCATTGCCGACAACCAGCCGAGACCCTTCGATCCGGCAGTGGCGGTGCGGGGTGCGATCAAACTTACCGAGTACGGCGCGCGCCGGGCCCATGGGAGATTGTCGGTGCGGCTCGATGAAAGGCTACCCTTCGCCATGGGCAATATCGGCAGGTTCGAGCAGGCGCTTGTCAGTCTCGTCAACTACATGTGCAGCTTCGAGGGCTGGTCGATGGAGATCGTCACCAATGTCGCAGCGCAGGACGGCCGACAATTCGTGCGCGTCATCGTCGATGTCTCGGTTCCGGCCGGCATTCCGGAGGATGTGGCGCCGGAGCCCTCTCTTTCAAACATGACGACCAAAACACGAATGGGAAGCGGAACTTTCGGGTTGGGAATGTGCCGACGCATTATTGAAGAGATGGGAGGCAAGATTGCGGCGGCCGATCAAGCGGCAGGCGCCTTCCACATGGAAATTCTACTGCCTGTTGCAGATCCGTCGGCGGAGACCCGCGCCTGACATTCGGACGAGGAGAGCGGATCGTCCATTGCCTCGCCTGGTGGCGCGACGATGGGAGTCGACGAGGACGGCGCCGCCCCGCACTTGCGCGGTTGGTGCCGCGAGCTGCGATCCTGCAGCCCGGCTAGCTGGGCCTTCCTGTTCGAAGCGGTCCGCCCACTCGCGGCCTGTGCGAGGGCAAACGCCTGCGGCTTCACTGGCGGCCGCCGGCGTCTGCCCGTTTGCCCACGGAGGATCTCTTGACCAACCGCTCTCGACCGTGTGGCGTCAGCCTCCGACTCGGAATCGCCGTTCCGACCAACTGTCAGGTACGTCGCGCCGAGGGCATGATCTGCGCGATCGGTTCCACATTGGGTGTTTAAGTTGCTGACACGCCGGCGAGACCTGTTAGTTGACGCTGTGGCTTCGCTCGCTCCCTTCCTTCCCACACATCCCGGGGGAGCTGGACCCCAATCGAAGGCCACTTCGTTGAACGGCGGCAGGGCTCCCCCAAGGCCCTGTCGCCGTCTCCGTCACGATGGACGCAAACGCAAGGCATGCGAAGAACGACGCATGCCGAGCGTCCGCGCTTGCTGCTCCCGTGCCGGTCATTTCGTCGATTGGTTTCGGAATGGATCAAATGGCGCTGGCTTTGCGACGATGGCATCGTAAGTTTTGCCAACCCCTCTGAACGCAAAAGATCATTTCGAACGCTGCCGAACCGCATTGTGCAAAGGGGGTCAGCATGGATATTCTAGTGATTGAAGGCGACTCGCGCCGCCGCATTTCGGTTGCCGATCGTTTGGCGGGTTGCGGCCATCGAGTGACCCTGAGCAGCTCGATCGCAGAGGCCGAGGAAATTCTGCAGTTCGTGCCGGACCAGACCTTGGCGCCGCAGGCGATCGTCATCTCTGAACGGCTGCTGCGAATCGGCCGGCCGGATTTCCGCGACGAGATCATGGCCAGGTTTCCAGAGATCAACTGGGTGCCGCTTCCCCACGATCTCGATCTTTCCTGGTTGACCGACTGGATCAGGAAAGTCGCCGATCGATCGACGGCCGAAAGGACTGCCCGAGTCGATCGGACCGCGCTGAACGTTCTGATCGTCGAATCCGATGACACTCTGAGGACCCTCATGACGTTGCAGCTCGTCTCGCAGGCAGATCGCGTGAGGTCCTGTTCCTCGGTCGGTCAAGCGACCGGGATACTCGAGGAGATGTGCGCTCAGGGTTGTCCACCCCATGCGATCGTCTCGGGTGTTACGCTCGACGACGGTAATGGCATCAGCTTTTTCCTGTCGGCGCGAGAATCGTGCCCAGAAGTCAGATGGATCGTGACGGCTGTCGCCGAGAATCGTGTCGACGTCCGGGATTTCGGGATCACTCATTAGTTCTTACTGAGTCAGAAGATGAGCTAGAAAGCCGCGGCTCGGGTCAGTGGATGTTGGGGCAGGAAGGGAGGATTCATTTTGGCGGGAGAGCCTGGATGAGTCTTCAAGATTGCGCTGGCAGTGACGAGCGTTTCTCGAGCTACGTCGAGGGCTTGGCCGGGGTTATTGGCCACGCCGACCGGGTCAAGCCGCTGCGGGACTACTGCAGCGGGCTGCTGATGCCGTGCGAACGCAAGAGCGTCGAGCCGCTGGCGGCGGTGACGGCACCGGGCCGAACGGCGGCGCAGCATCAGTCGTTGCTGCATTTCGTCGGCCAGGCTTCGTGGTCGGACGAGAAGGTGTTGGCCAAGGTGCCGCAACTGACACCTACCGCTGTCCTGGCGGCAAGCAGCTGACAACCAGCGGAACCGTAGTGAACGACGGCACGACGCTCC
>Ga0049070_1000618_pt1 | contig 26237 bp, 23 predicted proteins | sample FECB22metaG_FD_56243 | JGI IMG/M metagenome (GOLD analysis project Ga0049070, IMG submission 56243) | Cyanobacterial communities from the Joint Genome Institute, California, USA - FECB-22 | ecosystem: Environmental > Aquatic > Thermal springs > Hot (42-90C) > Microbial mats | place: USA: California
CAGGTTCGCCGCCATTAGATTCACGTTGTCAGTGAGGTCGGCCCAGGTGCCGGCGACGCCGCGCACCTGCGCCTGACCGCCGAGCTTGCCCTCCGAGCCGACCTCGCGGGCGACGCGCGTCACCTCGGAGGCGAAGGAGTTCAGCTGATCCACCATCGTGTTGATGGTGTTCTTGAGTTCCAGGATCTCCCCGCGCACGTCGACGGTGATTTTTTTCGACAGGTCCCCATTGGCCACCGCCGTGGTCACGTCGGCGATGTTGCGGACCTGCCCCGTCAGGTTAGCCGCCATCATGTTCACGTTGTCGGTCAGGTCCTTCCAGGTCCCGCCGACGCCTTCGACCTGCGCCTGCCCGCCGAGCTTGCCCTCGGTGCCGACCTCGCGGGCCACGCGGGTCACCTCGGAGGCGAAGGAGTTGAGCTGATCCACCATCGTGTTGATGGTCAGCTTCAGGGCCAGGATCTCGCCTTTGACGTCGACGGTGATCTTCTTCGATAGGTCGCCCCGGGCGACAGCGGTCGTGACCTCCGCGATGTTGCGGACCTGGCCGGTCAGGTTCTCGGCCATCATGTTCACATTGTCGGTCAGGTCCTTCCAGACACCACCGACGCCCTTGACCTGGGCCTGTCCGCCGAGCTTGCCCTCCGAGCCCACTTCCTTGGCGACGCGGGTCACCTCGGAGGCGAAGGAGTTGAGCTGATCCACCATCGTGTTGATGGTCGATTTCAGATCGAGGATCTCGCCCTTCACGTCGACGGTGATCTTCTTGGACAGATCGCCGTTGGCCACGGCTGTCGTGACCTCGGCGATGTTGCGGACCTGACCGGTGAGGTTGGCCGCCATCAGGTTCACGTTATCCGTGAGATCCTTCCAGGTGCCGCCGACGCCCTTGACCTGGGCCTGGCCGCCGAGCTTGCCTTCCGAGCCGACCTCGCGCGCGACGCGTGTCACTTCGGACGCGAAGGAATTCAGCTGGTCGACCATCGTGTTGACCACTTTGCCGATGCGCAGGAACTCGCCCCTCAGCGGGCGGCCGTCGATCTCGAGCTGCATGGTCTGACCGAGATCACCCTTGGCTACCGCCCCGATGACCCGCGCGACTTCGGTGGTCGGTTGCACGAGATCTCCGATCATCGTGTTGACCGAGTCCACGCAGTCGTTCCAGCCGCCGGTGGCCGCCGGCAGCTTGCCGCGCTCATTGATGCGCCCGTCCTTGCCGACCGCGCGCGCGACCCTGTCGAGTTCCCGCGCGAGTCCTTGGTTCAGCTCGACGATGTCGTTGAACGCTTCCGCGATCTCGCCATCGATGCCCGTCAGATCGAGCGGCAGTCGGGCCGAGAAATCGCCCTTCCGGAACGCGCGGAGGCTCTTCAAGAGGAGCTTCGGCTCCAACTGCGACGTGGTCGGCGTCATTCGGATACACCTTCAGGGTAGATGCACAGGCCCGATGAGGCCGCCGTTCGGATCGCGGGCGCAGCGAGGAAGCACCGACGGCGAAGAACAGCAATAGGGCTCAATGTAGATGGTTGCCCTTTCGTTCGATCCGCGCACCGGGCCAGCACGTTGCAATTCCTGATGGACAGCAATTGGACCGAAAATGGAGCGACGGGTCGCCGAGCGTTGCTGCTTAGCTTCCTCCGCGCGCTCCCGAATTAATGCATGTTAGGAGCGTTCAACTTTGGTTCTGAGCTCCTCCCGCGGCGTGCGGGACTGAGATCGCATCGGCTTGTATTCGCGGCTCTGACGCTACTTCAGCGAGAGCTCACGGAGATCGACGGTGGGCCATATGATGGCGTTGTCGGCCGAGGGGCGCCGCCGCGGGCTGTCGTTCGTCAGTGGAAGGCCGCGTCGCGACGTAGGTATCCGCTGCTGCTCCTGCCTGAGCGTGTCACACCAGGCTGTATGTCCAGCCTGGTCGAAGGCAGCGCGTCTGCCTCTGTTGCGAGCCTGCTCCGAAACGGGGCGGCAGCTTCTAGCCAGCGTCTGCCGGCACGAATCGTTCGCCTGAAGGTCTCAGATGGGTGGTTTTCTGCCGTTCCGTTTCCGAGCAGCAGAGGCATCGGAACGGACGTACTCGTCCTGCACGCGTTCCACCCATCTGCGGCATCGGAGATGGACGCCGTCGATATCTGTTTGTCTTGGTCGAGCCGACGTTCAGGCCGCACCGAGCCGTGCTGCCGCTCGCAACTCAATCCGAGCTGCGCTCCGGAAAACCAGAACCGGTTGAGTTATCAAGGCTTGCGGATGCTCGTCTGTCGATTGGCTGAACTTCTGCCCGATGTCTACCAAGCCATTCGATGTCCCGTGCAGCCTCGGAGTTAGGTTGCATAGACGAGTTGATATGCAACCACAGAATGCATAACATCTGGGCATGCGCATTCTATCCGCCGTTGCCTTAGGCTCTGTGATGGCCTCAGCTGGGTCAGCCGTAGCCCTTGCCTCTGTCCTGTTTCCAGTGGAGCCAGCTCCCTTGGCCCCGCCGTGTACCGAACGTGCAGGGACCGTATATTGCGCGAACGGTTATGCGGGCTTTCGTGGCCCCTCAGGGAACCTCTGGATGGGCAGAGGTCGCCGAGGGACCGTAATCGTCAACATGGATGACAATCGGCAGGATCAAGAAGCACCCTGGCGCAAGCAAGAGCGCGATAGTTCCACTAATCATCAGGAGTGGTGAGGCTCCCCAACTCCACGCCGAAGTTGCCGAACGGCGGACGAACGGCTGCTTTGGGGAAGCGCGGAGCGCGATCCGGGTAGCCGGGTTGGGTCGATAGAAGGCAGTCCGCTTCTCAAATCGACCTTCCGAAGCGTCGTTCCGCTTACGGCCAGACTTGAACACGTGGATGACACGGCTAATCATACGCCGGTCGTTCACGCGCCCCTTGTTCAGGGCGTCGTTCGACACATGCGGTGCCTCATGGGCACGGGTGCTGTCGGTAGCGTAACGTCACTGAATGAAACGCCGAATAATCCAAATTGCAACGATCGTATCCTTAGTGGCAGTTATAGTATTTTTCATGACGTATAAAAGCCCTAAACATCCCGCGAGAAATCCGCTCTCCGTCAAGCGCTATGATGTCATCGCCACGTCAAACGCTCCCGAGCCGTGGAATTCTATCGAGGGATACATTGGATATGAGATTGTAAACAGAGAGTGTCTGCCGATTAGTTCGTTCCTGGGTCAGCAAGACGTGCCGAACTTTGGAATTTCCATTGAAATGAAACGCGTAGATGACCACACTTGGAAAGGATATTTCTTCCGTGATGCGTGGCAGGATGCGGATCTATACAACCTCGGCATCTGTCATTGGGACGTCACAAGCGTAGGCATTTCTGCGATTGCCAGGAAAGTGAGGTTCAACTGGAGCCACACGTTAAATACCCTTCTGCGCGACGGTCTTAAAACGAGCTACTTCAAGAAAAGTCTATACGGAGATGCTGGTGCCGTGCGTTATGGTGCGCAGACCTTAACCGTCGAAGACCCCGAAGTACTGCAAAGCCCTTGTGCGTATTTTCCTGTCACTATCGCGGTCAAAACAGGCGTCCATTGAGACGCGCCAATCAAAATATTCACCCAACATTGTGACGCGGCAATATGTTCAAATATGAAGCAATGACTTCATATTTGCCGTAATCGTTAGCCGATCTTAATTGCATACTATACTGAGCATTTCTCTAATATCGATCGGTACTTCGATCATCATGCGTTTTGGAAGTCAAGCTTCCAGAAATTGGTCCGGGCGGCATACAGCTGAATGTCGGCTTTGAAGGACGTCGCGATCCGCGTTGAGCGCCAAAATTGGGTCGGTAGCTGCCGGTCCGCTTTTCCGCTGGACCCTCTCCGAAGCGGACGGGCCGCTTACGGCTGGAGCACGTCACGCCGAACCATCAGTGTACGAAAAACCGGACGTTCGGCTTCGCGCCCATTGCCGCCGTCCAGCCAAATCCGGCAGCACCCCGCAAGCGGACGCGGGCTGCTCGTCCGGGCGGCTGTCTGGACCGATCCGTGAAACGGGGCTTGAGAAAAGCTGCTGAGCGTCAGGGCGTGCTCCGCGGCTGGACTTGGTGGTATCGCGTCGCACGCGACGTTCGGAGACCACGCCCTTCGGCGGCCGTGAAACGTACGAATTGAAGACCGCCAACCTCTCGCCATTGTCCTTCGAGGTGCATCCACAATCAGGGCTACAAGGGCGAGAAGCGGGCCGCGGCAGCACGCTCGCACGGCATTGCCTTGGAGGGGGCAAGCTGCCGGAGGCCAAGCGCGACTTCGTGCTGCTTCCCCGCCGGTGGGTGGTCGAGCGCTCCTTTGTCGAGGCCAGGTGCTTCCGCCGCCTCGTCAAAGACTATGAGCGCTGTGCCAGACCCCTGGCAGACCTGCACCTCGTCGCCTTCGTCCGCGTCACGCCCAGACAGTTCGCTCCACACGCCACAGGTCTAGAACAGCGTCTAGCTCTGTCAGCAGTTACTTTAACTCACTATCGCTTGGCAAAGACCGCATACTACTGGGCATAAAATTTCGGATCGAGCGCAGCCAATGCAAGGAGTGGTGGCGGGAGGGCCACACCGTGCGTCCGCATCGTCCGCGCGGCCGAACGGCATCCGAGCTGGTCGTCGGCTGCGGCAGCGGCCTCGACCGTCGCGATGGTGGCCGCGTCCGGTTGAGGTGATGAGGCCGGTTTGGCGGCACTCGGCGCATCCTTCGCCGCCTGGTTCCCCTGCCCGCGCTGAGCATCGGTGCCCGCCTGATTTGGCGAGCCTCCCGGGGTCGGCCCGCTCAAGCCGGATTTCTGCTGGACGTCGCCGCCGGCGGCCGATGGCGTGCCCTGGCTCGCCCCCGAGGGATTCGAGACGGCGGTCGCCTGTTGCGGCGGCGTCGCGGCGGCCTCCTTCGCTGGATTCGGCTGCTTCACGAAGGCCAGAAGCTCCTGGCAGAGATTGGCTGGACGCCCGGTGGGAACGGCTGTGCCGCTCTCCGCCGCGAGGGCGTTGTCCGCTCCGAGCAGGGCCCCTGCCAAGCCGATTGCCTGGGCGAAGGTGCACAGTCGTCGCTTCATCGGATGCGCTCCTCCTGAAAGCCTGGTCACGTCGCAGTGGTGCTCGAAGGCTGGGCCTCAGGAACGCTTCGGCTGCGAGGCGGCACCCTCGGCTTTTCCATGTGGCTCGCCGGCAAACTCATCGGGAGCGGGGTCGCCGTTCCAACGCGGGCCGACCAAGTTGGTGCCCGGCTCGGAGACCCGAGTACCGGAGGTGGCGAACGCTTGGTAGGCGAACTTCTGATTGCTCGTGAGCGCCAGCATGGCCGCGACGCCCAGGAGAACGGCGGCAAGGACGGCGGCGATGAAAGCTTTCATGTCAGTGGTCCCTGATAGGAGTCCGGAGCATCCGGTGTGACGCTGGGAGGCCAACCCGGTCATTCACTCGGCCGGTGCCGGGCGGGATCCGAGCTGCGGGCCGCTGGCGGTGCGGGCCTGCTCCTGCTCGACCCAGAGGTCGTGGTGCGCGCGCGCCCAGGCCAGATCGACCTGACCGCTGCCCATCGCGTCGTAGGCGCCCTTCATCCCGAGCGTGCCGATGTAGATGTGGGCCAGGATACCGGCGATGAAGACGATGCCGATCAGGGAATGGATCACCTGCATGATCTGCATCCCGTTGACGTCGACGAGCGCGAACGGGAAGAGCATCATCAGGCCGGTGGCGCCCATGGCGGCGCCGAAGCCGGCCACCATCCAGAACACGCCCTTCTGGCCCGCGTTGAAGCGGCCCGCATGCGGGTGCTTGCTGCCGATGAAGCCGCCCCCCGCCTTGAGCCACTCCCAGTCGATCCGGTTCGGGATGTTGTCCCGGATCCAGACGACGATCATGAAGGCGACACCCAGCATGAAGGGCCAGGCGAGATAGACGTGGCTGTACTTCGCGTACTGGGCCAGCGCACCGAAGGCATCCGGCCCGATCAGGGGCATCAGCAGCCGTTTGCCGAAGATGTAGTTCAGGCCGGACAGGGACAGGATGATGAAGCACACGGCCGTCATCCAGTGCGTGAACCGCTCGAACGCGTTGAACCGGAGGATCTTCTTGCCGGATTCCTGGCTGTGATCCGTGATGATGCGGCCGCGCCAGAGGAAGAACAGCGCCAGGGCCCCGAGCATGCCGAGGATCACGAGGGCCCCGATCCAGGGCAGCCAGCCCTCGCGGAACATCTGGTACGTGCGGCCCTGCGGCTGGATCAGGTTGGCGGCCTTGCCGTCCGGGATGCTGATGCGCCCGCTGATCTTGGGGGACTGCCGGAACAGAAGCTCCTCATTGATCGAATCCGCCGTGGGATTCGCCCCCGTCGGGTTCCGGCCATCGGCCTGGATCGGGTTCTGCGCCTGCGCGGCCCCGCAGACACCCGGTGCAGCCCAGAGCGCCGTTGCCAGGACGAGAGTGCTGAGAAGCGTCCATGCCCGCCGCATCGGCGTTCCTTTCAGATCGGTCGAGCGGTCCGCGGACGCTGCCGCGGTCCCTGTTCCGGCGCGCCCCTCAGCCGAGGAGCAGCCCCACATCAGATCGCGATCGTCTCGCGATAGGCCGTCTTCCAGCCCCAGGCCCCCGAGCCGTACCCGCGCTTGATCACCCGCTGCTTGTAGATCTCGGCGATCATCTCGCCGTCGCCCGCGAGCAGGGCCTTGGTCGAGCACATCTCGGCGCAGAGCGGCAGCTTGCCTTCCGCGAGCCGGTTCGAACCGTACTTCTCGTACTCGGCGGTCGAGAGATCGGGCTCGGGGCCACCCGAGCAGTAGGTGCACTTGTCCATCTTGCCTCGGGACCCGAAGTTCCCGACGCGCGGGTACTGCGGTGCGCCGAACGGGCAGGCATAGAAGCAGTAGCCGCAGCCGATGCAGATGTCCTTGGAGTGCAGCACCACCGCGTCGGCGGTGGTGTAGAAGCAGTTGACCGGGCACACGGCCGCGCAGGGCGCGTCGGTGCAGTGCATGCAGGCCATCGAGACCGAGCGCTCGCCGGGCTTGCCGTCGTTGAGCGTCACCACCCGCCGCCGGTTGATGCCCCACGGCACTTCGTGCTCGTTCTTGCAGGCGGTGACGCAGGCGTTGCACTCGATGCAACGATCCGCGTCGCAGAGAAACTTCATGCGCGCCATGATCAGGTCGCTCCTCTCAGGCCGCTCGGATCTGACACAGGGTGGCTTTCGTCTCCTGCATGCCGGTGACGGGATCGAAGCCGTAGGTCGTGACGGTGTTGACGCTCTCGCCGAGCACGACCGGGTCGGTGCCCTTCGGGTAGTAGTCGCGCATGTCCTTGCCCTGGTACCAGCCGGAGAAATGGAACGGCATGAACGCGACGCCTTTCCCGACGCGGTCGGTCACGAGGGCCTTCACCTTCGTCTTGGAGTTGTTCTCCGCGCCCGTGACCCAGACCCACTGACCATCCTTGATGCCGCGCTCGGCCGCGTCACCGGTGTTGATCTCGACGAACATGTCCTGCTGCAGCTCGGCGAGCCACGGGTTGGAGCGGGTCTCCTCGCCGCCGCCCTCATACTCGACGAGGCGGCCCGAGGTGAGGATGATCGGGAAGTCCCGGGCGACGTTGCGCTCGACCGCGGATTTCTGCACCGAGAACCCGATATTGGGCATGCGGAACTGCCGCTCGTCGGGCCGGGTCGGGTACTTGGCGACCAGATCGGGGCGCGGTGAGTAGATCGGCTCGCGATGGACCGGCACCGGGTCGGGCAGGTTCCAGGCATTCGCGCGCGCCTTGCCGTTGCCGAACGGCGAGACGCCGTGCTCGAGACAGACGCGCTGGATGCCGCCGGAGAGGTCGGTCGCCCAGCTCACCGTGTCGGGCTTGTCGCCGCCGATCTTCAGGATCGTCGCCAGTTCGTCCGCCGTGAGATCCTTGTCCCAGCCGAGCTTCTTGAACACGCCGAAGGTGAATTCCGGATAGCCGTCGGTCAGGTCGGAGCCGTTCGAGTAGGAATCCTCGGCCAGCAGCGTCTGGCCGTTGCGTTCGGTGCCGAAGCGCGCGCGGAACGTGCCGCCGCCCTCCTTCACGTGCAAAGCCGTGTTGTACAGGATGGCCGAGCCGGGATGGCGGATCTCGGGCTTGCCCCAGCAGGGCCAGGGCAAGCCGTAATAATCCCCGCCGACCTCCGGATCGTCCTTCGGCGCCCGCAGGGTGACGAGATCGAACTTCTGCTGGTTGCGCATATGCGCCTTCAGGCGCTCGGGCGACTGCCCGCAATAGCCCGTCGACCAGCCGCCGCGGTTGATCTCCCTCAGGATGTCCTCGGCCAAGGGGACGTTGTTCTCGACCTTGATGTTCTTGAACATCGGGTCGGCGAAGCCGAGCTTCTTCGAGAGCAGGTAGAGGAACTCGTAGTCGTTCTTGGACTCGAAGGCGGGCTTCACGATCTGCTCGCCCCATTGCAGCGACCGGTTGGACGCCGTGCGGCAGCCGTCCATCTCCAGCGAGGTGCAGATCGGCAGCAGGTAGGTGTTGTCCTGCCGGGCATCGAGCGCCGCGAAGGTGGTCGGATGCGGGTCCGCGACGACCATCAGGTCGAGCTTGTTCAGGCCCTCGAGGGCCTCCGGCAGCCGCGTGACGGTGTTGCCGCCATGGCCCGAGATCATCATCGCCCGCGTGGGGCTGCGCTGATCGATCTGTTCGGGCGGGAGGTTCACGGAGTCGAACCAGCGGGTCGAGGTGATGCCCGGGGTCTCCATGTTCTCCTTGCGGGACCGCGCCTTGCGGCCGGCGACCGCGGGAACCTCATCGAAGCGCGACTGCAGCCACGCGTAGTCCACCTCCCAGACGCGGGCCCAGTGCCGCCAGCCACCCTCGACCAGCCCGTAGTAGAGCGGCAGGGTCGTCACATCGAGGCCGAGGTCGGTCGCGCCCTGCACGTTCGTGTGCCCGCGGAAGATGTTGGCGCCCGTGCCCGGCTTGCCGACATTGCCCGTGGCCAAGCACAGGATGCACAGCGCGCGCACATTGGCGGTGCCGACCGTGTGCTGCGTGTTGCCCATGCACCAGATCATGGTGGCGGGCTTCTCCTTGGCGAACTTCTCCGCGATGCGGCGGAGTTGCTCGCCCGGCACGCCGGACACGCGCTCCACTTCCTCAGGCGTCCATTTGGCGACCTCCTTGCGGACGTCGTCCATCGCGTAGACGCGCTGGCGGATGAAGTCCTTGTCCTCCCAGCCGTTCTGGAAGATGTGCCAGAGCATGCCCCACGCGACCGGGATGTCGGTCCCCGAGCGGATGCGCACGTAGTCGGTGGCGTGCGCCGCCGTGCGGGTGAAACGGGGGTCGATGACGATCAGGTTGGCGCGGTTGATCTCCTTCCCGGACAGCACGTGCTGCATCGAGATCGGGTGCGCCTCGGCGGGATTGCCGCCCATGATGATCATGGTCTTGGCGTTGCGGATGTCGTTGTACGAGTTGGTCTGGGCGCCGTAGCCCCAGGTATTCGCCACGCCCGCCACTGTGGTCGAGTGGCAGATGCGCGCCTGGTGGTCGACGTTGTTGGTGCCCCAGAACGCCCCGAATTTCCGCAACAGGTACGCGGCCTCGTTCGTGTACTTGGCCGAGCCCAGCCAGTAGACGGAATCGGAGCCCCACTTCTCGCGGATCTGCAGCAGCTTGTCGCCGATCTCGTCGATCGCCTGATCCCAGGAGATCCGCTGCCACTGGCCGCCGACGAGCTTCATCGGATATTTCAGGCGGCGGTCCGACGAGACCAGCTCGCGGATGGCGGCCCCCTTGGCGCAATGGGTACCGCGGTTGATGGGACTTGCCCAGGACGGCTCCTGGCCGACCCAGACGCCGTTCACGACTTCGGCGGTCACCGTGCAGCCGACCGAGCAATGCGTGCAGATGTTCTTCTTGATGACCGTGCCAGGCCCGACCGCCGACGAGCCGGCGGCCTCGGCCTTGCGGACGGCGCCGAGCTGGAGCGAGCCCGCGGCGGCGAGCGCTCCGGCCGTGAGCCCGGACTTGCGCAGGAACGCACGCCGGTCGAGCACGCCGGCTGCGAGACCGGCCGCGACCGCCTGATGCTTGCTGCGGCTGGCCTCGCCGCTCTTCCGCTTCGTCAGCATGGCAGCCTCACTTCGTCCCCGGCGCAGGATCGGGATTTTTCAGGAGCGTCTCGTAGCCGTTGGTCCGGTAGAACGCCTTCACGTGATCGCTCAGGCGGTACCGGCTGCGCGTCTCGTCCTGGCCCGGGTCGTAGGCCTGGGCCTCCGTCGCAGCCATCGGCGACGCGACCGCGGCGGCGGCCGCCACGGTGCTTCCGCCGAGCGCCCGGAAGAACTGGCGACGACCGAGCGTCTTCGGATCCTGCCGCATCATCCAACTCCCTCAGCGACACCCGCTGGATAGGAAACCCACGTCACGCGTTTCGGTCACGCTCCGACCACCACGGCCTGCATCCCCGTCACTCATCCATCGTGAAGGCTTCCGCCTCCACCTCCATGAAGGTGCGGCCCAGTCCCCCCACCGCCCGGTAGAAGCGCGCGTTCTTCGCCCGCTCGAGATCCCCGAAGAAGCGCTCGACCCAGGGGGCGAGGTGCCGGCCGAAGAAGCGCGCCTGTGCCGCCGGCTCGGCCGCGAACCGCCCGCCGGCGAGCCCCGCCATCACATCCAGCAGGAAGGCCAAATGGTCCTCCGGCTCGCTCATGGCCTCGTCCCGCGAGAGGCCGAGGGCCGCGAGATCCTCCCGAACCAGCGCGAGCGGGCGCTCGTTGAGGAAGCCGGTGAGATAGTAGGAGGCGTAGGGGAGAAGCTCGCCCCTACCCACGCCGATGAAGAGTGCGAAGAACTCGCGCTCGACCTCCGCGCCCGTCGTCTCTGCCGCCGCACGGCTCAGATCCGCGACGTGCTGGCCGAGGATCCCTCCGCCGCCCGGGAGGCCGGCGAGCGTATCGAGCAGGTCCTGGCCGGGCGGACGTCCGAGCAGGACGGCCAGGAGGTCGTAGTGCCGCGCGCGAAGCCCGTCGACGTCATCCACGCGGGCGCCGCCCAGCGCCTCCGATTCCACAGGTCCGAACGCCGACGCCACTGGAGTTTTCTACTCGCCCGAGATCGGACCGATCTCGCTCTCTGGAATGACAATAAGAAAGGCTCTTATCTCCCGCAATCCAAATCTCCTAGCTCGTACTGGGCATCGCGCCGCCGTGACGCCGCAGGCGCGGTTCCGGACGCGTCTCCTTTCCGTCGGCTGCGGGCACGGAGTCGCGCGCGGGCGTCGGATCAGAAAAGGCCGGAGCGGCTAGCTGGACCGTAGCCGCGGGGGCCGGGAGGGCCGGCCCGTGGTCCGCCGGATCAGGTCCGGGCGGAGCGGAATCGGCCGCGAGAGGACATTCCGGCGTCTGACCGGGCTCCGGCGAACCGTCGGGCGGGCTGTCGCGGGTCTCAGCCGATGCCGGCGTCGCTTTGGCGGCCCCGCCCAGGAGACGGCCGAGCATCGCCTGGACGTCGTCGCTCGGCAGGAGCGGACCGAGGCCGGGGACGCCGCCCGGGCTGTTCCAGTCGTAGGCGTATTCCCGCGCCTCGCTGACGAAGTCCCGGATGGCGGGGTCGAGCGACCACATCCGGCGCAGGGCCGCATTGCGCAGGACCGCCGGAACGCCGGCCCGCAGGAACGGGGCGAGATCGGTCTCCGCGGTCAGGGTTTCGAGGGAGGGGAGATCCAGCACCGGATCGTCCGCCGGCTCCGGTTCCGGCGGCCGCGCCTCGGGTCCGGTCTGCGGCGCGATGAGATCCGCCTCGGCGCCTTCCGCGCCCGGCTCCGGGAGAGGCGCCGCGTCGGAGACGGCCGGCGCGGCCCGTTCCGCCAGGGCGGCCGCGCGCACGGCGCGCTTGCGCCGGGTCCACCGCGAGAGGAAATTCTCGCTCATTCGCGCCGCTCCCGAGCCCCCTGCGCCCGGTGGGCCAGCGCCTCGGGATCGGCGCGATCGCGCTTGCGCTTCTCGAACTTGCGCTCGACGTGGAAGGCCTCGAAGAAGGCCAGCAGCTTCGCCTGAACCTCGGGCGGCATCGGCACCGGCTCGACGATCTCGCCGACTCCTTCGGCCATGGATTCCCCCTCATAGGGGTCGGCCGTGACGCTCGCGACCGCGTAGGTCTCGTCGCCGTTGTTGCGCAGGGCGACCCAGAGGGAGGGGCGCCCGGAGACGAGATTGTCGCGGTAGTGCCCGGTCTCGCCCGGATGCAGCACGACCTCGTACGAGCCGGCATAGAAGGTCGCCTCGTCCTCGGTCTCGGAGAGCTTCGTCCAGGGCGAGGCGGCCGCCGCCGCCGGCAGGGCCCCGACCGGGATCCAGGCATGGCTCGCCCAGGGGCCGGTCAGGCGCCGCCGCGCGACGATGATGCCGACCTCGAAACGGTGCTCGGGCGTCGTGGACATGTCAGGCGGCCTCCCGGCCTTCGGCGAGGGGCAACCCGACGACGAGATTGTGCGGCTTGAGCTGCACGCTGCGATCCGGCGCCGCGGCGAGCAGGAGATAGACGGGGCGCTCCCCCACAGCCGGCAGGACCTGCGCGGGGTCGTCGAAGGTCAGGCTGAACACGGCGAGCACCCGCTCGCGCGTTCCGACATCGAGCGTGTCGCCGCGCCAGAGCGCGTTGCCGATGCGGGTCGCCTCCTGATCGAGACCGACGAACCAGCGCCAGTCGGGGTCCTCCAGCCGGTCGAGGGGCGTCACGCGCACCGCGACGTTCAGCAGGTGGCCCACGAAGGTCTCGATCACCCGGGCCAATCCCGTGCGGCTGCGGGGATCGGAGCCGAGATTGAGCGCCATCGTGAAGGCGTCCGACCGGCTCCAGTACGTCCAGGCATTCTCGGCCGTCAGCACGTCCAGCTCGTTCGCCGCCTCCTTGCCCAGCATCGTCAGCAGGGGCGAGAGCGGCGCGTTTCCCTCACGGGCGGCGATCACCTCGGCATCGGCCAGGAGCACGGCGCCCTCGTGGACGCTCACGCGCTGGGGGCGGAAGAACAGCTCGGCCGCGCGCAGGACATACGGATCGTCGCAACCGTCGAGGGCGTTGCGCAGGATCAGGTGGACGAGCTGGTTCAGGAACAGAGACGGCACCCCCTGAAGGTCGCCGCGCACGAGCGACAGGTATCCGGCCTCCACGGAGCGGGCCACGAGCAGCCGATCGCGGAAGGCGAGGATCACCGCCCAGTTCTCCCGGGCGTCGGCGTCGGCGATGGCGGCGATCTCGGCGGGCCCCACGGGCCGCCGGGGCGCGTCCATGAGGGCGGCGTGGAGCGCGACCTCGGACGCGCAGGCGTCCTCCGGCGGCACCAGTTCGGGCCGTGCCAGATACGCGAGGATCAGTTCGTCCGTGACCGCGAGGCCGCCGCCGGCCGTACGCTGCGTGAGGTGGTGGCCGCTTGAGACCCAGAACTCGGTCATCCGGTCAGTCTCCCGCCGTCGTATCACGCAGAAGGCCGACGAGGTCGGCCTGTTCCTCCGGCTCGTCGTCCTCGACGAAGAGGAACGCGCGCCCGTGGGACCGGTCGATGCCGAGCCGGTGGTGCAGCGTCCGGAAATCCTCCCGGATCGCCCCGTCCGTCGCGACGCGGTGCAGCGCGACGACGCTGCCGACCGGCAGGTCGCAGAGGGACGCGGCGACGTCGAGTTCCTCGCGGGCGGCCGCACGGGCGGCCTCCCGGTCGGGCGCACCGAAGCGCGCGTGGATGTGGCGGGCGAGCTGCTCCTCGGCCTGCGCGCGCTCCTCTTCGCTCGCCTCGCTCACCACCACCAGGGTGGAGAAGCCGAGCGAGCCTACGCCGACGAACCCCGAGCGGAAGGCCGTCAGGGCCTTGCCGGTCAGTTGCGACGGATCCCCGTCGAGGAACAGGAAGGTCCCGGTGACGGCCCATTCTCCGGGTTCGGCGGCCTGCGCGAAGACGAAGGTGTCGGAGAGATCGAGCCGCAGGGTTCGGGGGAGCTTGAGCGTCACAGCCGGACTCCGCCGGTCTTCGGATCGCGCCAGCCCGGCGCCTCCAGGTCCGTGCGCAGCGATAGGTGCTCGACCCGCCCGTCCGGCCAAGTCAGCCTGCCATCGCCGCCCGGCTCGATCGCGGCCCGCACACCGGATTCCAGCGGCAGATGGGCGAGGTAGAGCGCCGCGACACGGTCGAAGCCGTCCTCGCGCCAGATCTCGAAGGTCTTGGTCAGGTGGCGCGCGAAGCTCTCGACCAGGGGCACGCGCAGGTTCGTGCCAAAACCTTCCTCCTCCAGGGCGGTGGAATCCGGCGTGTGCCCGGGGTCGCCGGCCGCCAGTTTCGAGGCGAGCAGCGTCCCCGAGAAGACCAGCCAGTCCGGCTCCTCATCCTCGTGGCACGCTTCAGGCCAGCTGAGGCGCCCGCCACCCAGGCGCGCGCCGTTGAACAGCAGCGTCCCGGGCCAGTCGAACGTCACCGGGATCTCCGGCGGTCCGAAGACGCCCACGGCATTGCACAGGGCGACCATCCCGGCGAAATGCGCGCGGCGCGCGGTGGCGAGCGGCTCGGTTGGGGCGAGCACCACGGCGAGGTCGATCAGGTCGTCGCGCCGGCTCAGGACGAGCGTCGCCGCGTCCGCCTCGCCCGACGCGGCGAGCCGGCAGGCTTCCGCGTGCGCGTCGGAAGGCGGCTCCGCAGCGCGCTCGCTGAAGCCGGGGGGCAGGACCAGCCCGGATGGGCCGGCATCGACAGGGACGGTCATGGAGCGGCTTTGGCCAGAGGCCGATGAGGGTGCGGGACAGGGTTGCGACCTGCGCCCGCATGCCGGATCGTTGTTTCGAATGGTTCGAGTATAAGGGACCGACCCCGCCGCGCGAAGGGGCCATCCATCCGTCCTTGTACCCGGGTCCGATCTTGTCCGACCGCCTCGTACTCGCCTGCTCCTGCGAGAGGACGATGTCCCTCGATACCGCCGCCATGGGCCAGGCCTGCGGCGGCGAGCTTCGCACCGCCGATCAGCTCTGCGGCCGCGAACTCGACCGCTTCCGGGAGGCCCTGGCCACTGGGCGGCCCGTTACCGTATCCTGCACGCTGCAGGCGCCGCTGTTCGACGAGGTGGCCGAGGAGGCAGGCGCGGAGGACCGGGTCGCCTATGCCAAGATCCGGGAGACCGCCGGCTGGTCGTCCGACGCCGCGGCGGCCGGACCGAAGATGGCCGCTCTGCTCGCCGCGGCGGCGGAGCCGCTCCCCGACGCCGCCACCGTAGCCCTGGAGAGCCGCGGCGTGGCCCTGATCTACGGGCGGGACGAGGTCGCCGTCGAGGCCGGCCGGCGGCTCGCTGAGCATCTGGACATCACCGTCCTGCTGACGCGCCCCGGAGAGATCCCGCCGCTGCACCGCAACGCCTTCCCGGTCCTGCAGGGCACGATCCGGACCGCGAAGGGGTACCTCGGCGCGTTCGAGCTCGGCATCGACGATTACGCCCTGCCGGCCCCGTCCTCGCGCACGCACCTCGTCTTCGGCGCGCCGCGAAACGGCGCCGTGTCGACCTGCGATCTCGTCATCGACCTCTCGGCCGGCACGCCGCTTTTCCCCGCACACGCGGTACGGAGCGGTTATCTGCGCGCGGATCCCGGCGATCCGGCCGCCGTCGAGCGGGTGCTGGCGGAGGCGTCCCATCTGGTCGGCACGTTCGACAAGCCGCGCTTCATCGACTTCCACGGCGACCTGTGCGCGCATAGCCGCTCCCGCATCACGGGCTGCACGCGCTGCCTCGACGTCTGCCCGACCGGCGCGATCGCGCCCGCGGGCGACACCGTGCACATCGACCCATACGTCTGCGCGGGATGCGGCTCCTGTGCCGCACTCTGCCCGACCGGGGCCGCCGCTTACGCGCTGCCGACCTCCGACGCGCTGATGCGCCGGCTGCGCAGCCTGATGCGCGCCTACCGGAAAGCGGGCGGGCAGAACGCCCTCGTCCTGGTCCACGACGGCGACCACGGCGAGCCGCTGATCGACGCGCTCGGCCGCTACGGCGACGGCCTCCCCGCCCACGTGCTGCCGGTGCAGGTCAACGAGGTCACGCAGATTGGACCGGAGGTGATCGCGGCCCTGTTCGCCTACGGCGCGGCCGGAATCCGGGTCCTGGTCCGGGCCCGTGCCAAGCACGACCTCGAGCCCCTGTACCGGACCCTGACCCTCGGGGAGACGCTGGCGCAGGCGCTGGGCTACGGTGCGGAGGACGGCGGGCGCGTGGTCGAGACCATCGAGACCGATGATCCGGATCTCCTGGGCGCCGCCCTCCGGCAGGCCACGCCGGGGCGGCAGGCCGCGGTGCCGGCCGGTCTGCTGTTCCTGGGGAACAAGCGCGAGGTGCTGCGCCATACCTTCCGCGGCATGCACAGTGCCGCACCGGCACCCGTCGACCGGGTTCCGCTCGCGGCCGGCGCCCCCTTCGGCGGCCTCGATTTCCGGGTCGCGGACTGCACCCTGTGCCTCGCCTGCGTCAGCGCCTGCCCGACCCACGCCCTCTCCGACAGTGCCGAGCAGCCGCTTCTCGGCTTCGAGGAGAGCCTCTGCGTGCAGTGCGGCCTCTGCGCCGCGACCTGCCCGGAGGACGTCATCACCCTGCGCCCGCAGGTGGATTTCGCGGCCTGGGCGGCGCCCCGCCGGGTCGTCAAGGAGGAAGAGCCCTTCTGCTGCACGCAATGCGCCAAGCCCTTCGGCACGCGCTCGACGATCGAGCGCATCGTCGAGCGGCTGCGCGAGCGGCACTGGATGTTCAGCGGGGCGGGCGGCGAAGCGCGCCTGCGTGCGCTGACGATGTGCGAGGATTGCCGCGTCGAGGTCGCGGTGAACCAGGGCTTCGATCCGCACGCAGCGCCGGAACGCGACAAGCCCCGGACGACCGAGGATTACCTGCGCGCGCGCGCGGGCGGCTGACGGGCGCCTCAGCGAAGCGCGGTGGCGCGTTCGAGGAATTCGATCAGCGCCGCGCGGTCCGCGTCGTTGCCGATCGTCTGCTCGGGCATCTTCGTCCCGGGCGTGTAGCGGGCGGGGCCAACCTCGAAGAGCCGTGAGACGGTCTCGGGCGTCCAGACGATGTCCAGCCGCTTCAGCGAGTCCGAGTACCGGTAGCCGGGCACGCTGGCGATTCGGCGGCCGAACAGGCCGGCGAGCGTCGGCCCGGCCCGCTCGCCCGCGTCGGACGTCAGGGTGTGGCAGGCGACGCACGCCCCGAACACCTCGGCGCCCCGGCCGCCCTGACGGACCGAGAGCGGATCTGCCGGGCGCCGCATGATCAGCGCGCCGATCGGTTCGCCGCTCCTCGCGTCCCAGCGCCGGACGAGGCGGTCGCCGCCGCCCGTGACGAGTTCGGCCCCGTCCGGACGCCAGGCGAGCGACCAGACTGGGAGGCCGGGCCCCACGAGCCGCAGCTGGACCTGGCCGGTCGCCCGGTCGACCACCACGATGGTCCCGCCCGCCGTCGCAGCAGCCACCCTGGCCCCGTCCGGAGACAGGGCCAGGGCGATCACCGGGTTCGGGCCGATTTCGGCGGCGGCCCGGACCGTACCGTCGGCTCGAACGAAGCGGAGGATCGCATCGGCCCCGGCGGCCGCGATCTCGCCGTCCGAAGCGACCGCGACGGCGTTGAGGCCCGTGGGTGCGGTGGCGATGACCTGAGATGCGCCCTCCGCCGGCCAGAGCCGTACCGCCCCGTCGGCGCCGGCCGTGACCGGCGCGCCGCCCGGCAGGAAGGCCACCGCATTCAACGGGCCGCGGTGCGGATCGAGCAGCCGGCTGTCCCCTCCGGCGAGCGGCCAGAGCCGCGCCGTGCCGTCCCAGGAGGCGGAGGCGAGCGACAGGCCGTCCGGCGAGACCGCGAGCGCGACGATCGGGCCTGTATGGCCCTCCAGCACCCGTTCCGGCTCCGCGCGCCCCAGGCGCCACAGGGCGATCCGCCCGTCCTCGGAGGCCGTGGCGAAACGGCCGTCCGGCAGTGCGGCGACCGCGTTCACCGCACCGTCGTGGAAGCGCAGCACGCCGAGCGCGGCACCGGTCTCGATGGCCCACACGATGGCGGATTGGTCGAAGCCGCCCGAGATGGCGAGGCGCCCGTCGGCGGTCACGGCGAGCGCCCGGACCGGACCACCGTGGCCGCGCATCTGCGCGCGGGCCGGGACGCCGCAGAGCAGCAGGAGGGCGATCACGCCTAGGATCCGCGCAAAGCTGGTCATCGGGGCTCCGCTTCAAATGGATCGCCCCGCTATAGCACAGTCCCCACCGCCAGCCGCGGCGGTTCTAGCTGCGATCGGTTCGGCTTTTGGGCGTCGGATACAAGATGGTGAGCCATAGTCGGGGCGGCGCACGCGTCTAATATTGATCATCAACACAGGTTTGGGCATTGTTCCAGGACGACGGCGAGCCGCTGTTCTTCCCGAGTGCCGCGTCCGTAACACGCTAACTCGACATCAGCGGGTTGGAGGGCCGGATTGGCGTCGACGCGCGATGTACCAGAGACCCAGGACCACGACGGCCACGAGCAGGCTCAGCCAAACCCAGTTGAAGTCTATCGCCGCGGCCGTGGCTGCTCCCGAGCTGGATCGCGAAGGGCCCGTTTCCGAAATTGGCGGGGCTGGGTTGGTCTGCTGAGCCACGGACCCCTGAAGGCCCGAAGTCCATAATAACCCGGTGAGGATGGCGCTTCTCATAGAATTCCTTTGGTCAAACATGGACGGCTAAGGGCGAGATTTTCCGGAGCGGAAGGCCGGAGCCGCTTGCAGCTGCGCCCGGGTGAGGCGGACCTCGGCGCGCCACGGCTTGTCGCCAACGAGGACCGTCGCCGTCGTGCTGCTGGGCCGCTGTGCCTCCACTGAGCCGGTCGCGCCAGTCTCGCGACCGCTATGCTGATTTTGAACTGCGCCGAGCGTGTCGCGGGTTGTCCGTGCACCCGGCATGGTATCCGGCCCTACCTGCGCGGCTGCCTCAGCGCTGGGCGCCGTCTTGGGCGTCACGACCGAACTCGGTCCGTCCATCAGCGGCACATCGCTGAAGTTCCAGCCGAGCTGGTCGAAAGGAAGCGCCACATATTTCTCGCCCACGCCCAGGAAACCGCCGACGCCGATGACAACGGCGCGGACCTGCCCGCTTCCGTCGACCAAAACGTCCTCGATCTTGCCGATCTCGACATGATCCATTCCGATGACTGGAACCCCGATCATCTCGGAGGCACGTATAGTTCCCGGCTCGGGTCCCTCGATGAACGGTGTCGCGGGTGCATCCGACTGCACCGCCGACGAGGCCCCCGCTGGGGGTAGCGAGGCGGCGGTAACGAGAAGGACAGCCAGCGTCGCGATTTTGAGTGGGGCACCGCGCATTCAAGGCTCTCCAGACTCAGGCAAAAACACTTGAATCGAGAACAAGGGCCGCGCGTTCGGGTTCATCGCAGGCGCAAATGGGCCGGAACGGGCATCCCTCTGGCGTGGGACGTCCCTTTTGTCGGTGCCCGCGGGTTGAGGGCCGCGACCCTCAAGCACGCCCATCACGAGTCTGACAATGACCAGCCGGTTAAGGTCTCCTACAATCATCTCTGGGCATGGGCAAGTGAGGTCTTGATCAAGCCGGGCCGCCGGTCAGACCAAGGATGATCTCAATGGGTCTAGCGGCAGTCGTAGCCCTGCCTACATCCAGGCATTCAGGCGCGTTTTCAGGCCGGGCGAGTAGAACCGGTCGCACGCGACCATGAAGGTTCACACCGTCGAATCGGTCTCAGACTGTAGGCTGCCTCGTCGTGCTGCAAAGCAGTTCGGCGTCAGCCGGAGTGTCTCTGCCAACCTGCTCGAATGGTTACCTGAATTCGCGGGGCCGAGGGGAAGGCGTCCTTGTTTTCCACGATCATCTTCATCGTGGCTGCGCTGAACCCCGATCATGAACATGACTGCCGCACCGGGAGTTGATCCCTGAAAGAAGCCGCGGCTCCGGGAGAGTCCGGGATCCGGTGTCGGAAGCGAAAGGAAACGCGAGATGGCTGCTCGCCGAATTACGCTGAGCTCGCGGGACCGTTACAAGCTCCGGCTCTCAGTGAGTGAGAACCGCTTCTACATGGCCGACCTGAGCCTGCTCAGCTTGGCGCGGCGTGGGTTCGTTGTGCCGACCGGGCGCATTGATGCATGGGACCGAGCGGAGTGGACGATTACCGCGACAGGCCAGGACGCGCTCTCGGCAGCCGAAAGCCACCTCACCGATGCCATAGATCTCGGCGCGCGGCTCCAGGCGTAGAAGAAGTAGGCGATGCGCCGGAAAACCGGGTACTGACGACGTTATCGCCGCGATAAACCGCGCGTCGGAGCTAAATTGCGAATCTGCGTACCGACCAGACGATGCGAATCCCTATGTTATATTTTAACCGGTGCGTCCGGGCACAGGCGGGCCTGTTCGTCGACGAGGCAGAGTCAAAGATTATGGCGGCCTGGGAACAGTTGAGTGCTCACCACCGCTGCAGCCAGAGCGTCTGCTTCCAGGATCGGTGGCAAGATTGTCTCTGCAACGTGATTGAAGTGGTAAGAGCGTCCGCTTTCCCGCGAACCTCCTCCAAATCGGAATAGCGGCTTTCGCCAATACCGGTCTCATCGGTAGGTGCCGCTGAACGGCTGGGATGGGTGGTTTTGCGACCGTCCGCTTACGAGGAGCGCGAGCTCGAAAGCCGACGCTGCTAACGAACTCGCGGTCCGCCAAGCCATAACTGTGCGGACATGCCCGATCGGCAGGCTTGGGCTGCTGCCGATGCTAGGGCGACGGGACCGTCAGAACCAATGGACCGTTGCGGGTTGCGACAACCGTGTGCTCGTATTGCACGGTTGGTGCTCTCGGCTGGCTATACAGGGTCCATCCGTCGTCACCATCCTCGGCGAAGTTCGCGCCGAGAGACAAGAATGGCTCGACGGTGAAGACGAGCCCGTCCGTCATGACCCGCCGCTCGGAGGCGTCGGGCCAAGTCGCGATCTCAGTCGGTTCCTCATGCAGCGACAGACCGACCCCGTGGCTGGCGAGGTTGCGCACGAGCGTGTAGCCGTTCTGCCGAGCGAAGGTGCCGACCGCTCGACCGATGCCAGCGAACGGCATGCCGGTGCCAACCTGACGCAACCCGGTCCACATCGCCCGACGCCCGTCTCGGCAGAGCCTTTCAACCGCACGCGCCACCGGAGGCACAGCGAACGACGCGCCCGTATCCGCGAAGTAGCCGTCCTTCTTAGCGGAGACGTCGATGTTGACGAGGTCACCCGCTCGGACACGACGATCGCCGGGTATGCCATGCGCGATCTTGTCGTTGACGCTGATGCAGGTCGCGCCCGGGAAGCCGTAGACCAGTTCGGGAGCCGGACGGGCGCCGGCTGCGCTCAGGTAGTCCCGGCCGATCTGATCCAGTTCTCGTTCAGTGATGCCGGGCTCGATGGCTCGGCCCATCACCTCGAGCGTGTCGGCGACGATGCGTCCGATCGTCTTGAGCCCCACGAGGTCATCGTCACTCGATACGGTCATGCGGTATCTCTGGCCAGGCCCGAAGTCGCTGTAGCGGAGTGAACCTCGAGAGTCCGCGATTTTCACGCCGATGCTGCGCGACCACGGCGCAGAGCGTCCAGCGAGCGCTCCCCCAAAATGACCGCTTCGGGACGTATGGGATGACTTTCCGCAAGGCCGACACGGGCCGAGATCGGACGCTCGCCTAGCTTCGAGTGAATGTCCGGGTCCGGGCGGTGCGTCGAAGTCCGCTGATGGCGCAGAGCCGAACGCTCGCCAAAGCGCCTCGAGAGCGGCAGCTGAAGCCCTGCTCATGCCGGCCTGTTCGTCTGAGCAAATTTTCTGGTTCAGTCTCGCCTGTGGCCCGATGAGTCCGCCCGCAGCAGATCGGCACTCATACCGCCAAGCTCGATCCCGCAGGCAGACCTCGGCCGAGCCGAAGGGGCTCCTCACCGCTATGGGGAACGGCGGGGAACACCATGAGGAACATGGGGAACACCTCGGCCGTTCTTGGCACGAGAAACCGTAGCATTTGCAAGGAGTTAGTTGGAGCGGGCGATCGGGATCGAACCGACGACATTCAGCTTGGGAAGCTGACGTTCTACCACTGAACTACGCCCGCCGACATGGTCTGCACGGAAACGGTCTGTCGCGGAGCGCGAACTCCGAACGGCGCCGTGCGCCCATGTACGGCCATGGTCTAGCAGTTCGACGGCGACGGCGTCAAACGGGTCCGTCGTCCCCGGCCCCGATCCGCGGACGGTCGGACCGGGACCTGGCGCAGCGCCGTGGCCGGATCGGCGGAACGCCGCGGCGCGCGGGCCGTTTCGCTCGACGGAGCGTGCGTCGCGCCCGACCGAGACCCTGCTGACATCATGTGTGGAATCTGCGGCGAGATCTGTTTCGACAGGCCGGCGGACCCCGCCGCCGTCGACGCGATGATGGGATGCCTGCAACCGCGCGGGCCGGACGCCGCGGGGCTTCTCGGTTCCGGCCGGGTCGTCTTCGGCCATCGCAGGCTCAAGATCATCGACCTGTCCGAGGCCGGCCAGCAACCCATGGTCGATCCGGCGCTCGGGCTCGCGATCGTGTTCAACGGCTGCATCTACAATTTCCGCGCGCTGCGCGCCGAACTCGAGGCGGCGGGCTACAGCTTCTTCTCGGCCAGCGACACAGAGGTGGTGCTCAAGGCCTATCATGCCTGGGGCCGTGCCTGCGTCGAGCGCTTCGCCGGCATGTTCGCGTTCGCCATCCTGGAGCGGGAATCCGGGCGGGTCGTGCTGGCGCGCGACCGGCTGGGCGTGAAGCCGCTCTACTACAGCGAGACGAAAAACCGGTTCCGCTTCGCCTCGTCGCTCCCGGCCCTGCTCGCGGCCGGCGACGTCGATACCGCGATCGATCCGGTCGCCCTCCACCATTACATGAGCTGGCACGCGGGCGTGCCGGCCCCGCTCACCATTCTCAAGGGTGTGCGCAAGCTGGCACCGGCGACGATCCTGACGATCGAGCAGGACAGGACGCAGCACGCGTCGACCTACTGGACACTCGCGATCGGACCCCGCGAGGCCGACCGCGGCCGGACCGAGGCGGACTGGCGCGAGGCCGTTCTCGATGCCCTGGGCACCGCCGTCGAGCGCAGGCAGGTCGCCGACGTCCCGACGGGCGTCCTGCTCTCGGGTGGCCTGGACAGCTCGCTGCTCGTGGCCCTGCTCGCGCGGAGCGGGCAGCAGGGCCTGAAGACCTTCTCGGTAGGCTTCGACGCGGTGAACGGCGTCGAGGGCGACGAGTTCAAGTACTCGGATATCGTCGCCGAGACCTTCGCCACGGACCACACGAAGCTGGCGGTCGACGGCTCCCGGACGCTGGAAGCGCTGCCCGCGGCGATCGCGGCGATGTCGGAACCGCAGATGAGCCACGACGCGGTGGCCTTCCTCCTGCTCTCGCAGGAGGTCGCCAAGCACGTGACGGTGATCCAGAGCGGGCAGGGCGCCGACGAGGTGTTCGGCGGCTACCACTGGTACCCCAAGCTGATGGGCTCGACCGACCCGGTCGCCGATTACGCGAAAGCGTATTTTGACCGCGACCACGCCGAGATGCGCGAGGCTCTGACGCCCGACATGCTGGGGGGCGATCACAGCACCGACTACATCGCCGCCTTCTTCGCGAAGTCGCGGAGCGCCAGCGCCATCGACAAGACCCTGCAGCTCGACCAGGAGGTCATGATGGTCGACGACCCGGTCAAGCGGGTCGACAACATGACGATGGCCTGCGGCCTCGAGGCGCGGGTGCCGTTCCTCGACCACGACCTCGTCGAGCTGGCGGCCCGCATCCCGGCGGAGCTCAAGGTCCGGGACGGCGGCAAGTACATCCTGAAGGAAGCCGCGCGGGCGGTTGTCCCGGCCGAGGTGATCGACCGCAAGAAGGGGTATTTCCCCGTGCCCGCCCTGAAGCACATCCGCGGCCCGTTCCTCGACTACGTCCGCGAGATCCTCGACCGGCCCGAGGCGCGCGCGCGCGGCATCTTCAACCGCGCCTACGTCGATCACTTGCTCGCCGATCCCGACGGCACGCTGACGCCCAAGGGCAACTCGAAGCTCTGGCAGGTGGCCCTTCTGGAGAGCTGGCTCCAGACCCACGGCGTCTGAGACGGGCCGCGGCACGGCTTTCGCGACAGATCGTGATCGACCGCGCGCTCAAGGTGCCGCGCTTTGTCCACGATCGTCCCGGATCAGCCGGCCGACAGACACCCGGAGAAGCCCGTCGATGTGCCGCTGGATCGCCTATGCGGGACGCACCATCCCGTTGGAGCACTACGTCACCGAGCCGTCCCACAGCCTCGTCTCGCAGAGCATCGCGGCGCTCGAATCGACCGCGGCGACCAACGGCGACGGGTTCGGCCTCGGCTGGTACGGCGATCACCCGGAGCCGGGCCGGTACCGCGAGGTCCAGCCCGCCTGGTCGGACGACAACCTCCGCTACCTGTGCCGGCACCTGCGCTCGCACCTGTTCTTCGCGCACGTGCGCGCCGCGACCGGGACGCCGATCACCCGGCCGAACTGTCATCCCTTCGCCTGCGGCCCGTGGCTGTTCATGCACAACGGCTATATCGGCGACTGGAGCCGCCTGCGGCGGCCGGTCGAGGCGCTGATCCCCGACGAGCTCTACCCGTCGCGCGCCGGCACCACCGATTCCGAGGCGATCTTCCTGGGATTGCTGGGCTGCGGCCTGATGGGCCCGGGGTCGCGCCGCGATCCGGTCGACGCGACGGCGCGCGCGCTCGCGCGGCTCACGGACCTCGCCGGAGCGCATCCGTTCCGGTTCACGGCGGCGCTGGCGGACGGCCGCGATCTCTACGCGTTCCGGTTCGCCGCGAACGACAAGGCGAACTCGCTCTATTACCGCGCCTCGGAGGACGGCGTGGTGGTCGCCTCGGAGCCGCTCGACCGGGACCACGGCGCCTGGACGACGGTCGCCGAGAACAGCGTCCTCGTCGCGCGGCGGGACGCGCCGGTGGAGATCCTGTCGCTGGCGCAGTTCGGCCTGGCCGCGCCGCCGGTCGAAGACTCGGTCCGCCGGCTGCGCGCCTGAGCGACGGCCCTCAGGCGACGCGGGAGAGGCTGCCGCTCTGCGAACCCTCCGCGCTGCGGGCGGAATCGTAGGCACGATTGCGCAGGGCGGTCTCGCTCGGGAGCTGGTCGATCACGTTGCCGGACGACGGATCGACCACCTGGAACACGATCGAGCTCGTGTCCGGGTCCTGGATGTAGCGCGCCTTGCCGCCGTTCGTGCCGATGTCGAGCTTCACCGCGGGCTCGAGCGGCTTGGCGGGGGTCTTGGGCTCGGGCGCCTGCTGGGTCACGGCGGCGGCGGCCGTCGCTCCGAGCGCGTCGAGGCCCTGCGGCCCCGGCGTCGTGGATGTCAGCGTTCGGATCTCCATCGCCGGTCTCCTGCGATCCTGTGATCGAAGGATTGAGGCGCGGTCCTGCCTAATCGTTCCTTAATGGCTCCTGCCGGTCCACCGGATGCTGGCGCGCGATCGGAGACGCGATGAACATCGCGTTACCGCCGCAACACAAATCCGTGCTGCTTTTTCACTGACGCCGACTCGGCCGCTGTCCCGCTCGTCTTCCGGGGACGGGGCCGCGATCCGCACAGCGCTACGTGCAGCACGCCCTGTCCAGGATGCCGGCGATGCTCATCCTGGCGGGGACGGCGGCGCTCGGCGCGCCGGGCGATCCGGGAACGCCCGCGCAGTTCATCCGCGCGCACCGCTGCGCGGTCGCGGCGCGGCTCCACGCGATCCACGGACGCGGGCCGATCGAGGTCTCCCGCGACCGCTTCATCGTCGTCGCGCCGCGCGGGCAGTCGCAGCGCTCGGTCCAGTGCATCGTCCAGGATCGGGATACGCGGATGCTGTGCGAGGCCGCGTCGACCGCCTACGGGCCGCCCGAGGGGAGCCACTTGAGGCTGGATGCGCCCGCCCGGGCGACATGCTCGGTATCGAGGTCCCATACGGCGGCACGCCCGGGTCCTGAGCGGGCCGGGCGTGCCGTCACCTCACTCGGCGGCGTCGACGTAGAGCTTGCCGCCCTCGGCCAGGAACTCCTGCGACTTCGCCCGCATGCCGGCTTCGGCCTCGGCCTTCGACATCGCGGGCGCCGCGCCCACGACCTCGCCGGCCTCCTCCATCGCCAGCACCTCGGCGCGCAGGTCCTGCGTGATCTTCATCGAGCAGAATTTCGGCCCGCACATCGAGCAGAAATGCGCGACC
>Ga0049070_1000631_pt1 | contig 25650 bp, 26 predicted proteins | sample FECB22metaG_FD_56243 | JGI IMG/M metagenome (GOLD analysis project Ga0049070, IMG submission 56243) | Cyanobacterial communities from the Joint Genome Institute, California, USA - FECB-22 | ecosystem: Environmental > Aquatic > Thermal springs > Hot (42-90C) > Microbial mats | place: USA: California
GACTGGCCGGCCTCTATCGGGACAGTCAGACCGGCGGTCTGTTCACCGAATGCCTGACCGGCCGGACCTTCGAGGTCGCGCCGGCCGGCGCCGAGCCCGACCTCGAACGCGCCTGGACGGAAGCCACTCCGTCAAAGGAGGCTCAGCTCTACGTCGAAATCGACGGCCGCTTCGTCTCGGGAGAGATCCAGGTCGACCGGTTCGTCAGCCTCAAGCGCGACGGCGCCTGCCCACCGCTGGCCTCGCGCGGCGCGGCGCTGCGCGACACCGAGTGGCGCGCCGTCGAGGTCGACGGTGACAAACCGCTCTGGGAGGACTGGCGCCTGCGGCCGAGGCTGCAACTCGACGACCAGGGCCGGTTCACCGCGGCCACTGGCTGCAATACGATCACCGGCAGCTATCAGCTCGATCCCAACGGGCTACGCTTTGCGCCCGCGGCGACGACGTTGTCCGCTTGCACACCCGCGCTTGCGGCAGCGGAGAAGCGTTTCCTCGACGCGTTGACGGCCGTGCGCGGAGCCCAGATCGCCGGCACTACCCTCGACCTGTTGGACGACGCCGGCAAAGTCCGCCTGCGCCTCGATGCGCGAGGACGCTGACCTCCTGTCATCTTTGACTCACGGCTCCGCCGTCGGATCGGCCCGCAGGATCACCGTGCGGCCGCTATCGTCGGTCTCGATCCTCAGGAACGGCATCGTCGCGCGCGGCAGGCCCGCGTCGGCCTGCCCGCCGAACTCGCGATCGATGTCGTCGAACAGCCGGACATAAAGCTTCCATTCCACCATCCCAGGTTCGAGCAGCACGCGCGCGGCTTCGCGCCAGTCGAGCGCGCGCACGCCGCTCTTGACCGCCGTCTCGCTCGGCCGATCGCGGAGCAGCGTCGCCTCGAAGCGGCCGATGGTGGCCGTCCGCGCACTGCGCATCACCGGTCGGGCGATCACGGCGATACAGACCTGCGCGGGTTCTTCCGACGGCACGAACTCGACGGATCCGCTGTTCAGCGTCGGGTCGCTGACATCCTCCTGCCAACCCAGCCGCTCGACGATGACAACCCGCAGGCGATCACGGTCGAACCGCCAGCCGGTCGGCGGATCGAAGCAGCGGCGCACCGTGCGTGTCTCACCGGCCGGCGCGCGCGACAGGATCTCGGGCGAGACCAGCGTATTCGATTCGAGCGACGTGGTGTTCACCCGCTGGTCCAGCGCGAATGCGCCGGGCCGATCGGGCAGGACGGTGAAGAGAAGCTGGAACGGCACGCTGCGCGCGCCGCGCCGGATCGCCAGCGTGCCGGCCAGGAAAGTGGTGCGCCGCGTGTCCGTGGCGAACGCCGAGCGCGGCACCGCAAACCGCAATCTTCCAGGTGCGACGACGGCCGGGCCACGCCATTTGCCGATCGACAGGACCGGCGGCAATCCGCCGGCGATAGCGAGATGCGAGCCGACGATCTCGATTTGAACCGGCGGATCTTCATCTCCGGCGGCGGTGAAGTCGGGCGCGTAGCGCGGCACGGCCGGCGCGGCGGAGGTCGCCGGAGCGGCCGGCTGACCAGGCGCGTCGAGACGCAAGCCGCCCTCGGCTCTCGGGTCAGGCCTGGCCGCCGCGGCCGGCGGCAAGGTGAGCTCGCCAGTCGCGCGTCGGGGCGGCACGAATCGCGGGGTGAACGACAACACCAACGGCGCATCGTCACCCGCCAGCCGGTCGAGCTGGGCGGCCGCGTGCCCGGCGGCCTTGCTAGCGGCGAGTCGCGCACCGGCACCGGGCCGGTCGAGCGCGTCCTTGAGAGCGGCGTTCAGCGCCTCCAGCTCGGCAAAGGCCTGACGACGAAAGCTCGGCAGCCGGTCAAAACCGCGATCGCCATCGGCCTCCAGGCGCACGGCCAGGGCATCGGTCAGCAGGCTGGCAGTGCGGAAGGCGGTCAGCAGGCCGATGCGCGCCTCACCGTCGGCACGCGCCTCCAGGCTGGCGCGCTCGGAGCGCAGATCCGTGATCTGCTCCTCGACGGTCGGGCCGGTGGGCGCCGCCTCCTCTCGCACCATGAAGAAGATGCCGGCGACGAGCATGAGCCCGACCGTCACCGTCGCCGCCATGAGGCGGCGCCGGCGTGCATGGTCGATGGATCGCAAATCCGCGCTCATGCCGCGCTTCTACCACGGCCGGGGCGCCCCGACCGGCGGCGCTTTGTCAGTACGAGAACAGCACCGGCAGCGTCGAGTTGAGGATGAGATGGCGGGTCATGCCGCCAAAGATCATCTGCCGCAGGCGGCTTTGCGTGTAGGCGCCTTTGACGATCAGGTCGGCGCCGCCGGCGACGGCGGTGTCGACGATCGTCTGCCCGGCCGAGCGGTTGCCCGGCTTGACGTGCTGACTGGTGACGTTGAGGCCGTGACTGCGCAACGATTCGGCGATCTCGGCCGCACTCGGACCGGGCACCATGGCGCCGTCGACACTCAGCACGTCGATCGATTCGGCGCGGCCGATCATCGGCATGGCGAGCGAGATGGCGCGCGCGCTCTCGGTCGAGCCGTTCCAGGCGAACAGGATGCGTTTGCCGACCATGCCGTTGAAGCCAGCCGGCACGACCAGCACCGGCCGGCCGGAATCGAACAACGCGGTCTCGAACACGCTCTCCGGCATCTTGGGCAACGCCCCGGGCTGGGGCATCACGATCAGGTCGTAGGCCCGTCCGATCGTGCCGATCGCCGTCGGACCGCTATCGTCAGCCGAGCGCCATTCGGCGTTGAGGCCTGTTGCGCGCTGGTCGAAGGCCTGCTTGACCGCCGCGACCCGCTGGCGTTCCTCGGCATCCTCAGCCAGGCCGCCGCCGATCGGCGCGCCCATGCCGGCGTCCGCCCAAGCCATGCTCATGACGCCGTATGACGGCGGCTCGAGCCCGATCAGCCGTGCATCGAAGGCACGCGCCAGCTTGGCAGCAAGATCGAACGCGGACGGATCTTCTGCCGTCCAGGCCATTGTCAGAATTGACTTCATGACACGCCTCCCCTGTCTGACGAACGATAACACGAGGGCTGATGACACCGGATGAGCAAAGTGCAGCGGCTGCGCCGGAATCCTGTACAGCAACCAAGTTGCTACGGTTATCAACATTTTATTTCGCAGTTCTCAACTATTTCCTGAGATCAGAGGCGCCATACCGCCCCGCGTCGGGAAAGGGCGGTCCTCGAGGACGCCGCGTTTTTTCTTTGCGCAGGATCGTGCGTGACGGCGCCGCGGTTACATTCCTTACCAAAGTTACACCTACAATATTGAGCGCATCGCCCGAACCGATAGGCTCAGCGCTCACCGCCCGGCGTTGCCGCCGGGCATCAGTTCCCGCGGGATCTCGCCGAATGCCGTTGCGTCCGCCCTCCGTCGTTCAGCGCCTTATGAAAAGCTGCGGCGGCGCCACAGTCATCGAATACAGCGTCCTCGTCGCCCTGATCTCGATTGCAGCCGTCGCGGCGCTAAACACGACCGGGCAGAGCATTCAGAACGTCCTGAATGCCGCCTCGAACGCGCTCTTCTGATGAGATCCGGCCCCTTCTGGCGACGGCTGAAGGCCTGCGCGCGCGGGTCGATGCTGGTCGGCTATAGCTCGCTCGCGCTGCTCGTCGCCCTGGCAGCGATCATGCTGCTCGCGCCGCACGACGTAGGGCTGGGCGGCGGCCGTCTACGGCCCGCGATCGGGCCCGGGTCAGCGGATTGAGCCCGATCGACGAATCAACGAACCTTCAACGAATCTCGGTGGCCTTGGGAACGACCCAGGCGAACCGGTCTGACAGCGCGGCAAGGGTGATGCGATTGATCGCATCGGCCGAGATGGTGCTGCCGCCGGTCGCGTCCGGCAGGTCGCGGGTCGCGACGGTGTCGGCGGCAATCGTGCTCATGAAACCATTGTCGGTTGCCGAGCGAACGGTCGCCGAGACGCACATGTGGGTCATGAAGCCGCCGACGATCAGGTTCTTCCGGCCGATGGCGGACAGCTGCTTGGCAAGGTCGGTGCCGGCGAAGGCGTTGGGCAAGGCCTTGTCGACGATCGCTTCGCCGGCTCGCGGCGTCAGCGGTGCCACGATCTCGTAGCCGCTCGACGCCGGATTGAAAGCCTTGCCTGCGCCTTTGTGGCGTACATGAACGATCGGCGCCCCGGCAGCGCGCGCCTTCTCGAGCAGCACGGCCAGGGCCTCGATCGCCGGCTGCACGCCCGACAATGGCATCAGTCCGTCGGTATACTCCCTCTGGGCATCGATGATCAGCAGAATGCCGTCCGCCATGGACGCCGGCGTCGGCGTCGCTCCGGCCATCTGCAGCATGGTCATCGCCATCTCTTCATTCCTTTCGACTACGCTACGGTTGTGTAAGCCTCGCCGCCATCAACGCCCAAGGCGATACATTTTGCAAGGCCCACGGCCGCATGCCACAGCCTCGCAGTAACGATCCTGTCATGCGGTGCATCATTTGGAGTGAAAGACAAGGTGCTATCCTTGGATTGTTGGCGTCAGAACCCGCATCTGCGGTGTAAGGAATATAGGATAGAGCCATCTTCTCAATCGTACAATTCTTGTAGACCCCGCCTGCCCCGGCTGACAGGATGGCGCCCGGCATGGACGCTCCCCGCAAACTTCTGGTCGATACCCTGGCGCGGCGCCCCCATCTCGATCTCAAGAACCTCTCGCTGGCCATCGGGCGCAATCATGCCTACCTGCAGCAGTATCTGATGCGCGGCTCGCCGCGTGAATTGCCCGAGCCGGCGCGGCATGGGCTCGCGCCGTTGCTCGGCGTATCGCCCGACGATCTGCGTTCAACAGCGCCGCCCCCGCAACCGCCTGAGTTTCGCGGCGGCTCGCTGCGTGCTGCCGAACAGACCGACCTGCCGGTCTATGCCTCGGCCGAGGGTGGCAGTGGCGCCATCATCATTACTAGTGAGCCCATTGACTTCGTGCGCCGGCCCGAGCCGCTGCTGTCGGTGCGCGACGGCTACGGCTGCTATGTCATCGGCGACAGCATGATCCCGGCCTATGAGCAGGGCGACCTGCTGCTGGTTCATCCCGGCCGTCCGGTGCGGGCAAGCGATGATTGCGTTTTCGTGCGCGACCTCGGCGACGGCAGCTTTCACGCCCTGGTCAAACGCCTGCTACGCATCACCCCGGAAAAATGGCGGGTGCGTCAGTTCAATCCGGCGAAGGACTTCGACCTCGACCGCAGCCAGTGGCAGAAGGCGCAGCTCATCGTCGGCAAGTACACCCGCTGATGTCGATTCAAGTGTCGCTCAATAGGAAAAAATCTTATCTATGGCGTCGGCTGGCGACGCCATGAAGGCGATCGTTGTCGGCGGCGGCGTGATGGGGCTGGCGACCGCGTGGGGGTTGGCGCGCGAGGGCCACACGGTCGAGCTGTTCGAGCAGGGGCCGCTGCCCAACCCCTTGGCCTCGTCGACCGACCAGCATCGCCTGATCCGCCACCCCTACGGCGACAGGCTCGGCTACGCCCGCATGATCGACGACGCCTATGCCGCGTGGGAGCTGCTGTGGCGCGATCTCGGACAGCGCCTCTACGCCGAGACCGGCACGCTTGCCCTGAGCGGCAACGGCGATACCTGGGCGGAGCGCTCGGCCGCAAACCTGGCTCGCATCGGCCGCACGATGGACGAGCTCCCGCTCGCCGACCTGCCACGGCGCTTCCCGCAGATCGATGCGCAGGGCGTCGAGCGTGCCTTCTGGATGGCAAGCGGCGGCGTGCTGTTCGCCCAGGACATCGTGTCGGCGCTCGCCGGACGCCTGGCGCGCCAGGACAAGGTCAGCCTGCATCCCCTCACCCCGGTGAGCGCGGTCGATCTCGAGCGAGGACGTGTCGTCACCGAAGCCGGCCACCAGCACGACGGCGACGTCGTGGTGGTGGCGGCGGGCGCCTGGGTCGACCGCCTGGTGCCCGATCGGCGCCTCGTTCCCTCGCGCCAGGTCGTCCTCTATTTCGATCTGCCGGCCGAGCAACGGCCGACATGGGCGAAGAGCCCGATCATCATCGACAAGACGGGCGATGTCGGCCTCTACCTCGCCCCGCCCGTCGAGGGGCGCGGTCTCAAGATCGGCGACCACACCTTCAGCCGTGCGGGCGATCCATCCGCCGAGCGCGCGGCCGACGAGCGAGAGATGCAAGCGCTGCTGGGGCGCTGCCGAGTCCTGATCCGCGACTTCGCACGCTGGCGGATCGACCGGCTGGGGGTCTGCTTCTACACGGTGACCGAGGACGAGCGATTCGTGGTCGAGAAGCCGGGCGCCTGCGGTTGGCTGATGTCGCCCTGCTCGGGCCATGGCTTCAAGTTCGCTGCCCTGATGGGCTTGCGGCTGGCCAAAACCATCGCGACCGGCGGCGATGCCGCGGCACATGCGCGCTGGGCGGCCGGTCTGGAAGGCGATAAACCCTCCTGACAAGATGACGACGACGTGAGTTAGGGAGAAGAGACGCCATGGCTTCCCGCAAGCGACGCGCGGCCGGCACGCCGAAAGCCACCGGCCAAAAAGCCACGGGACTCCGCCAGGGCCTCGCCACCTATGGCGATGCGGGCTTCTCGCTGTTCCTGCGCAAGGCCTTCATCAAGGCCGGCGGCTATTCCGACGATGCACTCGACCGGCCGATCGTCGGCATCACCAACACCTTCAGCGACTACAATCCCTGCCACGGCAACGTGCCGGACCTGATCGAGGCGGTGAAGCGCGGCGTCATGCTGGCGGGCGCGCTGCCCATGGTCTTTCCGACCATCTCGATCCACGAGAGCTTCTCCCATCCCACCAGCATGTTCCTGCGCAACCTCATGTCGATGGACACCGAGGAGATGATCCGCGCCCAGCCGATGGATTCGGTGGTGCTGATCGGCGGCTGCGACAAGACCCTGCCGGCCCAGCTGATGGCCGCGGCCAGCGCCGACCGGCCGGCGGTCGTGCTGCCGGTCGGACCAATGCTGGTCGGCCATTTCAAGGGCGAGGTCTTGGGCGCCTGCACCGACTGTCGCCGGCTGTGGGGCCAGTATCGCGCCGGCACCTTCTCGGAGACCGACATCGAGCAGGTGAGCGAGCGGCTGGCGCCGACCAAGGGCACCTGCATGGTGATGGGCACGGCCAGCACCATGGGCTGCATCGTCGAGACGCTGGGCATGGGCCTGCCGGGCAGCGGCTCGATCCCGGCAACGCACTCCGATCGGCTGCGCGTCGCCGAGGCGAGCGGCCGGCTGGCCGCCGAGATGGCGAAGAAGCAGGGCCCGCGCCCCAGTGAGATCATGACGGCCGGCGCGTTCCGCAACGCGCTCACCGTGCTGCAGGCGATCGGCGGTTCGACCAATGCGCTGGTTCATCTGACCGCGGTGGCCCGGCGGCTCGGCATCGACATCGAGCTCGACGAGTTCGACGCGATCGGCCGCAAGGTGCCGGTGCTGGTCGATCTCAAGCCCTCGGGCGATCACTACATGGAGCATTTCCACTGGGCCGGCGGCAACTCGCGCCTGATGAAGGAGATCCGCAAGCATCTCGACGAGAAGTGCCTGACCGTCTCGGGCCGCAGCCTGAAGCAGGTGATCGACGCCGCCGAGATGGTGCCCAACCAGACCGTGATCCGTACGCCGAAGAATCCGATCAAGCCGACCGGCGGCATGGCGGTGCTGCGCGGCAACCTCGCGCCGCGCGGCGCGGTGATCAAGCATGCCGCGGCCTCGCCCGCGCTGATGACCCACACCGGCCGCGCCGTGGTGTTCGATTCGCTGGAGGATCTCGCTGCGCGCGGCGATGATCCCAACCTCGACGTCAAGGCCGAGGACATCCTGGTGCTGCGCAACGCCGGACCGAAGGGCGCGCCCGGCATGCCGGAGGCGGGCTCCTTCCCCATCCCCATGAAGCTCGCGCGGGCCGGCGTGAAGGACATGATCCGCATCTCCGACGCCCGCATGAGCGGCACCGCGTTCGGCACCATCGTCCTGCACGTGGCGCCCGAATCCGCCGTTGGCGGGCCGCTGGCCCTGGTCAAGACAGGCGATCGCATCACTCTCGACGTCCCCAAGCGCAAGCTCGAGCTGCATGTCGACGCCAAGGAACTCGCTGCGCGCCGCAAGAAGTGGACGGCGCCGGCAGCGCCCAACGGCAGCGGCCGCGGCTACACGGGGCTGTTCCACAAGGAAGTGCTGCAGGCCGACGAGGGCGTGGACTTCGGCTTCCTGGGTCCCGCCAAATCGTGACCGACGCGCCGCTCCCTGGCATCTCCGTCGTCGTCACCTGCTACAACTGCCGGGACTATATCGGCGACGCCATCCGTTCGGTGGCGCACCAGACGCTGCGCGATTTCGAATGCGTCATCGTCGATGACGCCTCGACCGACGATTCCGCACAGGTGGTGCAGCGCACGCTCGACGAGCTCGCCGATCCGCGCTTCAAGTTGATCCGTCTCGACAAGAATGTCGGCCAGACCGGCGCCACGCGGCGCGGGCTGGCGGCGACTCGCGCGACCTTCGTTTGCTTCCTCGACTCCGACGATCTCTGGAACCCCGACTTCCTCGAACGCCATCTCGCCGCGCATCTGAACGAGTCCTACGCCGTGGGCTTCACCGCCTGCAATGCGCGGCTGATCGACGGGCAAGGCAAGCTGATCGCAGGCTGCGTCTACTGGTTCGGCAAGGAGCGCGCCAGCGCCGACCGCGATCGCGCCTTTGCACCGATCGATCCCGCGCGCGTTCCCAAGGTCGACGTGACCAACAACACCGCGCACTGGGAGAAGCAGACGCCCTATCGCCTCTACACCAGGCGCGTCGTGCACTGGGTATGGGTCAGCACCTCGTCGATGATGTTCCGACGCTCGTTGATCGATCTTGTTTTCCCTGACGATGATGAAACTTTTCGCCTGCACATGGACTTCTATGTCGTGGTCATGGCGCAAATGGTGGCCGGCTCGCTGCTGATCGACGAGGCGCTCTATGCCTATCGCCTGCACGGCAAGAACGGCGCGGCCGACAATCCGGTGCTCGGTGGACGCTTGCATTTGTCCAGTCGCAACTGGGGAAACACCTATACGGTGATGCTGGACCGGATGCTTTCCGCCATGCAGCGCGAGCGCGAAAGATTCATAGGCGCACTCGGAGAACGCCAGTACCAGCGCATGCTGCTGCGCATGATGGCGACGCGGGCGGCGTGGCCCCAGTCGTGGCTGCTGGTGGCGCGAAGCTGGCTCGCCTGAGCCGTCTGCGGTACAATAATTCTGGGTGGGTGGTTTCTGAGTACCGGGGAGAGCGCACGTGCGTCGTCTCAGGCAGCTCGCTTGCGTGCTGTTTTTCCTGTTCGGTCTGGCCAGTCCCACCCTCGCCCAAGGTCCGGTGAACGCGACAGCCGACCAGGAGCGCGAGTACGACGACGCCTTCCAGGAGATGCTGCGCAAGCCCGCGGATCTCGACGTCCTGTTCAAGTTCGCCACCATCGCCACCAAGACCGGCGACTATGAGGGCGCGATCTCGGCCCTTGAGCGCATGCTGTTGGTCAATCCCGACCTGCCGCGCGTGCGCCTCGAGCTGGCGGTTCTCTACTATCGCCTGGGCTCGTATGAGATAGCGCGCACCTATCTCGAGACCGTGGTCGCCACGGCGAACATCCCACCCGAGGTGAAAACGCGCGCCGAGCAATATCTAACGGAGGTCAACAAGCGCAACAGTCGCTCGCGCTTCGTCGGCGAAGTATTCGCCGGCGTTCGTTATCAGTCGAACGCCAACCTCGGCCCGCCGACGTCGAACGTCATGCTCGCCGGCCAGACGGTCAATCTCAACCAGCAGGCCGTCGGCACCGCCGACTGGGGTGTCGTGGGCTCCGGCTACGTTCGCCACATCTACGATCTCGGCACCCAGGACCGGGGCCAGCTCGAGACCCAGCTCACCGGCTACGCCAACCGCCAGTTCCAGGTCTCGCAGGCCAACGTGTCGCTCCTCGACCTGAGCTCGGGGCCGCGCTTCCAGGCCTTTCAGGGCATCTTCGAGGACATCAGCATCAAGCCGATGGGCCTGCTGAGCTTCATCTGGGTCAACGATCAGCCGTACTACGGCAGCTACGGCTCCGCCGTCGAGGTCGGCTCCCTGCTGACCAGCAAGCTCCGCAACACGTCGTTGGTCAGCTACCGGCGCCTGCTCTATCAGGACAGCTGGTACCTGCCCGCCAACAACGTCTATACAGGCAACGAGTATTCGGCCAACACGACGTTCCAATATGCGTTGACCGACGTCGTGGCGATCTTTGCCAACACCAACATCCAGCGCTTCCTGGCGGACAGCTTCCAACAGTACAGTTACCTGGTGGGCGGCGTCGGCGGCGGCATGCAGTTCCGTTTCCCCGATCCCCTGTTCAAGAGCGACCTGCCCTGGACCATTTCGCTCTCGGCCAACGTGCAGTGGTGGGGCTACGACCAGGCCGATCCGACCGTCGATGCCACGACCGTGCGCCAGCAGAACGATACGATCCTGAACATAACGCTCGGCATCCCCTTCGACGATCGCACGACTCTGACGATCTCGGGCGGCCGCTTTGTGCGCAACGCCAACATTCCGCTCTACAGCTTCGAGAACAACAGCTTCCTGATGGGCGTGAGCTGGCGCTTCTAGGCGGCGCCAGGCACACGCGTTGCAGAAATGCAACTATTTGGAATGTGTGGAGACGCCTCCAAGCCCTGCCGGCAAAACGACATATTCCTCGATCTATCATTGTCGGTGCGGTGAATGAGGGTTACCGTGCTTGGTAGGGGTACCAAGCTCGCATTCCCACGGGTGGGTGTTGCAGGGACTGGCCGCCAAAACGGTCAGGGATGAGAACCTCATGGTAAAGCCTACATTCGTGCGAGGCGCCCTGTTTGGCGCCACGGCGCTGGCGATCATGACTTCGCCTCTTGTCCTCCGCGACGCCGCAGCCAAGGTCGGCGTGACGTCCGCGACCGACGGCGATCCGCTCGGCAAGCCGCCGCAGGAGGCCGAGCGCGTGCTGCGCATCGGCATCGACGTGCAGGCGAACGAGCTCGTCACCACCAATGCCAACGACCGTGCCCATCTCGTCTTCCTCGACGGATCGTCGCTGACGGTCGGCCCCAACGCCCAGATCACGATCGACAAGTTCGTGTTCGATCCCAACAGCAAGACCGGTGAGCTTGCGATCAGCGCCAGCAAGGGTGTGTTGCGCCTGGTCGGCGGCAAGATCAGCAAGAACACGCCGATCATCATCACGACACCGTCGAGCTCGATCGGCATCCGCGGCGGCATCAGCATCCACGATGTCAGGGAGCGGCGGACCGAGTCGATGTTCGTGTTCGGCAAGGACATGGTCGTGACAAGCGGCGGCCAGACGCAGACCGCGACACGCCAAGGATCGATGATCACCGCGAATCTCGGGGGTGCATTGAGCCCGCCCGTGCTCGTCCCGGTTGGCGGGATGAACGGGTCGCTGGCGCAGCTCGAGGGAAAGTCCACCCCATCCGGAAATTCGAGTAGCGGCGGCGGAGGTGGCGCAGGCAGAAACGCCGATCAGTCCCTGAGAGCCTCCGGCTTTACCGCCGTCAACTCGAACCAGGCGCCGCGCATCATAGCGCCGGGCGTGCCGGACAACTTCGGGTCAGGCCCGGGCCCGCGCAATCGAAATGCGAACGAGACGATCGTCACGGCGCTGACCAACGCCAATCTGTCAGTGCACCAGCAGGCCATCCAGCAGCAGCAACAAGTGCAGCAGCAACTGGCGCAGCAACAAGCGCAAGATCAGCTACTGCAACAGCAGCTTGCCGCAACGTCGCTGCCACCCCCGCCAACCACAGTACCGCCCGTCAACAACCCGGGAACGTCAGGGCCGGCCGCCGGCACGCCGCAAACCTTCAACCTCCCGCTAACAGGCACTGTGACATATACCGGCCAGACGCTTGGCTTCGGCGGAGGTGTCGGAAGTTACCAGAATGTCTGGAACTTCGCCTCTCGCACCGGCCAGTTCACGGCATCGTTCGACGGAGCGCGGTTCCAGGGTGACACGTTTGGCAACGGCAACAGCGGAACGTTCAATACCCGGGGCCCGGTGCAGTCTAGCAACACGAACCGCAGCATCACGCTTAACGGCGGCTTCTATGGGTTTAGTCGTACGCCGGAATTTCAGGTCGGCAACTTCAACGTGAACGGCCGGGACGTGAATGGCCGCCCGTATAGTGCCAACGGTGTGTTCTACGGGGTGCGCCCGTAGCGCAGCAGCGCGCGAGCGACGAAATCCGCGATGCCCGCGACGTCATCGCGCTTGAACCACGGCAACTTGGCATCGGACGGCTGATCGTCCGATGCGACGGCGACGATGGTGGGATCCTTCGGCGCCATCGGCTCGCCGCCGGCGCGGACCTCGATCTTGGGATGCGGCTCGCGCTTGTAGCCTTCGATCACCACCACGTCGGCCGGCGAGAGCCGCGCCAGCACCTCCGCCAGGGTCGGCTCCTCCTGCTCGCGCATGATGGCATAGCGATGACCACCGACGACCGCGACCTCGGTGGCGCCGGCCTGGCGATGGCGCCAGGAATCGCGGCCCGGCTGGTCGACGTCGACCGAATGGTGGGCGTGCTTGACCGTGTTGACGCGCAGTCCGCGGCGTACCAGCTCGGCCACCAGGCGCTCGACCAGCGTGGTCTTGCCGGCATTCTTCCAGCCGGTGACGCCGATGACGTTGTTGCTCACGCCGCGACCTGGCCGGCGTAGACGGTGAGCCGGCCGTTGCGCACGAAGGCGGCGAGCGTGATGCCCGCCTGCTCGGCGGTCTCGATGGCGAGCGAGGTCGGCGCAGACACCGCGGCGATCGCCGCGGCCTGCAGCGCCGCCGCCTTGTGCACCATCTCGTAGGAGCAGCGGCTGGTCACCACCACGAAGCCGCCGGGCGCCACGGGCCCCGTGCGGGCAATCGCGCCGCCCAGCTTGTCGAGCGCGTTGTGGCGGCCGACATCCTCACGCACCGCCACCAGGGTGCCGTCGGCCCGCGCCCAGCCCGCAGCGTGGGTGGCGCCGTTCGCCTTGTTGATGCGCTGGTGCGCGGGCAGGGCGGCCATCGCCTTCTCGATCGCCTGGCGCGACACCGGCGCAGGGGCGGCGGCCACCGTCACGGGCCGCATCGCCTCCTCGATGCTGTCGACGCCGCACAGGCCGCAGCCGGTGCGCCCTGCCAGCGTGCGGCGGCGCTGCTGGAGGCCCGCCATGCGCTGAGCGGCGATGTCGAGGCGCACCTCGATGCCGCGGCCGACCGGCTCGACCTCGATGTCGTAGATCTCCGACGGCTTCGCGACGATGTGCTCGGTGAGCGAAAAGCCGCGGGCGAAATCCTCGAGATCGCAGGGCGTGGCCATCATCACAGCATGGCTGATGCCGTTGTAGACCAGCGCCACCGCAACCTCCTCGGCGACGATCTCGTCGAGCGCCTCGCCGCCGGTGGCGGTCAGGCGTTGGGCGGTGCGATGGATCGATCCGTCGGTCATTGCGCGACTTCGTCGATGCGCAGGTGGCGGCCCTTGCGGTCGAAGAAGCAGCCGCGGTTGAGCGCGAGCGGGTCGGCCTTCACGTCGGCTTCGACCTCGCCGAGCTTGCGCCGCGCCGCGGCATCGGGCAGCGGCCCGCCGGCATGGCCAAGGCCGACGAAGAAAGCGACGCCGTCCCATGCCGCACCGGCGCGGTCGAGCAGGTCCTTCATGCCGCGCCAGTCCATGTCATCGCCGATCAGATGGGCATAGGTCGATTTCAAGGGAACCACCTCGTCGCCGGCAATGCGCACCAGCACGATGAAGATGGTGAACGGACCGGTATCTGCAAACTGGGCTTGGAGCCACTGCTCGAAATCGGTCTGCATCTAGAACTCGACGAGCGGCGTGGGCGGCATGTAGCGCTCGAAGACCTGCAGGAAGGGCTGGCCACGTTCGGCCTCGTACCAGGCCTCGAAGGCGCGGAACGCCGCGATCGGATCGGCGACCGGCGGCTCGGCATCCGTCTCCTCAGCGGCAACGGGATGGGCCTCGGCATGCAACGCCTCGGCAATCGGGCGCAGCCAGTCGAGCAGCGGCCTCGCCCCCTCGCCCAGCTCGCCGAGGTCGTTCTCGATCCAGCCGATGTCACGAAACAGGCTGACGAGCTGACGCTCGACGGCGAGCCCGCGGTCCGGCTCGAGCGCTGCGATACGCGCCATGTCGCCCAACGCGCTCAGCCGGCGCCAGGCAAAGGCGCGCAGGCGCTCGGCTTCCTTCAGCTGGCTTTCGACGTTGGCGCGCACCGCACGCTCGGCTGCCTCGGCAGCCGTGCAATCGGCTTGCAGGCGGGCGATCAGGCTATCGGCCAATGGTGGAGCGGGGGACGGCATGGCGGCCCAAGTTGGACCGCCCGGCTGTCCCCCGCAAGCACCCGGCGATGGCCTATCTGGCGGCCTTACTTGACGGGCTTCAGCTCGAGCGCGCCGACGCCGGCGGCGATGTTCAGGCCGATGCTGCCCTCGACACTGACCGGCTGGAGGGTGACCTGGCTGCCGCTGCCGCCCACCAGAACGTTGGCGCCGGCGCCGACGCCCACAGCGGCACCTGCGGTGGCGCCGGCATAGATGCCCGCCAGCGCGCCTTTGGAAATGTTGCCCGGCGCGAACACCAGCCAGACCATCTGCGCTTCCTTGGTGAAGCCGATGTCGACGCCGTATTTGTTGATGCTGCCGGCATAGCGCTCGGCGACGCCGTCGGTGCGGGTGAACAGGCAGCTGATGTCCTTGGACGAGCCGAAGACGAAGCCCACGCCGCCTGCGACATTGCAGGTCAGCGATCCGACATTGACGCCCGAGCGGCCTTTCGCCTGCGGCGTGCCCGGCGCGGCAGGAGTCTGGGCGCTGGCGGAAACGACAGCGCCAACGAGCAACGTCGCGGCACTCGCCGCACCCAAAATCGATCGCATCATGGAGGATCTCCCTTTACTCAAGAACGCGCCTGCATATCCGCGGCGCCGACGACAACCTAACCAGAAGGTCAAGGCTGCAAGATGGCAGTCGGCGCAGCGGCTTCGCCCTGGCCGGCTGTGGGTTACTTTTGCGCAGACGGTAAGGTGGTCGTAAGCCACAGCGGCGAGAGTGGCAAGGAAGAACCGGGGAACCCTCTTCCTCCGGTTCGACCGCCCTCCTCCCTGAAGCAACCTGAGGCGGTCGCGACGGCGCGGGATTTCGGTCTCGCGCCGTTTGCGTGGTGGGGATGGCGAGGCTTCAGTTCGCAGTCTGGCCGCGAGCCCTCATGACAAAGCCCATGGCGCGGAATTCCGAATCCTTCTGGATGCGGGCGACCACCTTGGGATCACCGTCGCGATTCATGACCTCGATCAGGGCGTCGGTTTCGGGCGTGCAGGCGAGTGCTGCCGCGCTGGCGAGCGCGGCGGTGTCGACGCTCGTCGTCCCCTCGGCGGCGGCGTGCCTGGCAAGACAGGCATCGCGCGCCTTGTAGGCGTCATTGATCCTGCTCTGCAGCCGGCCATCGCTCAACGTGTGATATGCCCCTGCACAGGCTGTGAGCGGCAGGGCGACGAGAACGACAGCGATTCGCATGGACCAGATCCGGCAAGTCATCGAGGCAGGCCATTCTATCCATTGCGACGGCATTGGATATAGGCTTGACGCCGCAGCGCTGCTGTTGAAGGTAGCTTTTGGAGATCGTCGTCCGAGGCCTTGATGCGTGTCTTTCTTGCCCTGTGGAGCCTTTTCCTGCTCACCGCCTGCGAGGGAAGCTTCGTCCGCCCCAGCAGCCTCGGACGCAAGGTCGGAATCGAGCGCAGCTACGAGGCGCGCGACGCCTGCCTCTCGCGCAACGCCGCCGCCGAGAGCACCAGCACGACCGACTTCGCCACCGCTGCCCAGGCCGTCGCACTGGCCTGTCAACCCGAGACCGACAAGCTGATCGTGGCGTCTGACCAGACCGGAGACGCGAAGATCGCCGCCTCCATCCGCAAGGACACCGAGTTCAGGGCGATGAAGTACGTCCTGCAGGCGCGCGGCCAGGCCCTGTTCTAGGCTGGAAGGCGTTGGCTTCCGCCTCCCGCCACGCACGCACACCGTCGGTGACTCGGTCGTAGAAGTTCTCCGGCCCAACGACCGCCTCAATACCGGCAAGCCGCATGTCCTCGCGCACCTCGTCGCGCACACGCGCGAAGGCGAGGGTTATGCCCTGGCTGTGCAACTCATTGAGCGCCTCCCGCAGCGCGTCGAGGGCGGTGCTGTCGGCCAAGTTCACCGATTCGGCATCGAGGAGGACGCGCTTCGCCGGCGGTTGGCTTGCGGCAAGCGCGGCCCTCACTGTGTCCGCGACGTGATCGATGCTCGCGAAGAAGAGATCGCCGCCGGGACGCCAAATCAGCAACCCGGGAAAGGTGATCGCCTCGGGGTGTCGCCTGATGTCGCGATAGGCCTCCGTGCCGGGCAGCTGACCGAGCACCGCGCCTTGCGGATGAGTTGTGCGATAGATCAGCATCATCAGCGACAGCCCGACGCCGAGAGCAATGCCCTGCAGGATGCCGAGCGTGAGTTCGGCGGCAAAGACGATGATGCTGAGACCGAACTCCCAGCGACTGCGGACGAAAAGATCGCGGATATAGCGCGGCTTGGACAGATGCAGCATCGCCGCGATGACGACCGCCGCAAGTGCCGGGTGCGGCATGCCGCGGAACAGCGGCGTCAGGAACACCAGAGTGAGCAGGCAGAAGACGGCGGCGACCAGGTTGGCGAGCTGCGTGCGGGCGCCGGCGGACATGCCCACGGAGGTCTTGGACAAGCTGCCAACGACGAGGAAGCCACCGAACAGGCCGCTCAGGATGTTGGCCGGCCCATGTGCGATCAGTTCCTGGTTGGGATCGATGTTGCCGCCGCCCAGGGGCACCGCGGCCTTCGCTCCGCCCAGCGCCTCGGCATAGCCAACCAGCACGATTGCGAGCGCGCCGGGTACGAGTGCCTCCAGAGTTGCGAGGTCGATGCTGGGAAGGACGAACCGCGGCAGGCCTGAAGGCAACTCGCCGACCACGCTGACGCCGGCTGCTTCGCCGCCGGCCAGGGCGACAACGATGGTGGCTGCGACCATGACGACCAGCGCCGCCGGGATTCGCGGGGCGAGCCGATGCAGCAGCTGCATGGCCGCCAGGCTGAGCAGGCCCGTCAGCAGCGGCGCCAGCCCGACGTCCGTGAGGTGACGCAGAACGAACCAGAGCTTGTCGAAGAAGTTGCCCGAGGTGCCATTGATGCCCAGCAGATGCGGCACCTGTCCGATGATGGTGACGCACACCAGGCCCTCTATGAAGCCGCGCATCACCGGCGTCGGAATGAACGCCGCCACCCAGCCCATCCGCAGTGCCCCGAACAGCAGAAAGAACGCACCGATGAGGATGGCGAGGGTCGAGGTAAGCGCATTGAATTCGGCGGTGCCTTGCGTCGCGACGGCGGCGATGGTCAGCGCGGATATCAGGCCGGTCGCGGTATCGGGGCCGACCACCAGCACGCGTGAGCTGCCGAGCAGGGCGTAGGCGATCAACGGCGGCACAATGGTGTAGAGGCCCATGATCGGCGGCACGCCCAGGATGCCGGAATAGGCCATCCCCTCCGGCACCATGACCGCCCACAGTGCAAGCCCTGCCATCACATCGGGCAGCAGCCACGCCCGCCGGTAGCCGGGAAGCCAGTCGAGGACCGGCAGAAGGCGCCGCAGGGTGGAGGTCGGGTGGGTCGCGACAGGCATAGAGCACATCTGACTGGCGACGGACAGCTTACGCCCGCACCTCGAATTGGGAAGCGACCTTGAAATTGCCTGCCATCGCGGCGCTTCCTTCGACTCTCCCATAGTTTCAGCGGCTTTGACCCGTTCCGACATAATGTCCCGCCCATCGGTGCGCGATCCGAATGGCAGGCGCGAGCACCCGTCTTCTCGTCGGCGGTGAATCCTCCCAAACGGGCGACGGATCCGGTGGAAGTTCGCCCAGTTCGCTCCTGATCCGCTCGAGGAGGCGGATGTAGGGCTCGTAAATGCCGGCCCGCACCGTCCTTGAGAAAGGTCCCAGATACGACAGGTTGCTGCAAAGATAGAGGTTGGGTTCTTTTTCCCTCAACCCCGAATAATGAAAGAAGATAAGTGGGAACTTGCCATCGACCACGAATGTGTCCTGAGGCCCTTGCTCGATCGAATGCCGACAGACGTTCCACGGCCCGACATTGGTGCCGGGATGCGTGACTTCGATCACATTCGGGAACTTGACATAGATGTGCTCGAGATATTTCTGATCGGCAAAGCGATCGCCATCGATGCATCCGTAGCACCATTCGATGCAGCTGTTGCGCCACCAACTCGCCGCTTCTCTTCCAACAGCGTCGCACCGAAAGCTCACCCAGCCGACGTTGAAGCGGCCGTATTTCTCGAGACGTTTTGCCCACCAGTGGAAACGGTGGCCGATCAGACCGACCGACGCGTTCGCCATCGCCTCATAGATCGGTGCCGGACTCGAGTAGAACAGCAGGTCGGCGTCGAGGTACGTCACGATGTCGGCCGGATCACTGACTCGCAGGATCGATGCAACCAAGCAACTGCCCAGCGTGAAATAATAGTCGCGCGTACAACGGGTGTCCTTGATCGCCAGCACATCGGGATTGTCCCGCTCGAAGTCGGCGAGAGACATCAACGTCACACCAGGTTCGGACAATCGCTCCAGCACGCTTGCACACGAGGGCGTGAGACAAAGTACCGAGATTCGGCAACCGGGCTCGACGCGGCGCAGCGAGCGGATCATCGCCAGTCCACGGTCGAGGAATCGATGATCGAAGTAGGTGCAATAGCGATGCATGTCAGATCAACAATGACCAGGTTTCCCCGAAACTATTCCACGATCTGACCGACCATGAAGACGACTGTATGCGGTTCGACCGCCCCACGAAACCGACATGCGATCGGCAGGCATTTGGTCGATCAGCTCGACCTCGCGGGGTGATTGGGGGTAGCCGCTAGCGGCCGACTGTGGACAACGCGGAGCACAGCACACGAGAAAAAGTCCTGTATTCCGGGCTATTCTGGGCTTCCCTGGACGCGACCGGCCGAGGATTGGCGGAAGAGAGTGGGAGTCGAACCCACTAAGAACCGGCTAACGGCCCTCTCTGGCTTTGAAGGCCAGCCGCCCCACCGGGAGCGCTTCTCCTCCACGACCGATCTAGCCTCAGAAGCGGGTGCCTGTCATCACCTGTCGACGGCGGCCGCCGCGGCGTTCGTCGGGCCGAATTGCTCGAGCTTCTGCGGCACAGTGCGGCGCAGGTCGCCGCGGCGCACGGTGACGCCGTGGCGATCGAAGAACTCCAGGATCAAGATCGCGACCTTGCGGCCGTTGTCGAGCTTGTCGCGGAACTCCGCCGCCGTGAACTCGCGGCCGAAGTCATTGGCGATGCCGATCATCTCGGCCACCACGGGACGCAGGAAATACTGGTCGGGCGCGACCTCGACGACGCGCCCGATCTTGGCCAGCCGCTGCAGCAGCCGGCGCATCTCGGGCTCAGGAACGGCGTAGGCGTTGGCGAAGTCGCGCACGCGTGGCGGCTTGTAGCGCTCGCGGATCAGCTCGGCCGAGATCTTGCGCCATAGCCCCTCATCGCGCGCGCCGAGCGTCAGCGAATGCCCGGGCAGGCGCAGGAAGGCGCCGTCGACGGTGACCTTGCGCGCCTTCACTTCCTGGTCGAGCAGCGCCTTGAACACCGCGACCGGCCAGCGCTTGGCAAGCGCAAGCCGCAGCCGTTCGGGCTGCAGACCGGGCGCATCGGGCTTGGCCTCATGGTGTGCCTTCAGCGTGTCGACGATGTCCTTGCGCGCCGCCGCCAAGGTCTCGGCGAGCAAGGCGAAGCCTTCGAGCTTGGCGCCACCGGCCTCCTCCAGCAGGCGATCGACATCGGCCGGCCGGAGGTTCCGCGCGAGGCCGAAGCGGGCGGTCTCGACGAAGCCCGCTTCCAGGCGCAGGAGCTTGGGCAGCACGCCGGCGTCGGGCTCGGCCAGCGCGTCGAGCTCGGCGAGGCGCCGCGCGGACCGGCGATTGCGCGGCGGACCGAATGGATCGACCACCACGGCGCCGGCAATGGTGCGGATCGCCGATGGATCGCGAAGGATCACGCGATCGCCGGCGAGCGCTCCCACCTTCTCGTCGAGCACGATCTGGGCGAGTGCAGTATCGGCGGGCGCCAACGCCTCGCCCTCGAGCAACGCCACGCGGCCCATGACATGGGCGGAGCCCAGATGGACGTGGACCGGCGACCAGTGCTTCAGCGGATGGATCTCCGACGCAAGCAGGCTCAGCCGCACATCGAGCCGGTCGGCCGGCGCGTGCAGCTCCGGGCTCACCACCCAGTCGCCACGCCGGATCGCATCCTTCGACAGGCGAGGACCGGTGAGGTTGAGGGCGCAGCGCTCGCCGGCGCGACCGATCTCGGCCGGGCGATTCTGCGCGTGCAGCGAGCGCACGCGCGCTTCCAGGCCGGAGGGTGTCAGCAGCAGCCGGTCGTCGACCCTGATCTCGCCGGCATGGATGGTGCCCGTCACCACGACACCCGCGCCCGACAGCACGAAGCTGCGATCGACGGCGAGGCGCGCGAAGCCGGTGGCGCCCTTGGCGCTCTCGCCCAAGGTCAGCAGCCGTGCCTTCAACTCGTCGACGCCGCGGCCGGTGATCGCCGACACCGGCACGATCTCCGCGCCCTTGAGCGAAGTCGTCGAGATCAGTGTCTCGACCTCGGCCATGCGCTCCAGCAGCTGATCGTCGTCGACCAGGTCGGCCTTGGTCAAGGCGACCACGCCGCGGTCGAGGCCGAGCAGGTCCATGATCTGCAGATGCTCGACGGTTTGCGGCTTGATGCCCTCGGCTGCCGACACGATCAGCAGTGCGGCGTCGATGCCGGTGGCCCCGGCCAGCATGTTGTGCACGAAGCGCTCATGGCCCGGCACGTCGACGAAGCCGAGCTGGCGGCCGTCGCCCAGGTCGGAGTAGGCATAGCCGAGATCGATGGTGATGCCGCGCGCCTTCTCCTCCTTGAGGCGATCGGCATCGACGCCGGTCAGCGCTTTGACGAGCGCGGTCTTGCCGTGGTCGATGTGGCCTGCGGTGCCGACGATCATTGGCCAATTCTCATGACGGGGCCCTCGCAAGCTTGAGGAACCCGGCCGCGAGCTCGCCCGCGCCGCCGGCCTCGGCCTGCTCCAGCCAGCGCAGCGCCTGGGCGCGATCGCGCGCCACGCCCCTGCCGGCGAGATAGGCGGCGCCCAGCATCGCCTGAGCCTCGGCGTGGCCGAGCCGCGCGGCGCGTTCCCACCACTGGGCGGCCAGCGCAGCATCGCGTGGCACGCCGAGCGCGTTGTGATGGATGTCGCCCAGCCGCGCCATGGCGCCGGCGCGGCCCTGGGCGGCGGCCTTCTCCGCCCACTCGCGGGCCGCCAAATAGTCCTGGTCGCAGCCGCCGCCCAAGAGCCTCATCCACGAGAGCATGTCCTGCGCGTCGGCATCGCCCTGCTCGGCCGCCTTCTGGTACCAGCGCGCGGCCTCTTCCTGGTCCTGCGGCACGCCCCAGCCCTCGTAGTAGCAAAGGGCGAGGTTGCGCTGGCCGCCGACATCGCCTTGCTCGGCCGCGCGCCGCAGCCAGTCGACCGCCTTGGCATGATCCTGTTCGAGACCGCGGCCCTGGAGGAACGCCGCCCCCATGTTGCTCTGGGCCCGGGCGTTACCGCGATGGGCCAGCGGCGCCCACAGATCGAGCGCGACGCCGTGCTTGCCGGCGTCCCAGGCCGCCAGCGCCTGCTCGAGACGGCGCTCGGCGCCGAACATCCTACCGAGCCACGACATGGAGCCCGTCCAGCTGGCGCGCGAATGCCGCCTCGTCGTCGAGCGTGCGCAGGTCGAGGATCAGCGTGTCGTCATGGATGCGGCCGATCACCGGGATGGGCAGCCGGCGAAAGGCCGCCGCCAGCCGATCCAGCCCTTTGCCACGCAAGGTGATGGCGAACGACGGCAGCAGGTCGACCGGTAGCGCCCCCGAGCCGATCTGGCCGCGCACCGGCTCGATGCCGGCGGCGACCTCGCGGCCGACGGCCCGCGCGACCCCGGGCAGCAGGCGCTCGGCGAGCGCTCGGACCTCGGTGGCCGGTCGCGCCAGCGCGCGCACTGTCGGCAGCCTCTCGGCGAGACGCGACGGATCGGCATAAAGCCGCAAGGTCGCCTCGAGGGCGGCGAGCCGCACCTTGTCGAGGCGCAGCGCCCGCTTCATGGGATGGCGGGCAATGCGCTCGATCAGCGGCTTGCGGCCGACGATCAGGCCGGCCTGTGGGCCGCCCAAAAGCTTGTCGCCGGAGAAGGTGACGACGTCGATGCCGGCGGCGATCGCCTCGCGCGCCGTTGGCTCGTGCGGCAGGCCCCAGGTCTCGAGATCGACCAGCGTGCCCGAGCCCAGATCCTCGATGACCGGCAGGCCTTTTTCACGCGCCAGCGGCACCAGCTCAGCCGCCGGCACCGTCTTGGTGAAGCCGGTCACCGCATAGTTCGAGGGATGGACCTTCATGATGGCCGCCGTGTCGGAGCCGATCGCCTGGGCGTAGTCCTTGAGATGCGTGCGGTTGGTGGTGCCGACCTCGACCAGCCGGCAGCCCGCCTGCTTCATGATGTCGGGGATGCGGAAGGCGCCACCGATCTCGATCAGCTCGCCGCGCGAGACGATGACCTCGCGGCCGGCGGCCAGCGCGGCCAGGACCAGCAGCACGGCGGCGGCATTGTTGTTGACGGCGGTGGCCGCTTCCGCTGCCGTCAGGCGACGCAGCCAGGGCGCGATGTGATCGTCGCGCTCGCCGCGGCCGCCATCCGCGACGTCGTACTCCAGCGTCGTTGGCGCGCGCATGGCCTCGACGGCGGCCGCGATCGCCTCCTCGGCCAGAAGGGCGCGGCCGAGATTGGTGTGCAGCACCGTGCCGGTGAGATTGAAGACACGTCGCTGCGAGGGCTCCACCAGAGCCGCCAGGTGCCGCTCGCACCAGCGCGCGCAGGCGGCCTCGTCGGCGACGTCGTCACTGCCGCGTTTGGCCTCGGCCCAGGCGCGCAGCGCCTCGATCACCAGGGGCCGGCCGGCGCGCGCGATCAGCGGCGCCAGCGCGGGCCATCCGGCCATACGATCGATGGAGGGTGGACGCCGCACGGGCTTGGCATCGGCAGGGTCGGCACGCGACACAGGTCGTTTCCCAGGACGTCAGGGCCGGGCCCCAGCGCCCGGCAAGACTGAGATTGGCCTTATTGGCCGGCGACGGCAACGCCGATGCGCACCAGAACGAGGATGGCCGACGAGGAAAGCCCGATCATCAGCGCGGTCTTGGTCGTGGCCGAACCCGCGCGATTCTTGAGCAGCGAAACGATGGTCTGCATGTCGATTCCCCAAGTTTCTTCCCAACAATGGCGCCGGCCGGGCGAACCCCTTCGCCCCCGTTTGGCCAGCCCCCTTCCCAGGACGCCCGGGACCCCTCCCGCGCGTCACGGCGCAGTTATAGCGATCTCGCGCGTATCGTGGGTTTCCCGTGGCACGGACATTGGTATCAATTGTTTCCGTCAGTCCCGGACATGACGCCGAGCACGAACGGGTTGGCGACGCGCGAGAAGCCCTCCTCGCCCACCAGCACGTCGAGCCCCAAGGAGGCGAGATCGTCGGCCAGAGGCTCCAGCGCGCGCACGCTTTCGACGTAGAACACCTTGGAATAGCCCCCACAGGCCTCGCAGCATTCGGCCTTGAGATAGGCCGTGCCGGCGAGCTGGCGGAAGGAGATCTTGTCGGTGCTGCCGCAATGCACGCAGCGGGTGCGCACGTAGCGCCACGCCGTGGCGCAGAGCGAGCAATGCAGATGGCGATGGCCGAACTTGGTACCGCCGGGCAGCACCATGCCGGCGACCGGCGGCGAGCCGCAGGCCGGGCACTGGCCCCCCTTCCCGGAATTGGCCGCCGCGTCGAGGCCTGCGACGTCGAGGAGCGCCGCCATGCGTGTCCAGGCAACCTGCAGGGCCGCCGCCACGAACACCATCTCGGCCGCCTCCGCGGCCCTGACGTCGCCTTCCAGGAAGCGATCGGCCATCGCCTCGAGCTCGGCGACCGGCGCCGCTGAAAGCTTCGCTCGTGCCAACCGCGCCGCTTCGGGCAGCGTGGCCTCGTCCAGACGCTCGAGGATACGGGCGAGCGCTGCGCGCCAGGTCTCGTCGCGCTCGAGCGTCGCGGGATCGAGCGGCGCACGACCGCTCGATGCCGGCAGCCGGCCGGGCGGCAGGTCCGCCAGCGCCTCATGCTGAGCGGCGATGACCTCGGCGATCATCCTGAGGAAGCCCTCGAGCTCGTGGCCGGGCGCCAGCGCCCTGAGCCGCTCGGCGCGCTTGGCGAAGACGGTGGAGAGGTCGGGAAGCTTGACGGGGTCGCTCTCGGCGAACGAGCCGACGGTGTTGTCACTCACTCAGGGTTTACCGACTTCAGTGTTTACCGACTTCCTGGCGGAACCACTTGCGATGATGCTTCCAGCTCCAGCCGCGGGTTACCGTTCCGCGGGTCATGGCGCGTATCGTGCCCTTGACCCAGATCGCCGCATAGACATGCACGATCCAGATCAGGATGGCGCCGATGGCGCAGAGCGCATGGACGACGGCCGCCAACCGCTTCTGGTCGATCGAGCTGAAGGCCGCGAAGTAGACGTCCCAGAGCACCAGCCCGCTGCAGAACAGCAACAGGATCAGGATCGACTGTCCCCAGAAGACGAGCTTCTGGCCGGCATTGTACTTGCCAAGCTCGGGCAGCCCCTCCTCGCGGTCATTGATCACCGCGCCCAGGTTCTTCATCCACACCGTGTCGTCGCGGTTCCACAGATTGAGGGTGAAGAAGCGGAAGAAGAGCCCGAGAAAGCTCACGAACAGCACCACGCCGATCCATGGATGGACGGCACGCGTGGCCTGCCCGCCGCCGAACAGGTTGGTGAGGAAGTAGAGCGAGGGATGGAACAGCGCCATGCCGCTCAGCGCCAGCAGGATCAACGAAACAGCGGTGATCCAGTGGTTGATGCGCGCACCCGTCGTGTAGCGGGAGACGGCGTTCTTGCTCTCGCTCATACCTTGTTGCCTCCGGCCAACTCATCACCCTTGCGTTCGTCGGCCTCGCTGACCTCGTTGGGACCCTTGGTGATGTAGTGCAGGAAGCCGAAGGCGCCGGCGAAGGCGATCACGGCCAGCGAGATCGGCTTCATGACGCCCTTCCATAGCCCGACCAGTGGGCTGATCCGCGGGTCGTTCGGCAGACCGGCATAGAGCGATGGATTGTCGGCATGGTGCAGCACGTACATGACGTGCGTGCCGCCGACACCCGGCGGATTGTACAGCCCGGCGTTCTTGAAGCCGCGCGACTTCAGGTCGGCGATGCGATGCTCGGCATGGACGATCATGTCGTCCTTGGAGCCAAAGTAGATCGCCTGGGTCGGGCACGACTTGGCGCAGGCTGGTGCCTGGCCAACCGAGACGCGGTCCGAGCACAGCGTGCACTTGTAGGCCTTGCGGTCGACCTGCGAGATGCGCGGGATGTTGAAGGGGCAGCCCTTCACGCAGTAGCCGCAGCCGATGCAGTTCTC
>Ga0049070_1000639_pt1 | contig 25197 bp, 24 predicted proteins | sample FECB22metaG_FD_56243 | JGI IMG/M metagenome (GOLD analysis project Ga0049070, IMG submission 56243) | Cyanobacterial communities from the Joint Genome Institute, California, USA - FECB-22 | ecosystem: Environmental > Aquatic > Thermal springs > Hot (42-90C) > Microbial mats | place: USA: California
CACGCACCAGCTGCCACGTCAGCGGGAGGCGGTGGGCCAGGTCGAGCACGTCACCCAGCAGCGCGAGCGCCGCCTCGTGGGACACCTCGAGCACCGCCGACAGCTCCACCACCGCGAACTCCGCGACCAGCGGCGTCCCCACCCCCGCGATCGGCAGCGGACGCTCGCCGAACAACGCGGCCGCGCTGCCCGGAGCATGGACGGTCTCGGAGCGCCACCCGGCTGCGTCACCCACGTCGGTGACCACGTGCGCGTGCGCCCACGCCAGCGCGGACTCCAGCACCTCCACCTCGACCCGCCGTTTGGCGCTCATCGCCGCCGCCGCGCGGTCCAGCACCGACCGGGTGCTGACCCGATCAGCGGCTGGAGCTGCGACTGTGGTGGACATGCGTCCATTCTCCCAGAGCCCACCGACACCCTGACCTGCGAGAACAGATCTGTGGAGAACTATTTCCGAACAGGTCGTCGAGGAAGCGACGCGAGCCACGCCTCCAGCTCACGCGGATGCCGGAAGAGCAGCACCTCGGGCCCGTCCGGCGACGCAGCCCAGGCGCGCATCCGCTCACGCTTGCGGGCGAAGGACTGGAAGTGCCAGCGGATGATCGACTTCCGGCTCAGCATGTTGCGCCAGGACTCGACGTTGCCGTTGCAGCGCGGCTCCCGGGTGATCGCGCCCGAGACGGTGCGGCGCACGAGGCGGGAGAGCGAGAGCCATCGCGGGTAGTCGAGCCCGACCACCAGCTGGGCGCGCGGGAGCACGAAGCCGAGCCAGTCGCCGTACGACGAGTCGAGCACCCACCGCTCCCCTGCCGCGATCTCGCCGATCACCTCCCGCTGCACCGACTCCTCCACGGGCACCCAGCCGGGCAGCCAGGTGAGCTCGTCGACCAGGGTCACCGGCAGGCCGGTGCGCGCGCCGATCGCGAGGGCCGCCGTGCTCTTGCCGCTCCCCGTGACCCCGTGGACGAGGATGCGGTCGGGCGTCACGGGCGGGGCGCCGCGAGCGAGACCAGCCGCTCGTACTGCTCGGGGTCGGTGGTGTTGACGCCGAGGTCGTGGTCGACCTTGCCGAGGCCGTGGTGGTCGCTGCTCCCCGTGACGACCAGGTCGAGCTCGGCGGCGATGCCGCGCAGCCGGACCCGCAGCTCGGCGGAGTGGTCCTGGTGGTCGACCTCGATGCCGGCCAGGCCGATCTCCTTGAGCATGGCGAAGGCCTCCTCGTCGAGGACCGTCCCGCCATGGCGACCCCACGGGTGCGCGATCACGGCGACCCCGCCGGCCTCGCTGACGAGCGGGATCATGTCCTCGAGCTCGGCGGCGTAGCGGTTGCGGTAGCCCGGCCGGCCGGGGTTGAGCAGCTCGTCGAAGGCGTGGGTCCTGTCGCGCACCACCCCGAGCCGGACGAGCGCGTCGGCGACGTGGGGCCGCCCGGCGGCGACGGAGCCGCCCGCCTCACGTCGTACGTCGTCCTCGGTGATCTCGATGCCGTGCTCCTGCAGCGCCGAGACGATCGCCGGGGTGCGCTCGGTGCGGCCGGCCAGGATCCGGTCGAGCATCGTGACCAGGGAGGGGTGGGTGGGGTCGGGCAGGTAGGCCAGCAGGTGCACGCCCCGGTGCCGGAACTTCGTGCTGATCTCCAGTCCGGGCACGAGCGTGATGCCGACCTCGTCGGCTGCCTGCTCGGCCTCGGCCCAGCCGGAGGTCGCGTCGTGGTCGGTGAGGGCGACGACGTCGAGGCCGGCGGCCTTCGCCTCGCGGACCAGGTCGGCCGGCGAGTCGGTGCCGTCGCTGGCCGAGGAGTGCGTGTGGAGGTCGATCCGCACGTCAGCTGTTCCACTTCAACAGCGCGGGCGTCTCCCGCTCGAAGCCCAGCACCGAGACGGTCGAGGTGTCGAGCTTGAAGAACCGGCCCTCGTCCGCGGGCTGGCACAGCCAGCGCGCGGTGAGCACGCGCAGCGAGTGACCGTGCGCGAAGACGAGCGACCGCTGGTGGTCGCGCACCCGCTCGGCGACGCGGTCGAGGCGTGCGGAGACCTGGTCGGCGCTCTCGCCGCCCGGGACCGGGTGCGTCCACACGGTCCAGCCGGGCACGGTCTCGCGGATCTCGGGGGTGGTCACGCCCTCGTAGTCGCCGTAGTCCCACTCGACGAGGTCGCCGTCGACCTGCGCGTCGGCGAAGCCCGCCAGCTCGGCCGTACGACGCGCGCGCTGGCGCGGGCTGGTCAGCACGAGGTCGAACTCCACCTCGGCCAGCCGCGGCGCCAGCGAGGTCGCCGCCTGCTCGCCGACGTCGGTGAGGGGCAGGTCGGTGGTGGACGTGTGCTTGCCGTCGCGGCTCCACTCGGTCTCGCCGTGGCGCACCACCCACAGCTCGGGACCGCTCTCCTCGGACATGCCCGCGAGTCTGCCACGGCGGTCACGAGGGGCTGTCACGATGCTCGCCATGAGCACCGAGCCGCTGCGAGGCACCGGCACCGACCTGCGACGGGCCCGGCTGGCGATCGCCGCGGCCTTCCTCACCCAGGGCCTCGTCTTCATCAGCCTCACCACGCGCCTGCCCACGATCCAGGACCGGTGGGACCTCGGCGAGCTCGCGCTGTCCGGGGTGCTGCTGATGATGGTGCTGCTCGCCGGCGCCGGGTCGCTGCTGGCCGAGCGGCTCGCGCCGCGGCTCGACAGCGCGCGGGTGCTGCGCGCCGGGCTGCTGCTCATCGCGGGAGCCGTCGTCGTGCTGGTCCTGGCGCCGACCTTCGCGGTCTTCGTGCTCGGCCTCGCGGCGTACGGCGTAGGGCTGGGGCTCGTCGACGCCACCGGCAACATGCAGGCCGTGGCCCTCGAGCACCGGCTCGGGCGGGTCGTCCTGCCGTCGTGCCACGGAGCCTGGACGCTGGGCGGCGTGGTCGGCGCGGTCCTCACGCTGGCCACCCACGACGTGCCGTGGTCCGCGGTCGCCCTCCTGGCCGTGCTCCCGCTCCTGGCCGCCGCCGCTCCCTACCTCCCGCGCGACCACGGTGAGGCGGCGACCGCCACCGAGACGGACGTGCCGTGGCACGCGATCGTGCTGGTCGGCCTGGCCCTGGTCGTCTTCTACACCGTCGACACGGCCGCGGCGACCTGGGGACCGGTCTACCTCGACGACGTCTTCGACGCCCCCGAGCGCCTGGTCGCGCTGGCGACGCTCCCCTACCTGCTGGCCAGCGGCCTGGTGCGGCTGGTCGGCGACCGGCTCACCGAGCAGGTCGGCGCGGTGAAGCTGCTGCGCGTCGGCGCCGCGGTCGCCCTCGTCGCGCTCGCCGTCGTCGTCGCCTCACCCTCGTGGCCGGTCGCGGTCGCCGGCTTCACGCTGCTGGGTTGCGGGGTCGCCGTCGTCGCACCGCTGAGCTTCTCCGCCGCAGCGGCGCTCGCGGGCCGCGACGCCGACCCCGCGACGAGGCAGGCCCGGGTCGACGCGGTGGTCGCCCGGTTCAACCAGTTCAACTACGCGGGTGCGCTGCTCGGCGCGGTGATGACGGGGGCCGTCGGCGCCGGCTCCTTGCGCATCGGGTTCGCGGTGCCGCTGGTGCTGGTGCTGGCCCTCTTCTGGCTGGCACGAGCCTTCGCGCCGGCGGACGACCACGCAGGGCGGCGCGCGTCCGCCGACGCGTGACGCCGGCGGGGACGGGTCTCAGACGCCGCCACCACCGGCCTTGCGCCGGTGCATCGGCTTGGCGACGTTCTTGTCGTTGACCTCCGAGCCGTGGGCCTTCTCGCGCGAGCCCGCGCTGTCGTCGGGGTGGTCGTGGCCCTTCTTGCGATCGAGGGCCTCCCGCATCTTCGCCTTGATGTCTGCGTTGGGGTCCTGATCAGCCATGGGTCCTCCTGGATCCGAGGTGGAAGGGGATGACAGCCACCCTGCCAAACCCGTCAAGGGAGGGCCAGCGACTTAACGCTGGAGCACGTCGATCCGGCCGGCGAGCTTGCCCATCATGCGATAGACGTGCCAGCGGCAGTCGCCGACCATGAGGTCGTACGCCGCGTCCCCGAACTCGCCGCGGTAGCGCTCCGGGTCGCGCAGCAGCCGGGCCAGGTGCAGCAGCGCGCGGGACGCGCGCCCCTCCTGCTCCTCCGACCACTCGCCCCACTCGCTCGAGAGGTCGATCGTGTCGACGACCTCGAGCCCGGAGCCGGCGATCGCCTCGTCCAGCACGCGCGGGTCGGCGGAGTCGGGCACGACGCCCATCACGTCGAAGAGCCAGTCGGCCTCGTCGGCGCCGAGGAGGTCGGTCGCGACCACCTGGTAGGAGACGACGTACGCCCCGGGGCGCAGCACCCGAGCGATCTCGAGGTAGGCGTCGGCGGGGTCGGCGACGTGGACCATCGCGTCGCGGCACCAGACCAGGTCGAGCGACGCGTCCGCCACCGGCACCCGCGTGGCCGACCCGCGCTCGAACGACACGCGCGAGGCGATGTCGGGCGCGATCTCGCGCCGGGCCCCGCGGGCCAGGTCGAGGTTGCGCTGGACGGGGTCGATGCCGAGCACCCGGAAGCCGAAGTGGGTCGCCAGCCGGAACGCGTGGACCCCTTCGCCGCACCCGACGTCGACGACGCGGCTGTCGGGGGGCAGGTCCAGCTCGCGCACCACCTGGAGCAGCACCGACGGGTCACGCGGCGCGAGGCTCTCGTCGAGGCGGGCGGCGAGCTCGGCCTCGACGCGCGGACGGGTGTCGTAGAAGAACTCGCGATCCCAGGCCACGGGAGGAGTCTGCCCGAGTCCCGGCGCTAGGGTCGGACCATGGCCCGGCGCGCGTTCCTCCACGTCGGCACGGCGAAGTCCGGGACGACCTTCCTGCAGGACCTGTGGTGGCGCCACCGCGACGAGCTGCGCGAGCGCGGGCTGCTGCTGCCGGGGTCGGCGCGGCGCGACCACTTCGCCGCCGCTGCCGTCGTCAAGGGCATGACCGACGTCGTCGAGACGCTCGGCGCACGCGAGCTGGAGGCCTGGAGCCGCCTCGTGGACGAGTCCCGCGACTGGCCCGGCGACGTGCTGATCAGCAACGAGCACTTCTCCGACTCCCCGCCCGAGGCGGTGGCGGCCGCCCTGGCCGACCTGGCCTCCGCAGCCGACGAGGTCCACGTCATGCTGACGGCCCGGGACCTGGGGCGGGTGCTCCCCTCGGCGTGGCAGCAGCGCGTGAAGATGGGAGCCCGCCAGCCCTACCGACGATTCCTCGCCACCGTGCGGCGCGGTGAGGACGGCCAGAAGTTCTGGCGCTACCAGGACGTGCCGGCGATCCTCGCCCTCTGGTCACCCGGCCTGCCGCCCGAGCGCGTCCACCTCGTCGTCGTACCCCCCTCGGGAGCGCCGCGCGACGAGCTCTGGCTGCGGGCCGCGTCGGTCCTCGGCCTCGACGCGACCGGGCTCGACACCGAGGCGCTTCGCCCCAACGACTCGCTGGGCCTGGTGGAGGCCGAGCTGCTGCGGCGGGTCAACGAGCGGCTCCCCCGCCACGAGCGCACCCCGGCCCTCACCCGCCACGTCAAGGGGACGTTCGTCCCCGAGGCGCTCGTCGGGTACGCCGATCGCGAGCCGTTCGTGGTGCCCGAGCGGCACGTGGCCTGGATCCGCGAGCGGTCCGAGGCGATCGTCGCCGAGCTCGCCGCCACCGCCTACGACGTCGTCGGCGACCTCGGCGACCTGGTGCCCGCCGACCCCCGCGCGGGTCGTACGCCCGACGAGGCGACCGACGACGAGCTGCTCGATGCCGCTCAGGTGGTGCTCGACCGGCTCGGCGCAGGTCCGGGCGAGAGCCTCGACGAGGCGCTCGACGCCATCGCGGGCTGCCTTCAGCGCGGGACGAAGGCCCAGTAGTCCAGGTCGAGGAGCACGCCGGGGGCGTACTTCCCGTCCTCGCCGCGCAAGGTCATCTCCTCGTCGCGCCCCTTGGTGGCGACCAGCCGCAGCCGGAGCGCGCCGACGCCCGGCGCCGACGTCGCGGCCTTGTCGAGCACCTCGGACCACGCGTAGACCGTGTCGCCGGCGAAGGCCGGGGCGACGTGGGCGCCGGCGTTGATCGCGGCGACGAGCTGGGCGTTGGCCAGGCCGTTGAAGGACAGCGCCCGGGCCAGCGAGATCACGTGCCCGCCGTAGACCAGGCGGTTGCCGTCGGGGCGGGCCTCGGTGTTGAAGTGCACCTTGGCGGTGTTCTGCCACAGCCGCGTGGCCATCATGTGCTCGGCGTCGCTGAGGGTCACGCCGTCGACGTGGTCGATCCGCTCCCCCACCTCGTAGTCGTCGAACCGGTGCGGCTCGCCGGCGGCGACGACGTCGTACGACGAGAAGTCGAGGCCGGCGGGCACGACCAGGTCGTCGACGGCGACCGCGTCGGCCAGGGCAGGTACGACGGTCTCCGGGGCGGGCGACCCGGCGGAGCGCTTGTGCACCATGACCCAGCGCGCCCAGTCGATCGCGACCTCGCCGCGCTGGTTGGTCGCGGTCGAGCGGACCCAGACCACGCCGGTCTTCCCGTTGGAGTTCTCCTTGAGGCCGATGACCTCCGAGCGCGTGCGCAGCGTGTCGCCGGGGACGACGGGGGCGTGGAAGCGGCACTCGGCGTAGCCGAGGTTGGCCACGGCGTTGAGGGAGACGTCGGGCACGGTCTTGCCGAAGGCGATGTGGAAGCCGATCAGCTCCTCGACCGGGTGGGCTGCGAGGCCGACCGACGCGGCGAACTCCGCCGACGACGGGATCGCGAAGCGGGTCGGGTAGATCGCCCCGTAGAGCGCCCGGTCGCCCTCGGTGACCGTGCGCGGGGTGGCGTGCTCGATCACCTGCCCGACGGTGAAGTCCTCGAAGAAGTTGCCGGCGTTGGTCTTGGGGGCGCTCATCGCAGCTTGTAGTCCTTGAGCAGGCTCCGGCCGATGATCATCTTCTGGATGTCGGAGGTGCCCTCGCCGATGAGCATGAACTTGACCTCGCGCATCAGGCGCTCGATCTCGTACTCCTTGGAGTAGCCGTAGCCGCCGTGGATCCGGAAGGAGTCCTCGACGACCTCGTTGGCGTACTCGCTGGCGACCATCTTGGCCATGCCTGCCTCGACGTCCATGCGCTGGCCGGTGTCCTTGAGGCGGGCGGCCTTCACCATCATGGTGTGCGCGACCTCGACCTTGGTGGCCATCTCGGCCAGGCGGAACAGCACCGCCTGGTGCTCGGCGATGGCCTTGCCGAAGGTCTTGCGCTGCTGCGCGTAGGCGATGCCGAGCTCGAAGCCGCGCCAGGCCAGGCCGCAGGCGCGGGCGGCGACGTTGACCCGGCCGACCTCGACCCCGTCCATCATCTGGAAGAAGCCCTTGCCCGGCTCGCCGCCGAGGATCTGGTCGGCGCCGATCTGGTGGCCCTCGAGGATGAGCTCGGTGGTCTCGACACCCTTGTAGCCCATCTTGTCGATCTTGCCGGGCACGGTGACGCCCTGGGCGGTCTCACCGAAGCCGGGCTCCTTCTCGACCAGGAACGTCGTCATGTTCTTGTAGACCGAGTCGGCGCCCTCGTCGGTCTTGGTGAGCACCGCGACGAGCGTGGAGGTGGCGCCGTTGGTCAGCCACATCTTCTGCCCGGTGATGCTGTACGACCCGTCGTCCTGCTTGGTGGCCTTGGTCGACACCGCGGACACGTCGGAGCCCAGCCCGGGCTCGGACATCGAGAACGCGCCGCGGACCTCGCCGGTCGCCATCTTGGGGAGGTACTTCTGCTTCTGCTCCTCGGTGCCGTGCTGGATCAGCATGTAGGCCACGATGAAGTGGGTGTTGATCACGCCCGAGACGCTCATCCAGCCGCGAGCGATCTCCTCGACCACCAGCGCGTAGGTGAGCAGCGACTCGCCGAGCCCGCCGAACTCCTCCGGGATGGTCAGGCCGAAGACGCCGAGCTCCTTGAGCCCGTCGATGATCTCCTGCGGGTACTCGTCCTTGTGCTCGAGGTCCTGCGCGACCGGGATGATCTGCTCGTCCACGAACTGCCGCACGGCCTTGAGGATCTCGGTCTGGTCCTCGGAGAGGCCGTCGGTCTGGCAGAGGCGGGGCATGTGGTGGCTCCTGGCGGTCGCGGGGCGGAACGCTCGGGAGTCTAGTTACCACTCGTTCACCTGGGCAGGGGCCGCGTCCGAGACTGATGTCACACACGGCGCGTGAGAGAATCAAGCGCATGCGACTGACCCGTGCGACCGGACCTGCCCTCGGCCTCTCCCTCGTCATGCTCGTCGGTGCATGCGGTGACGAGAGCAGCGGCGACGCCGTCGAGCCGTCCACCGACAGCTCGGCGTCGGAGACCCCCGACGCGTCGAAGCCCGTCGAGCCGATCGACTTCGGGAGGGAGCCGAAGATGCGGCCCCGCTACAAGAAGGCCGCGCTGCGGGCCACCGACGACAAGCTGATCACGATGGTTCCCTCGGTCCTTCCCGACGGGTGGGAGACCGTGGGAGGTGGCTTCGCGAAGGACCCGCAGTGGTGGCGCATGGAGTTCACCGCACCCGCCGGTGACGTCTCGCTCGACCAGATGCCCGGGACCGCCGAGGAGGTCCTCGCCGACGAGGACCTGGAGGCGGGCGAGGGCGTCGACCTGTCCGACTGGGGCACGGGCGAGTGGACAGCCTGGGACCACGACGGCGCCACAGTCCTGACCTACGACCTCAAGGGGAGCACGGTCGTCCTGCAGGGCCCGGACGTCGAGACCGTCCGCGCGCTGGCCGAGTCCCTGCTGCCCGCCGAGGACGCGGGCGAGCAGGACGGCTGAGGCCGACCCGTCAGTCGTTCTCCCAGTTCGAGCCGGCTCCGCGCAGGCCGTCGGGCTCCACGGTCACCATGGGCTTCGTGCCGACCCGGCGGCCGTTGACCATCTTCCACTCCGAGTACGTCGTGGTGTAGGCGTCGCGGCTGTAGGGCTCCTGCCACATGAGGGCGAAGTTCTTGAGGTAGTCGCGCACCATCTGGCGACCGTGCATCGAGAACAGGATCTCGTCCTGCGGCGTTCCCAGGCTCGACCAGTTGGTCGACCCGGTCCACACGATGAAGCTGTCGATGTTGCCGCGGTAGGACCCGCGCAGCACGAAGTACTTCTGGTGCGTGTAGCGCTCGATGTTCTCGGGCACTTCCTCGGCTTCGGGGTCGCTGGAGATCGGGTCGTCGACCAGGTTGAACCCGGTCGAGCGCAGGGGCACGCGGCCTCGAGCCGTGGGCGCGCCGATGTGCTGCTTGGTGTGGTAGCCCATCAGGCCGTAGTTGACCCGGAGGTTGCAGCCCGCGGCGTAGAGCTCGCGGAGCTTGTCGGCGATGTAGTTGCCGCGCTTGCCGCGCATCGAGTGCATCGAGAGCCGCAGCATCGTGCGCTTCTGGGCGCCGGCAGCGTCGGTGTAGACGCACTGCACGTTGTTGAGGATGTCGATGACGACGTCGGTCTGCGGCGTGGTGTAGCGCGGGAAGACCGTGTTGTAGTACTTCTGCATGTCACCGGACGGGCAGTTCAGCCCGTTCTCGCAGAACGAGTACGTCGCGCGGCGCTTGTCCCAGTCGGGACGCATGTCGTTGAACAGGGTCACGAACTGGGCGTAGAGCTGCTTCTTGCCGACGGTGGTCCACAGGTCGTTCCACTGCCAGCGCACCGCGTTGAGCGTCATGTTCTGCGAGCCCAGCATGACCACGTTGCGGTTTCGGCCGGTGCGCGAGAAGAGGTAGAACTTGCTGTGCAGGTTGTTGTACTCGTTCTCGTCGGCCCGGCAGCCGGAGATGCACCGCTTCAGGAAGCTCGACTTCGTCGTCCTGCGGCCCAGCACGCGCTGGATCCTGACCTGGGCGTTGGGGACCAGGTGGTCGTTGAGCAGCACCTGGACCTTGACGCCGCGCTTGTGCGCACGGATCAGCTCGTCGGCGAACACCTGCCGGTCGAGCGAGTAGGCCGAGATGATGATCTTCTCGCCGCGGGGTGTGTTGCGGATCGCCCGGAGGATGTGTCGCTCGATGACGAAGCGCTTGTTCGGCACCATCGGGTTGTTGAACTTGGGCCCGATCGGCACCTTCCACTTCTTGTTCGGCTTGCCGGGCTTGCGGGCCGTGGTGGCACCGGGCGCCTGGGCCGAGACCGGCGCGACGGCCGGAGCCGCGCCCGCCGATCCTGCGGAGATCGGCGCGACCAGGGCGGCCGTCAGACCACAGGCGACAAGAAGGGCGGTGAACTTGGAACGCACGACAACAACTCCTACAGGATGCCTCTCGGCACCCCCGATCAGAGACTCCCCCGGGACCGCGGCGGCACGTCATGGGTGCTCGCACGCACGTCGGCGACGATATCAGCGACCAGACGTGAGGCCGATTCGAGGATTTCCTCTGCGGTGACGCTCTGCGGCTCGCGGCCGTCGCCCCCGGCAGGCGCCTCCGCGGTCAGGACGGACAGGTCGCCGAGGACGTGGAAGCCGCGATCGGTGATGAGGGCAGCAGCCGTCCGGTCGAGGTCGGCGAAGCGCGCCGCGTACTTCTCCGGCAGCCCGCCGCGCTCGCGCGGCTGCCGTGCGAGCAGGTCCTCGGCGAGGTAGCCGCGGATCCACACGCCCCGGTCGTGCGCCGAGTAGGGCGGCAGGTGCCGGTTGACCAACCGCAGCGTCTCGATCTGCACGATCCCCAGGGCGGCGTTGACCGCCTCGGTCGGCACGTCGTACGCGTCGGGGTCGAGGCCCAACGTCTGGGCGAAGTGCCGCCAGTGCAGGTCACGGGCCGCACCGGGTCCCGGCATCATCAGCACGTGGACGCGCTCGCTGGGCACGTCGGGCGTCCAGCGCTCGAGCACCCCCGCGAGGTCCCAGGTCCGCATGCTGAACTCGGGACCGCCGGCCGCCTTGCCGTCCATCACCGAGTCGAGGTCGACGGTGCTCCCGTTCTTGACCGACTCCTGCCAGCCGGCCGAGATCACGCTCGCGGCGTCGCGGGCGGTGACCACCAGGTGCACCTCGGCGTCCGGGAAGCTCCCGACTGCTCGCGAGGCCTGCTCCGCGCTGGCCCCGCAGAAGAACTCGTGCGTGATGAGCACGTCGGCGGGCTGCTCGGACGCCTCCGCGACGAGGCGCTGCCAGGCGCCCGGGGCGTCGCGGTGGCGTCGCTCGAGCCGGGGCCGTTCCTGCAGGTCGAGGGCCGCCCACAGGTGCTCACGGTGGCCGAACCCGGGCAGCGTCAGGCCGGCCGCGCGCAGCGCGTCGCGGTTCTTCCAGACCACCTGCTGGAGGTAGGTCGTGCCCGTCTTGGGCAGACCGATGTGCAGGAAGACCCGGCGCGGGCCGCTGCGGCCAGCGCTCAAGAGAAGTCCCCGCGGTACTTCCCGAGCAGCTCCTCCAGCCTCTTCTCGTCACGAGCGGCGACGGGCAGCAGGAGCTCGGTGACGACGTCGGTCAGCTCGGCCAGCCGCACGTTGAGCGCCCGGTTCTCCTGCACGGCCTCCTCCAGCGCGGCGACCCTCCGCTCGAGGTCGCCAACTCCGTGGCCATGCCGGTTCTTCAGTCCGAACATGTCTGCTCCCTCACGCGTTCCAGTCGATGATCATGCGGCACACCTGCGAGCTGTCGGCGTCGGCCGAGACGCGCTCGCGCACGTCCTCGAGGATCCGCCCGCCGGACTCGGCCACCTCGGCGACCACGACCGCCGGGTCGAGGGCCTTGCGGGCACCGGTGCGGCGAGCGTAGCCGTCGCGCCCCTTCTCGCTGAGGAACTGCAGGTGGAGCTCTCCCGGCGAGCCGGCCAGCATCATCCGGGCCGCACGCAGCATGTTGAGCCGCCCACGCCTACCGAGCCGCTCGACGACGTGGACACAGCCCACGGCGCGGGGTCCGGGCATCCGCGCGACCCACGCCGAGACGGCCAGCACGTGCCGCAGCTCGAGCAGGTTGAACAGCTGGAAGGTCGCGCGCGGGTCGTCGGCGCGACGCTGGGCCTCGGCCTCGTAGGCGAAGGGCTGGAAGTCCAGGCCCACCGCGGCGGTGCCCCGGTCGGCGAACCACGCGACGTCGGCCCCGCGTCCGCAGCCGATGTCGACGTACGTCGCCAGGTCGGGATGGCGCTCGGCCACCGCGCGGGCGACGGCGGACACCGACGTCGGCTGGTGGATCGTGCGCTTGTGGTAGCCGTGCCAACCGGCCCGGCCCGTGCGCATGCCGCGGAACCAGCCGTTGAAGCGCTCGATGGTGCTGGCCGGCGTCGTGAACTTGTAGGCCGGGTCGGGGGTGCGCCAGCGGGGACCGTAGGTCGCGGTCAGGAACTTGTCGGCGTTGGCCGGGACGGGGAACTCACGGCCCTCGAGCGAGGCCGTGCCGAGCGGGTAGATCCACTCGCGCTCGAACGGGACGGCGATCTCGCCCATGAGGTAGAGGTGGCCGGCGCGCATGAAGCCGCCGAAGACGTCGAGGCCGCGGTCGAGCCCGTCGCTCTCGACGACGTGGACCTTGAGCCCGATGGCGGAGTAGCGCGTGACCCGGTAGCCCATGTCGGTGAGGGCACGCTGGATCCGGAAGGACTCGCGGATCACGTCGACAGGGTGGTCGTGGATGCTGACGTAGCCGAGGTCGGCGTCGCTGTCGTGGCCGATGAGGCCGCCGTCGCGGATGGCGCCGAGAGCGGTGCCGTAGGCGAGGAAGGCGTCGACGCCGACCTGCTTGAGCGCGCCGAGCACCTCGTCGATCGCGTCGAGGAGCGGCTCGACGTGCGCGGCGTCGCGGGTGTCGAAGGTCTCCACGAGCTTGAGGGACTTGTCGAGGCTCAGGGGACGACCGGCCGGGTTGACCACGTCGATGCGGCCGGAGCCGTCGCCGAAGTGCACCGTCTCGCTGAACAGCACCGCACCCGACTCGGGGTCGGTCAGCGAGACCTCGGTGACGCCGTCGAGGAAGGGCCGCAGCGGCTTGGGCCACCTCACGACGATGCCGTCCTCGCGCTGCTCGCCGTCACGGTGGAGCCAGAAGGACCAGATGCGCCGGCCGTCGAAGGCGACGTCGATCAGCCGCTCGCGCGCGCTCGCGACGAGGATCCCGTCGAGGTCGATGCGAAGCACCTCCAGCGCGCCGAGACGACGCAGCTGACCCAGTGACTTCACGCGGCGGAGTATATCGAGCGGTCCGGGGCTCACTCGACCTCGGTCAGCGTGGCCTGGGCGTGGACCATGGCATGGTCGGAGGCCCGACCCGTGTCGGTCACGCTGTAACCGTCGAAGGCCACGCCGATGGACCCGAAGATCCAGTCCACCTGCATGCTGGGCGGCGGGGCACACCCGGCGCCCGAGCTGCCCCCGGCTGCCGCACTGAAGACGCCGCCGGCGGTGAACCGGCAGAAGATCTCGTCGCGCTCGTTGAAGTCGCCCGTCACGATCACGGGGAGGCCGTCCTGGGCGTGCAGCGAGCTGAGGTGGGAGATCTCGATGCCCGCAGCCTCGGCGCGCCACCTGGCGTTGTTGCCCAGGTTGGGGGTGTCGGCCGGGTTGTGGAAGTTGGCGAACCACGCGCGGCGGCCGTTGGTCGTGGACTCGAGGAGCACCACGGGCATGGCGATCCGGCTGCCGCCGGCGTACGGGATCGAGAGCGTGTGCGCGTCCACCATGCGCCACATGCTCGAGCGCCAGGCGATGTTGAAGCGCACCGACTTGTTGCCCAGCCCCATGCCCGGGTAGAGCGAGTACTCACCGGCCCGGGCGGAGAACATGGCGAACTGGCTCTGCTCGAACTCCTGGAAGCCGACGACGTCGATGCCGTTGTTGCGCAGCGTCGCGATGGCCATGTCCATCCGCGCGCTGCCGTCCGGGAAGCCGACCTTGTTGCCACCGGGTCCGGTGTGCGAGTCACCGAGGACGTTGAAGGAGGCGACCCGGAACACCATCGGGGCGCTGCGGCGCTCGAGCTGCTGCGAGACGCGCGCGGCCAGCCGGCGCTGCGACTGGCGGAAGCGGCGTACGGATGCCTCGAGAGCGGCGTCCTCGCTGTCGTCGGCCTGCTCGGACGTCTCCGTGTCCTGCTTCCTCGTACCGCCCCCGCTCTCCGCACCAGCGTCGTCGGACCCGTCTGCGGTCTGCGACGGCGTCGCGGCCGGAGGCTCGTCGGCCGAGCCCGTGCCGGATCCCCCGGGCACCGAGAAGGCCCAGGAGGAGAACCAGGCGACCAGGACGACGAAGGCGATGGCCACGACCGGCGCGAGCGCCCCCACACGGGGTCCCCGCGGCTCGCGAGCGCTGCGGGGAAGCTTCCTGTGCGACACGACCACCTTCTGCGGGACGTGAGCCTGCGTCACCGCGGCGCCGGAAGAGCGCGCGCGGGTGGCTCGAGGGAGGTCAGCCTAGCCGTCCCCCGCCGCCCGGCACCAACCTTCGAGCGCTCAGCTTCCCGGGATCGAGAGGGGGTCGAAGACCTGGAAGCGCTGCTCGGGATCCATCGTCGAGCCCGGTACCGGCGGCAGGCCGAGGGTGCGCGTCACCAGGTTGGCCAGGTCGCCCACCCGGATCGGCTGCGCGCCGGAGTAGCCCACCTGGTCCTTGCCGGGCGAGACGAGCGAGGGGTTGAGGCCGTAGAGGTCGCTGGCCGCAGGCACGCCGGGGCCGGTGACCCACATCGGCACGCGGTAGCTCTCCTTCCACTTCGCCGACGACCCCTGGGCCTTCTGCGCACCGCCGGTGCCGGTGACCACGAGCAACGTGGTGCCCTGCATCTCGGGCTGGCTGTGGATGGCGCGACGGATGACGGCCACGCGGCGCGCGGCCTTCTTCACGGCGCGCTGGTACTCGGGGCCGGTGAACCCGTCCTCGGTGCCGGCCGTCAGCACGCCGGAGAGCTCGATCACGCTCAGGTGGCTCGCCTTCTTCGCGATGTTGTCCTTCCACCACGACACGGCCGCTGCGTCGTCGCGCTTCACCTTGGCCCGGTCGAGCTTGGCGGTGCCGTCGTCCTTGCCGTAGGGGTCCTTGCCGCCGGACTTCTTGTTCCAGCTCTGCTGGACCAGGCGCGCCTGCGGGCGGCTGGCGACGAAGGTGGTGCGCTTCGACAGGTTGTGGACGAGGTCGTAGACACCGGACACGTACTGACCGGCGGACTGGTGCACGCTCGTGGGCAGGCTCCGCTTGGAGCCGACGCCGTGGCCGCCGGCCTTGGGGTAGACGCGACGCCCGGTCAGCAGGGAGAACAGGTTGGCGTCAGGGCCGGTGCTCTCGGTCTGGGTGCGGGCGTTGCGCGTCGAGGCGCCGGCCGTGGCCATCCGGTCGAGCTCACCGAGGCCCGAGCCGAGCTTGCGCGCGATCGTGGACGTGAGGCCGGGGACCGCGACGACGACCACGTGCTCGACGCCGGTGGGGGCGGAGGCGGGGATCACCGCGTTGGCGGAGTAGAGCGGGTGGTCGCTGGTCTTCGACACGAAGTCGTTCCACAGCCGCTTGTAGCTGTTGAAGTAGACCTGCTTGGTGCCCATGATCCAGTCGATCGCCCCACCGCTCGGCGGCTGGCACGTGGTGCCGTCCACGTATCCCCCACTGGCGGACCACATGTCCGCCCCGGGCGCGACGGCGCAGTAGTAGCGGTCACGCTCGTTCTTGTCACCGAAGGAGATGAACGGCGCGTCGGGGTAGTTGGCGCGCAGCTCGTTGGCCAGCGCGACCTCCATCGCGAAGCCGGCGTCGCGCCACTGCTGCGCGGGTCCGCGGGTGTCGGCCGGGTTGTGGGTGTTGAAGAACCACACGCGCCGGCCGGTCTCGATGTTGCCGAGCAGGACGGCGGGCATCCGGCTGGGGACCCCGTCGAAGTAGGGGATCGGGATGGTGCGGGCCTCGAGGAGCTGCCACGTGTCGGTGCGCCACCCGATGGAGTTCACCGACGGGCCGGCGGGGTTGTTGAGGCCGGGGTAGGTCTGCCACGAGGTGCCCGTCAGCTCCTGGAACCGCTGCGCCTGCGGCGGCTGGAACTCCTGGAAGCCGACGACGTCCACGTCCTCCTGGCCCACGAGCGAGACGACGCGGTCCATGCGGACGACCCCGGACTCCCAGCCCTTGCGGTTGCCGCCGGGCGCGGTGTGGTCGGCGCCCAGCACGTTGAACGTGGCCGGCCGGAAGAAGGTGGCCGGCGTCGTCTGGACGACCGTCGACGCCGCGGCGTTCATCGCCCGGGCGGCCGTGGGCGTGCGGGTCGAGGAGGTGGACGACTGCGCGCTCGCGAGGGTGGCGGCGACGGCGAGGGCCGCGGCGACGGCACCGAGGCGCACCATCGGGCGCGCGCTGACGGACTTGACGGACATGGCTGCGGCCTCACAGTCGTCGGGGAAGTGGCGTCTTCGTGGCCCGAACGGACCCGCCCGCGCGCCAGCGCGGTGACCCCGTTCGATGTGACAGAAGTGACTAGTGCGGCTCAAGGGTACACCAACCACCCCCCTACGACCCGGGGAGCGCGTCGGGGCCCCCGGCCCGCTCGCGCACGCTAACGTTGCCGACGTGAGCACCACCCCGACCCGCGTCTTCGTGGCCCGGCTCGTCGGGCTGCCGATCTTCGACCCCCAGGGCGACCAGGTGGCCAAGGTGCGCGACCTGGTCGTCGCGCTACGCACCGAGACGAGCCAGCCGCGGGTCCTCGGCATGGTCGCGGAGGTCTTCGGACGACGCCGGATCTTCGTGCCGATGACGCGCATCACCAACATCGACAGCGGCCAGGTGCACACCACGGGCCTGCTCAACATGCGCCGGTTCGAGCAGCGCTCGACCGAGACGCTGGTGATGGGCCAGATGCTCGACCGCACCGTGACCATCAAGGACTCGGGCGTGACCGGCGTGGTCTACGACGTCGCGATGGAGCAGGCCCGCAACCGCGACTGGGTGCTCTCCCGGGTGGCCGTCCAGGAGCCGAGCAAGGGGTTCCGCCGCAAGGGCCAGACCCACGTGGTCGAGTGGCGCGACGTCTCCGGCCTGACGAAGCACGAGCCTTCGCAGGGCGCCACCCACCTGATCGCCGCGCTCAACGACATGCGTCCCGCCGACGCGGCCAACATGATCCACGACCTGCCGCCGGAGCGACGTACGGCGGTGGTGGCCGCCCTGGACGACGAGCGCCTCGCCGACGTGCTCGAGGAGCTGCCGGAGGAGGACCAGGTCGAGATCCTCGAGCACCTCGACTCCGAGCGCGCCGCCGACGTCCTCGAGGAGATGTCGGCCGACGACGCCGCCGACCTCATCGCCGACCTCAACCCCGAGACCGCGGCGACGCTGCTCGGGCTGATGGAGCCCGACGAGGCAGAGGACGTGCGTCGCCTCATGTCCTACGAGGACGACACGGCCGGCGCGATGATGACGCCCGAGCCGGTGATCCTCTCCCCCGACGCGACGATCGCCGACGCGCTCGCCCACGTCCGCAACCCCGAGCTCACGCCCGCGCTGGCCGCGCTCGTCTACGTCTGCCGCCAGCCCCTCGAGACGCCCACGGGCAAGCTCCTGGGCGCCGCGCACATCCAGCGCCTGCTCCGCGAGCCGCCCTCGACGCTGGTCGCGGCGGCCCTCGACGACTCGATGGACCCGCTGCGACCCGACTCCTCGATGGACGAGGTGGCCGCCCACCTGGCGACCTACAACCTGGTGGCGGCACCAGTGGTGGACGACGAGGGCCGCCTGCTCGGCGCCGTCACCGTCGACGACCTGCTCGACCACATGCTGCCCGAGGGCTGGCGTGACCGGGCGCCGCGGCCCGGGCCCATCACGGGCAGGTCCGGGGGCTCGCGATGAGCGACAACCGCCGGCCCCGGCTCGACACGCCCCGCGACACCCGGCGCCAGATCGTGCGGCGCCCGAGTGTCGACGCCGACGCGTTCGGCGTCTTCGCCGAGTCGTTCGCCCGCTACATGGGCACCGCGAAGTTCCTGCTCTGGATGACGATGTTCGTCGCCGCGTGGATCTGCTGGAACGTCCTGGCTCCCTCGGACCTGCGCTTCGACGACTTCCCCTTCATCTTCCTGACGCTGATGCTGAGCCTCCAGGCGTCGTACGCCGCCCCGCTGATCCTGCTCGCGCAGAACCGCCAGGAGCAGCGCGACAAGGTCGTCGCCGAGCAGGACCGGCAGGCCAACGCGCGCGCCCACGCCGACATGGAGTTCCTCGCCCGCGAGGTCGCCTCGCTGCGGATGTCGGTCGGCGAGGTCGCCACCCGCGACTTCCTCCGCTCGGAGCTGCGCGGCCTGCTCGGCGACATCGAGGAGCTCTCGCGGCCCTCGGTGGCGCACGACCAGCAGACGCCCCCTGACCAGGTTTCCCGGCCGGGACCGTGACGCCACGGGGCGGCTCGTAGACTGGCGCATCATGAGCACCCCCACGCAGCAGCAGGTGATGGACGCGCTGGCGACCGTCAACGACCCGGAGATCAAGCGCCCGATCACGGACCTGGGGATGGTGGACTCGGTCCAGGTCGCCGAGGACGGGTCGGTCGCGGTCCACGTGCTGCTCACCGTCGCCGGCTGCCCGCTCAAGGACACGATCAACCGCGACGTCACCGCCGCCGTCTCGGCCGTGCCGGGAGTGGCGTCGGTCGACCTCAGCCTCGGCGTGATGACGCCCGAGCAGCGCGCCGGCCTCAAGGAGATCCTCAGCGACGGCCGGGCCCAGCGGGAGATCCCCTTCGGCCAGCCGGGGTCGCTCACCAAGGTCTACGCGATCGCCAGTGGCAAGGGCGGCGTGGGCAAGTCGTCGGTCACGGTCAACCTCGCCCTCTCGATGGCCGCCCAGGGCCTCAAGGTCGGCATCGTGGACGCCGACATCTACGGCCACTCCGTCCCCGCGATGCTGGGTGTCGCCGACACGCGGCCCACCCAGGTCGACGACCTGATCATGCCGGTGCCCACCCCGAGCGGCGTCTCGGTGATCTCGATCGGCATGCTCAAGCCGCGTCGCGACCAGGTCGTCGCGTGGCGCGGACCGATGCTCGACCGGGCGCTGGTCCAGATGCTCGCCGACGTCTACTGGGGCGACCTCGACGCGCTGCTCCTCGACCTCCCCCCGGGCACCGGCGACGTGGCGATCTCGCTCGGCCAGCACCTGCCCAGCGCCGAGGTCGTGGTCGTCACGACCCCGCAGGAGGCTGCGGCCGAGGTGGCCGAGCGCGCCGGGACGATGGCCTCGATGATGCACCAGCGGGTCGTGGGCGTGGTCGAGAACATGAGCTACCTCCCCTGCCCCCACTGCCCGGCCGAGGACGACCACCGGCTCGAGGTCTTCGGCAGCGGCGGCGGCGACCGCGTCGCCGCGACGCTGTCGGAGCGCTTCGGCTACGACGTGCCGGTGCTCGCCCGGATCCCCCTGGACATCTCACTGCGCGAGGGCGGTGACGTCGGCAAGCCGATCGTCGAGGCCGACCCGACCGCCCCGGCCGCCCGCGAGCTGACCCTGGTCGCCGAGACCTTGTCGGGCCGTGGCCGCGGACTCGCCGGCATGCAGCTCGGGCTGACGCCCTCGAACAAGTTCTGACCAGCTAGGTTCTGACCCATGTTCGACGTCGGGCTCCTCGAGCTGGCCGTGATCGCCCTCGTGGCCGTCATCGTTCTGGGGCCCGACCGGCTGCCCGACCTCGCCCGCCAGGCCGCGCAGCTGCTCCACCGGGCCCGCGGGCTCGCCCACAACGCCCGCGACGAGCTGCGCAACGAGCTCGGTCCGGACTACGCCGACCTCCAGCTCCGCGACCTCGACCCCCGCACGATCGTGCGCAAGCACATCACCGAGGCGATGGCCGAGGTCGACCGGGAGCAGGCGGCTGCCAAGGTCACGCTCGAGCCCGGCCAGGTGCCGCCCTACGACGTCGAGGCGACCTAGCCGTCACCCAGCCGCTCAGGCGTCGCGACACTCCTGGAGCGCCTCTGGATGAAGTTCCACTCGAGCGAGTGGAACTTCATGGCGGCCTGAGCGTGGAACGGCGAGTCCCAGGCTGAACTTCCACTCGTTGGAGTGGATGTTCATCCGGAGGGCAGGGACCAGCTCCGGCCGGCGCAGCGCGCAGAGCTCAGGCGTCGCGGCTCTGGACCGCGACGAGGCCGTCATAGGGCACCAGGAGGCTGTCCCCTCCCCCGCCCGCGCGACACTCCACGAAGTCGGCGCCGACACGCACGAGGTACGCCTCGTGGCGGGTGCCGTCGACGAGGTGCAGCAGGCAGCGGACCTCCGCGTCCGCCAGCCGGCGCAGCGCTGCCCCCAGCCCCAGCCGGTCGACGGGTGACCACGCCACCTCGGGCACGGCACGGTCGCTCGCACCGTGGACGCCGGCGACCGCGCGCAGCGGCACGATCCAGTCCTGGCCCCGCCCGCTGACCAGGCACCAGCCCGACCCCACACGATCCAGCCGGCCCTCGACGCGACCCACGTGCGGGAGGTCGAGCACCACGTCCTGCCCGCGCGAGGCCATGAGCCGGCCCGCGAGGGTGACGGCGGCGTACTCGCTGCGGGCCCGGTCGGCGAGCTCGGCCTCTCGGTCGGCCTCCCACAGCGCCGATGCCTGGCCTTCGAGGTCGTCGAACAGCGCGAACAGCTCGTGCTCCCAGGACATGTCCGCGAGCCTAGTCAGGCAGGTCGACCAGTGCGCACGTCTTCTGGTCCGGTCGGCAGCGGGCCAGCGCCTCGTCGCCGTCCGCGGACACCAGCACCACGAGCAGCTCGTCGGCGGTCTCCCAGTGCATGTCCGAGGGGTTGAACCGCCATTCCTCCGGCGCGACCACCACGCCCGTCGCGGAGCCGTCCAGGCGCTGCACCTGCAGCTCGTCGGGCCCCAGGGCCTCCCCGCCGAGCGTGCCGGGCAGCGCGTAGGCCAGCCACTTCTCGCCGGCCGCCACCGCGTCGTGGGTCGGCACCGGGCCGAGGCGCCGCAGCGTGCCGTCCTCGGCGATCCGCGCGAGGTACGGGGCGCCCTGCGCGCCGTCCGTGCGGTCGTACCCACCCTCGTTGACGACCAGGCCGGCGTCCGTGCCGCCGACGACGGCCTGGCCCGGGGCGGTCCTGGCGAGGTCGACGGTCGTGCCGTCGACCAGCGGGCGCCACAGCCACTGGAAGCGTGGCCCTCCCACGACGACGAGCCCGTCGTCGGTCACCGCCACCGCGCGGGGCGAGGGGCTCATCCGCTGGCGCGGCAGCCCGAGCGTGCCGAGGGCGGCGCCCTCCTGCGCGTCGACCGCGACCAGGGTCCACTCGTGGCCGCTGCCCACGACGTACGCGAGGTAGCGGCCGCTCGTCGAGATGGCCGGTCCCTGGTCGACCTCACCCTCCATCCGCCGCGGCTGCGCGTCGTTGCCCCACCACCAGGTGCGGTCGAAGTGGACACCGATCCACCGGCTGCCACGGCCCTGGACGCCCCACCACTCCCCGGGGACCTGTTCGCCGCCGACCCACAGCTCCCCGTCGACCTCGACGGGGAGGCCCGGCTGGGCCTGCCACGTCGCGGGGACAGGCTCTGGCGGGTCGGGGCTCCCGCACGCCTGCAGGGCGACGGTCGCGCCGAGCGCCACGACGCCCACGGTCAACCGGGCCTGGTGCGACTTGCTGGGCATCGATGGGCACCCCCTTCGTCGGGGAGACGCACGAGGACCGGCACCGGTTGCGCGACAGGCTGTGGAGAAACCTTTGACACGACCACCAAACCTTCGTTGAATGATGCAAACGCACGCAAACGAAAGGATCGCGACCGTGTCTCGGGGATCTCGCACCACCAGCCGCCCGCTCGCGGTCTGGCTGGCCGTGTCGGGCGCCGCGCTCCTCGCTGCGTCCTCACTGCCCGACGCCTGGCGGTCGGCGGGGGCCGGGGCCGGACCGGACGCGGTCGCCGACCTGCTCGTCGCCGGGTGCGCCACGGCCCTGACCGTCGCGCTGGCGTGGCTGTGGATCGTCACCACGGCCACGGTGGCCGGGCTGCTGACCGGGAAGGTCCGCGCAGGCGGTGGGGCGACCCGCCGGCTGGTGCTGGTCGCGTGCGGCGTCGCGGTGGTGGCCGGCACCGCCCTCCCCGCGACGGCGTCGGGGGGCGAGGGTCGCGAGCTCCTCATCGGCCTGGCGCTGCCCGATCGCGCCGTCGCCCCGGCCCCGCCCCGCCAGCACCGCCCCGTCCTGGGCACGACCGCCGGGCCCGAGGCGCCCGACACCTACGTCGTACACCCCGGCGACTCGCTGTGGTCGATCGCGCGGGCGCATCCAGGGGCAACGGGTTCGGTGGAGCGCCGCTGGCGGGCGATCTGGCAGGCCAACCGCGACCTCGTCGGCGACGACCCCGACCTCATCCTCCCCGGCCAGGCGCTGCGCCTGCCGGACCGCACCGACCGCCACCGACCGCCACCGACACGAGCAGGACGGAGACTGAGATGAGCACACCGGACATCCACGCCGAGGTCATCCCCCTGAGGCCCCCGGCACCGATGGCGAGCGTGCAGGGAAGCCTGGCCCTCGACCTCACGCCGCGCACCGCTCCCCCACGACCTCGCCTGCGCAGCGCCCACACCAACGACCTGGTGGCGGTCGAGCGGGCCGCCCGCGGCCGGGTCGACGCGTTCGTGGGGCGCTACCTGCAGGCCGTGGTCGAGATCGCGGCCGGCGACCGGCCGGTGGCGCAGCTGCTGCGGCACACCGTCCCGGAGGTGTACGACGACCTGGCCGGGCGGGCCCGCACGGTCACCGCGGCCGCCGGACTGGCGCCGGGCCAGGCCCGGGTCGCCAATCCGACACGCCCTGTCGTGGTGGGGGTGCGGACCGCGATGGTCCGCACCGACGCCGTCGAGGCCAGCGCCCACGTGCGCTACGGCCGTCGCTCCCGCGCGGTCGCCGCACGCTTCGAGATCGTGCGGGACCGCTGGCAGTGCGTGGCCCTCGTCTGGGGCTGAGTCTCCTCAGCCGCCGGCACGCGTGGTGTGGCCCGAGGCCCCGCCGGGGGCGCCGTGGCAGCGCTTGAACTTCTGGCCCGAACCGCACGGGCACAGCGAGTTGCGACCGACACCGGCGAACGGGTCGTCGGAGGCTGCGGCCTCGGCGTGCACCTCGGCCTCGCCGTCCTCGGAGGGGGCGCTGTAGGACAGGTTCTGCGGACGCGCCGGCTTCTCGAGGCCCTTGGCCCGGATCGTGGGCGCGTGCTGCTGCGGCTGGGCGGCGCCCGGCGCGTGGGCGGCGGCCTGGGCGAAGTCGATCTGCGGCGTCGCGGCCGAGACCTGGGGCGCTGCGGCCACGACCTCCTCCTCGGGCTGCTCCTCCTCGACCTCGACCTGGAGGTTGAAGAGGAAGCCGACCGACTCCTCCTTGATGCCGTCCATCATCGCGGCGAACATGTCGAAGCCCTCGCGCTGGTACTCCACGAGCGGGTCGCGCTGGGAGTAGGCACGGAGGTAGATGCCCTCGCGCAGGTAGTCCATCTCGTAGAGGTGCTCGCGCCACTTGCGGTCGAGGACCGAGAGGACCACGCGGCGCTCCAGCTCGCGCTGGACCTCCTCGCCCATCTCGGCCTCGCGGCGGTCGTAGGCCTCCTGGACATCCTTCTGCAGGTCCTCGATGAGGCGCTCGCGGCTGAGCCCCTCGAGGCCCCCGGCGGCCTTGATGACGCCGTCCTTGGTGAGCCCCATCGGGTAGAGCTGGCCCAGCGCCGTGAAGAGCCCGTCGAGGTCCCAGTCCTCGGCGTAGCCCTCGGTGGCGCCGCGGACGTAGCCGCTGATGACGTCGTCGATGAAGCCGCGGATCTGCTCGCCGAGGTCGGCGCCCTCGAGCACGCGGCGGCGCTCGGCGTAGATCACCTCGCGCTGGCGGCTCATCACGTCGTCGTACTTGAGGACGTTCTTGCGGGACTCGAAGTTCTGCGACTCGATGTTGGCCTGCGCGCCGGCGATCGCGTTGCTCACACGCTTGGCGTCGATCGGCACGTCGTCGGGGACCTTGAGCACGGTGAGGATCCGGTCGACCCACTCCGACTTGAACAGGCGCATCATCTCGTCCTGCAGCGAGAGGTAGAACCGGGACTCGCCCGGGTCGCCCTGACGGCCCGAGCGACCGCGCAGCTGGTTGTCGATGCGGCGCGACTCGTGGCGCTCGGTGCCGACGACGTAGAGACCGCCGAGCTCGCGGACCTCGTCGTGCTCGGCCGCGACCTGGGCCTTGATGCGCTCGACCATGGCGGGCCACGCGGCGTCGTACGCCTCGGGGTCCTCGACCGGGTCGAGGCCCTGCTTGCGCAGCTCCTGGTCGGCCAGGAAGTCGACCGAGCCGCCGAGCATGATGTCGGTGCCGCGCCCGGCCATGTTGGTGGCGACGGTGACCGAGCCCTTGTGGCCGGCCAGGGCGACGACCTTGGCCTCGTCGGCGTGCTGCTTGGCGTTGAGGACGGTGTGCGGGATGCCGCGCTTCTTGAGCAGGTTGGAGAGGTACTCCGACTTCTCCACCGACACGGTGCCGATCAGGATCGGCTGGCCCTTGTCGTGGCGCGCGGCGATGTCGTCGGCGACGGCCTCGTACTTGGCCTCCTCGGTGCGGTAGACCAGGTCGACGTTGTCGATGCGCTGCATCGGCCGGTTCGTCGGGATCGGGACCACGCCGAGCTTGTAGATCTTGTCGAACTCCGAGGCCTCGGTCATGGCCGTGCCGGTCATGCCGGAGAGCTTCTCGTAGAGGCGGAAGTAGTTCTGGAGGGTGATCGTGGCGAGGGTCTGGTACTCCTCGCGGACGGTCACGCCCTCCTTGGCCTCGATGGCCTGGTGGAGGCCGTCGTTGTAGCGGCGCCCGGACAGGATGCGGCCGGTGTGCTCGTCGACGATGAGCACCTCGCCGTCCATGACGACGTACTCCTTGTCGTTGCGGAACAGCTCCTTGGCCTTGATGGAGTTGTTGAGGAACGAGATGAGCGGGGTGTTGACCGAGTCGTAGAGGTTGTCGATGCCGAGGTGGTCCTCCACGCGGGTGATGCCCGGCTCGAGCACGGAGATGGTGCGCTTCTTCTCGTCGACCTCGTAGTCGACGTCACGGACCATCGACCGCGCGATCTTGGAGAACTCGGCGTACCACTTGACCTCGTCCTGGGTCGGGCCGCTGATGATCAGCGGGGTCCGCGCCTCGTCGATGAGGATCGAGTCGACCTCGTCGACGATCGCGAAGTTGTGGCCGCGCTGCACGCACTCCTCGACCGAGTCGGCCATGTTGTCGCGCAGGTAGTCGAAGCCGAGCTCGTTGTTGGTGCCGTAGGTGACGTCGCA
>Ga0049070_1000699_pt1 | contig 22708 bp, 19 predicted proteins | sample FECB22metaG_FD_56243 | JGI IMG/M metagenome (GOLD analysis project Ga0049070, IMG submission 56243) | Cyanobacterial communities from the Joint Genome Institute, California, USA - FECB-22 | ecosystem: Environmental > Aquatic > Thermal springs > Hot (42-90C) > Microbial mats | place: USA: California
TGGTCGGGCTCGCCGAGCGCGGCCTGCGGCGCGTCTGGGTCGCCAACCGCACCGCGGCCCGGGCCGAGGCGGTGGCGGCGCTCGCGCCGGGCGTCGGCGCGGCGCTCGCCTGGGACGACCTGCCGGCGGCGCTTCCCGGGACCAGCCTCCTCGTCAACACCACGTCCCTGGGCATGAAGGGCCAGCCGCCCCTCGCCGTCGACCTGTCGCCCCTGCCGGCGGACGCGGCCGTGGCCGACATCGTCTACGCGCCCCTGGAGACGGCGCTCCTGGCGGCGGCGCGCCGGCGGGGGCTTTCCGCCGTGGACGGGCTCGGCATGCTGCTGCACCAGGCGGTGCCGGGTTTCGAGGCGTGGTTCGGCCCGCGCCCCGCCGTCACCCCGGAGCTGCGCGACCGGATCGTGGCGGACCTCGCCGGATGATGCCGACGGCCGGATCCGGACCCGTCATCCTCGGGCTCACGGGCTCGATCGGCATGGGCAAGTCGGCCACGGCCCGGATGTTCGCGGAGCGCGGCGTCCCGGTCCACGACGCCGACGCCGCCGTCCACGCCCTCTACGGTCCGGGCGGCGCGGCCGCGGCGGCGATCGGCGCGGCCTTTCCCGGCGTGCTCGGCGCGGACGGCGGCGTCGACCGGGCGCGGCTGCGCGCCGCGGTGCTCGGTTCGCCGGACCGGATGGCGGCGCTGGAGGCCATCGTGCATCCCCTGGTCCGGGCGGCCAGCGCGGAATTCCTGGCGCGGCACGCGGCGGCGGCGCTGGTCGTCCTCGACGTCCCGCTCCTCTACGAGACCGGCGGCGAGGACCGCTGCGACGCGGTCGCGGTGGTGAGCGCCCCGCCCGAGATCCAGCGCGAACGGGTGCTCGCCCGACCCGGCATGACCGAGGCGGCCCTCGCGGCGATCCTCGCCAAGCAGATGCCCGACGCCGAGAAGCGCGCCCGGGCGGATTTCGTCATCGACACGGGCCGGGGTTTCCCCGCCGCCGAGGCCGAGGTGGCGCGGATCGTCGAGCGCCTGACAACGCCCCGTGCGAAGCCGCACGCCGGCAACGGATGACGCGCTGGGCGGATTGAATATCTGCGGTTGCGTTCCGGGGGGAACACGAACTGCGGGATGGACGTGATGGCGCGGCGCTGGGGCGGGATCGATCGCGTTCGGTCAGGCGGCATCCGGGCCGCAACCCTCCTCGCGCTGCTGGCGGCCGTGCCCGCGCAGGCCCAGTACGCCGCCCGCTGCCCGCCGCCGAAGAAGTTCGCGGCCGGTGCCTGCGTCACCGCCTGCCCGGGCGGCTACGAGGACCGGGGGCCGGTCTGCGTCTACCGCAACACCTCCCGCTAGGCGGGGCGGCCGACGGGCGATGGACGGGGACGGCCGTGCAGGGCGGGTTAACCGTCCGGGCTTATCCGGCTAGGGTCCGTCCCCATCCCCGCGAGCCGCGAGACCCATGCTGCGCGAGATCGTCCTCGACACCGAGACCACCGGCACGGAGGCGAAGGGAGGCGACCGGCTGATCGAGATCGGCGCGGTGGAGCTCCTCAACCACATCCCCACCGGCCGGACCTTCCACCGCTACTGCAACCCGCAGCGCCCGGTCTCCGAGGGCGCGTTCAACGTCCACGGCCTGTCCGACGCGTTCCTCGCCGACAAGCCGGTCTTCGCCGAGATCGTCGGCGAGTTGCTGGCGTTCCTGGCCGACGGGCGGCTCGTCATCCACAACGCGCCCTTCGACGTCGGCTTCCTCAACATGGAATACGCCCGGCTCGGCGCGAACGCCCCGCCGCCGATCCAGCTGGAGGACGTGGTCGACACCCTGCCGATGGCCCGGCGCAAGCACCCGGGCGCGGCCAACAACCTCGACGCCCTCTGCGCCCGCTACGGCATCGACAACACCCGGCGGACCAAGCACGGGGCGCTCCTCGACGCGCAGATCCTGGCCGAGGTCTACGTCGAGCTGCTCGGCGGCAAGCAGACCAGCCTCGGGCTCCTGGAGGCCGAGAAGGCTGCCCCGGCGGCCGGATCGACCGCCCTGGCGGCGGCCCCGGCGGCACCCCGTCCCTACCGCAGCCGCCTTACGGATGCGGAGCGCGCCCGCCACGACAGCTTCCGCGCGAGCCTCGGTCCCGCCGCGATCTGGGCCGACTACATCGGCGCGGACGATCCGGTCTGATCCGCCCGCCAGAGCCCCCGCTCCGTGCGCGGCACCGGCTGTTGCCGCATCGCACAGGGGCGTTTAGTGCAATGCACAAAACGCCGTCGGCGCACCATCTCTCGGGATGGCGGGGGCTGGTCCATGCGGTGGCACGGGCGTGCCGGGTCCGGCCGTGACGGAGATGCTGAGGCAGTGAGGCGCGCACGCATGACCGAGGATTTCGGCAGTCGCGACGGACAGCGCGACGACAGGACCGGCCCGTCACCCTTCGCCGACATGATCGAGGCCACCCGCCTGACCGGCCTGGGCCGGCTCGAGGAGGCGACCGCCCTCATCCAGCGCAGCCTCGGGGGTCAGAAGCCCCCGCCCGCCGATCCGTCGGCCGCGCCGCAGCCTGCCGCCGAGACGCGGAATCCCGCGGCGGAGTCCGGGACGCGGATGCGCGAGGTGGTGGGGCAGGTCGTGCGCGGGCTCGCGCCGGTGCTGAAGGGCCTGGGCAACCCGCTGCGGCCGCCGGCCCCGCCGCCCGCCGACCGGGCGGGCGGGACCGGGGGCCGCTTCGTGGCGCTGACCCACGCCGAGCCCGCCGGCACCCGCGAGTACAAGCTGTTCATCCCGAGCCACCCCGACCGGGCGGCGCCGCTGATCGTGATGCTGCACGGCTGCACGCAGAATCCGGACGATTTCGCCGCCGGCACCGGCATGAACACCCTCGCCGAGCGCGCCGGCGTGTTCGTGGCCTACCCGGCCCAGAGCCGCCAGGCCCACGCCCAGCGCTGCTGGAACTGGTACGAGCCCCGGGACCAGGGCCGCGGCGCGGGCGAGCCGGCCATCATCGCGGGCCTCACCCGCGCGATCATGGCGGAGCACGCGATCGACCCGGCCCGGGTCTACATCGCCGGCCTGTCGGCGGGGGGCGCCGCCGCCCTCAACATCGCCCGCGCCTACCCGGATCTCTACGCCGCCGTCGGCGTGCATTCGGGCCTCGCGGCCGGCTGCGCCCGGGATCTCGGCTCGGCGCTGATGGCCATGCAGGTCGGTGCACCGGGCCTCGGCGCTCCGACCGCCTTCGGCACCCCCGCGCCCGCCGCCCGCGTCCCGACGATCATCTTCCACGGCGAGGACGACGGCACGGTGAGCGTGCGCAACGCCGACCAGGTGCTCGCCCAGGCCAAGGTCGCCGGGCTGACGCCCCGGTCGGAGACGTTCGAGGGCCGCGGCCATCCCTTCACCCGCACCCGCTACCGGGACGAGGCGGGCCGGGTCGTGGTCGAGGATTGGCGGGTGCGCGGCGCCGGCCACGCCTGGTCGGGCGGCCGCCCCGACGGCAGCTACACGGATCCCGAGGGGCCCGACGCGTCCCGGGCGATGCTCGACTTCTTCGCCGAGCACCGGCTGGGACCGGCGCGGCGCCCGTGAGGGATTTCCGGCTGCCGCGCGCCCCGGCGGGTTGTCAGGGCGCGGCCCTGATGTATCGCAGGGCTCTGCCCTGCCCCCACAAAAGGTCCCGGACCTTTTGAATCCAGGACCGTCCATGACCAGCACCCCCGCACCGATCCCGACCCTCCAGGGTCTCGCCGAGGTCGCCGACCGGTACGACCTGATCCTCTGCGACGTCTGGGGCGTGCTGCACGACGGCCAGACGGCCCACGGGGCCGCCGGCGAGGCGCTGATCCGGTTCCGCGGCCTCCCGGGCGCGCGGCCGCGCCGGGTCGTCCTCGTCTCGAACGCGCCCCGGCCCGGCGACGGCGTCGGCCGCATCCTCGACCGGTTCGGCGTGCCGCGGGAGGCCTACGACGCGATCCTGACCTCGGGCGACCTCACCCACGACCTGATCGCCGCGCGCCCGGGCGCGCGGATCCGGCATCTCGGTCCGGAGCGCGACCTCGGCATCTTCCAGGGGCTCGACCTCAGCCTCGTCCCGGAGACTGAGGCCGACCTCGTCGTCTGCACCGGCCTGTTCGACGACCGCAGCGAGACCCCGGACGATTACCGGCCGGAGCTGGAGCGCTTGGCCGCCCGCGGGCTGACGATGATCTGCGCCAATCCCGATCTCGTCGTGGAGAGCGGCAACCGCCTGATCCCCTGCGCGGGCCTGCTCGCGGCGGCCTACGCGGAGATCGGCGGCCCCGTGGTGTACGCCGGCAAGCCGCACCGCCCGGTCTACGAGGCGGCGCTCGCCAAGGGGGCGGCGCTCACCGGGGCCGCGGTGGATCCGGCACGGGTCCTGGCGATCGGCGACGCGATCCGCACCGACATCGCCGGCGCCCGCGGCTTCGGCCTCGCGAGCCTGCTGGTGGCCCGCGGCATCCACGCGGAGGAACTCGGCGTCACGGCCGCGCATCACCGGCTGGGCGACGTGGCGGAATGGCTCGGCCGGCAGGCGGTGCATCCGGACGCGGTGATCGAGCGGCTGGTCTGGTAGCGCCCGACCCGCTGACGCGGGCCGGCCTCGCGCGTATTGCCGCCAGTCTAACCCTCTGAAATCCGCGACAAGCTTGACACCGCGCGGGAAATTGCGTGCATTCGCGCGTGTGAATCGGTCCCGCGCGCAGCAATCAGCCCCGACATCCGCTTCGCGTGCCAGGCGATTCGACCGGAAGACCTGTCCGGTCGCGGCGCGCGCGACGATCGGGGCCGGCGAGACGGCGGGTCTTGCGTGACCCTGGTCTCCGGACTGCCCGACTTCCTGCTCTATCTCGGCACCGCGGCCGGGCTGATCGGCCTCTACCTGCTGATCTACACCCTCGCCACCGCGCACAACGAGCTCGCGCTGATCCGCCGGGACGTGACGGCGGCCGCCGTCGCGCTGGGCGGGAGCCTGGTCGGCTTCACCCTGCCGCTGGCGGTGGCGATCTACAACGCGGCGTCCCTGCTCGACTGCCTGGTCTGGGGGCTGATCGCCCTCGTGATCCAGATCGCGATCTACTGGCTCGTGCGCCTCGCGGTGCCGGACCTGTCGCGGCGCATCGAGGAGGACCGCGCCGCCGCCGCGATCCTCCTCGGCGCGGCCTCGCTGGCGGGGGGCGTCGTGAACGCCGCCTCGATGACCTATTGAGGGGCCGGTGACGGAGACCGCGCCAGCTCCCGACGCGGCCCCCGATGCTGCCGGCCGCGCCGCCGGCGGGTCCGCGACCGGCTTCGCCGCCGCCCGCCGCTCCAAGCGCTCGGCCGCCGTGTCTCTGGTCCTGGTCGCGGGCGCCGGCGCGGCCGCCCTGACGCTCGGCGGCCTCGACCCGTCCCAGCGGGAGGAGGAGGCGCTCGTCTACGGGACGCTCGGCGCCTGCATCGCCCAGCAGCTGCGCGGCGCCGAGGCCTGCATCGCCGCCTACACGAGCGCGCAGGAGACCTACGCGGCGACGGCGCCGCGCTACGAGACCGAGGCCGATTGCCAGCGCCACCACGGGACCGGCGGCTGCACGCCGGGCGCGCAGGTCACGGAGGCCGCGCGCGGCCGCTACCTGCCGGTGATGGCCGCCTTCATGATGGGGCGGACGGACGCGCAGGACCTGCCGGTCCAGCCGCTCTACCCGCACGCGCCCGAGGAGGAGCGCGACGAGGCCGGGACCGCGACGGCCGGGCACAGGGGCGGCTACTGCACCGGTGCGGGCGGCCGGGTCGCCTACGCGGGCGGCGCCTCGCGGGTCCACGTCCCCGCCTCGGTCGCCCGCACCGCGAGCACGACGAGCACGACGACGAGCACGACCCCGCGCACGGTCAGCCGCGGCGGCTTCGGCGGCACCGGGCGGGCGACGGCGTTCTCCGGAGGCTCGGGCGGCCGCGCGGGCGGGTTCGGCGGCGGCTGATGCGCCGCGTGCCGATCCCGGAGCGGCCCGACTGGCGGCTCCACGCCGCGCGCGCCGGCTTCACCTTCCACACGTTCGACGGCGTCCCCTACTGGGACGAGAGCGCCTACTACGCCTTCAGCCTCGCGGAGATCGAGGACGCCATCGAGGCGCCGAGCGCCGCGCTGCACGACCTCTGCCTCGCCTTCGTGGACCGGGCGGTCCGGGACGCGGCGATCCTCCGCTCGCTGCGGATCCCGGAGCACGCCTGGGACGCGATCCGGGCGAGCTGGGCGCGGCGCGATCCCAGCCTGTACGGGCGCTTCGACTTCAGCTACGGCGGCGACGGGCCGGCCAAGCTCCTGGAGTACAACGCCGACACGCCCACCGCCCTCTACGAGAGCGCGGTTTTCCAGTGGCTGTGGCTGGAGGACGGGCTGGCGCGGGGACGCCTCCCCGCCGGCGCCGATCAGTTCAACACCCTGCACGAGGCGCTGGTGGCGCGCCTCGCCGCCGTGGCGCCCCCGGAGGGCGTCGCCTTCGCGGGCTTCCCCGACGCGCCGGAGGATCGCGGCACGCTGGCCTATCTCCAGGACTGCGCGCTGCAGGCCGGCCGCCCCGCCCCCTTCCTGCCGGTCGAGGCGATCGGGCTCGCGGAGGACGGGCGCTTCGTGGACGCGGCCGGCATCCCGATCGGCTGCCTGTTCAAGCTCTACCCGTGGGAGTGGATGTTCGCCGACCCGTTCGGCCGGGCGGTCGGCGCGGCGGCGACCCGCTTCCTGGAGCCGCCCTGGAAGGCGGTGCTCTCCAACAAGGGGCTGCTGGCCCATCTCTGGGCGATGGCGCCGGGCCATCCCAACCTGCTGCCGGCCTTCTTCGAGGAGGACCCGGCCAAGGCCGCGCTGGGCCGGAGCTTCGTGAGGAAACCCCTCTACGGCCGCGAGGGCGCCAACGTGCTGATCGTGCGCGACGGCGCCGTCGCGGCGCGCGACGAGGGTCCCTACGGCGGCGAGGGCTACGTGCGGCAGGCCCTGGCCGCGCTGCCCGATTTCGACGGCCGCCGCGCGCTGGTCGGCAGCTGGATGGTCGGCGACCGGCCCGCCGGCCTGTGCCTGCGCGAGTCGGACGGCCTCATCACGACCGACCGGGCCCGGTTCGTGCCGCACCTCATCGCGCCGTGACCGGGTGCGGGTCGCGGGTCCGGGTCGCCTGTCACCGGTCCAGCGCCGCGAGCTCCCGCCGCATATTCGATCGCGCGGGCCCCTCCAGCTCGGCCCGGGCCCGGTCGGTGACGAACAGCGGCCGGCCGGACTCGAGTGTCCCCCGCAGGAAGGCCGCGCGCCCCCGCCGGTAGGCGGCCGCGCCCACGAACGGGACGAATTCCCGCGCCACGCCGGCGGCGTAGCCGTCGTAGGCGGCCGGCGCCGCCCCCAGGATCGCCATGTCCATGTCGAGGAAGACCGCGACGTCCGCGGCGAGCGCGGCCGGCAGGCCGTCCGGGACGGCGTGCCGCTCGGTCGCCAGGATCATCGTCTCGGCCGCCGCCAGCGCGGGCGCCGGGACCGCGCCGTCCAGCAGCGCCCGCAGGAGCGCGGCGCTGCGGCGCTCGTTGTCCGGGGCGCCCGGCCGGTAGACGGCGTCGTGGAACCAGATCGCCAGTTCCACCGCGTCGGGATCCCGGACCGTCCCGCGGCGGGCGCGGAACGCCTCCAGGAGCGCGTCGATATGCGCTTGGCCGTGATAGACGCGATGCGGCTCGGCCAGCCGGGCGCGCAGGTCAGCCAGGATGCGGGGATGGCCGTCGAGCATCGGCCGATCCTCTACCCGATCCGCCTCCGCGGGACGAGGCGGGATCGCGCCGCCGGTGCGGGGCGTCGCGGGCGCGCCGGGACGACCGGACGATGCGGCCCAGCGGCTGCCCCGGCCCGGTCCCCGGGGGCGGGCTTCCGGACGCCGCGATAGACGTTCCCGGCCTCGACCTCCGACATCGCGCGAGATCATCGTCCCGGTGGCGATGATCGGGGATGTGATCGTCGATCTCTCCGATAGACGGTCGCTGTCGATCCCGTGAGATCTATTGGGCGCGATCGACCCGATCCCGCGTCTGGTCTTCGCGCAGATCGCCGGCTACACGGGAACAACCCATCCGGAGGATCCCCCGCGCCCATGAGAGCGACGACCCTGAGAACGACGACTTGGTTGATGCTGGCGGCGCTGCTCGCGGCCGCCCCGGCCCGCGCGCAGGCCCCCGCCCCGTCGCCGGCGGGGCCGACGACCAAGCCCGAGAGCGACCCCGCGCAGGAGACGATCCGCAAGCTCAACGCCTATGTCGGCCTCCTCAACCGGACCCTGCGGGCGCAGGAATCGCTCAGCCGCTATCAGAGCTGGGTCAACATGAAGACCGGCCCGACCGGCCGCGAGCGGACCATCTACGGCCTCTACGGGCTCTACGACGTGCGCGGCGAGATCGCGAAGGCGGAGGCCGCGACGGCGCAGCCGCCCGCGATGCCGGACCTCGACGGCGCCGTGAAGAGCTACATCGCCGCCTATCAGGCGCTCGCCCCGACGGTCACCGAGGCTGAGGGCTACTACGAGCGGCAGGATTACCGCGCGGACAAGATGGAGCAGGGCAAGGCGCTCCACGCCAAGCTCGCCGTCGCGGGGCCGGCCTTCCTGGCGGCGCGCGCCAGGGTCGAGGCCGCGCTGCGGGTCGAGAAGGAGAAGAGCGACGCGCTGGAACTCGCCGCCCTCGAGGCGCGGGAGGGTCGCAAGGCGCGCTGGCACGTCGCGAACGTGATGACCGCGTGCCGCAAGGTCATGGACCTGCTGCCCACCGACGCCGAGCCGGTCGTCGAGATGGCGGCCTTCGAGGCCGCGCTCGGGCGCTACGCCGCCGCCGTGAAGGACATGGACGGGTACAGCGCCGCCAACCCGAACTCCTTCCACGTGTTCGAGAGCCGGCCGCGCGCGCTCCTGGGCAAGCTGCGCGAGTTCGACGCCAAGCTCGCCAAGGCCAAGGGCGACGCCCGGCGCGGCGCCGGGCGCGACGTGACCTGGATCGTGAACGACTACAACATGATGGTGTCGACCGCGCAGACGGCCACGACCTTCTCGCGGTGACCGGAGGCGCCCGGGACCCGGGGCGCCGTCAGCGGGTGCTCCGGGCCGGTTCCGTCGGGCGCAGCGAGGTCGCGGCCGCCGTGACGGCCGCCCGCCACCGCGCCTGCTCGGCCGCGGGGTAGCGGACGCGCAGGGTGACGAAGGCGCCGCCGCGCCCGCCCGCCAGGAGGGTCTTCCGGTACAGGATTCCGGCCGCCGTCGTGCAGGAGAACACGATCCAGCCGGGCTTGCGCGCCGCGTATTCGGGCGGCTGCCGCAGGCAGGTCTGCCGATCCGCGGCCACGACGGCGTCGAGATCCTGGTCGCGCGCGGCGTTCAGGCCCGACACCGTCAGCTGCAGGTGGCCGTCGGCCGAGTGGAAGGCCTGCCCGTCGCCGTTGTCCGGCGGCGGCTCCGCGACGAGGTCGGCGGGCACGTCGACGGAGAAGCCGAAACGGGCGTTGACCACGTGCCGCAGCGCGGGCGTGTCCGACAAGGCCCGGCTCCAGTCGCGCCGGACCCGCGCGATCCGCGCGGTGTAGGCGCGCGTCAGGCAGGCCGTGTCCGGGCAGGCGTCGCGGACCCGCGCGCGCCAGCGCGCGTGGTCCTCGCCGAAGGTGTCGATCGCCTGGCCGGTCTCCCCGTCGACCCCGCGTGTCTCGCCCACGATCCTGTCGAACAGGCGCCTGAGTTCGTCGTCCAGCCGCGTCAGGGCGGGGTCGGCACAGATCAGCGTCTCGACCCTGCCCCGATTCCCGGCGCAATCCGGGGCCGCCCGGGCGGAGGGGACGCCCGCGCCCGCGCCGAGGCCGAGCGCCAGCACGCGCAGCACGGCCGGCCATCGAGGCGGCCGCGCGGTCGCGCGATGCGCGCGCGGGGTGCTCGGCACGGCCGCGCTCACAGGCTGTCATCCTCGATCCTGACGAGCGTCCAGCAGGCCGCCCGGCGAAACGTGTAGGTGATCTGCAGGCCCGTATCGGGCTTGAACAGCTTGACGCGCATCGCGTCGGCCCCCGCGGCGCTCAGCGCCTGTTTCAGGCCGTCGGTCTTCTGCGTCCGGAGGCTCGGCATCAGCGGGAAGCGCAGCGCGTCGGCGCCGAGCATCGTCGTCACCGGCTTCGGTTCGGGCTCGGCCTCGGGATCGATCGTGTCGCTGCGCAGGGGCACGGCGACGAACGCCTTCTGGACCGCGACGTCGTCGGCGAAGGCGGCCAGGAAACCCGGGAAGTCCCGCGCGGGACAGGCCGGCGCCGCCTGGGCGCCCACGGTGCCGAGCGCGGCGAGCGCGCCGACGAGGCCCGGTCGGAGGATCGATCGGACGCCTGATCGCGCGCTCGGGCGCGCCGGACGAGCTTGGATACGCACGGAATCCCTCCTGTGGCGGTCTGGACGTGATCGGCAGTACAATCTCGGCCGGCACGGGCCGTCGGGTCTGCGCGGCGCGGGATCCGGGTCGTCGCGGCCGGCCGCCGGGCGCGCCGGATCCGGGCAGCGTGGCGCGCCGCCGCTCATCGGCCCGCCGTGATCTTGAGCAGCAGGACGTCGATGTCGCGCCGGGGCACGTAATCCGTCGCGACGCTCTCGAAGGTCGTCGGGCCCGTCTTGCGGACGCCGGTGCCGCAGAACGACACGAGCGTCGCGGGATCGCCCTTGTCCACGGTCAGCTTGAACGTGCCGATCGGCCCGGCCCAGTTGCCGCCGGAGGTGATCACGTAGGACAGGTACTGCTCGAAGGCCTGGATTCCCCGCCCGCCCGCCGCCTCGACCCTGCGGGCGAGCGCCTGGGCCGCCTTCAGGAAGGCCGCGTCCGTGCAGTATTTCCGCGCGTACTCGGCCCTCTCGTCGGCGCCCTCGGTCGCGGTACCGAACGACAGGCTGGACAGGCCGCCGAGGCCCGGAATGTAGCTCTGCCGGACGACGACGTCGCGTCCCGCCGGGAAGATCTGCCGGCGCCAGAACTTCGACCGCAGGGTCCAGACCGGGAACAGGCTCGTCGTGCCGTTGCCCATCTCCTGGGCCTCCAGGAGGCCGTCGGCCACGAGGCGGCGGCGCTGATCCTCGCTCAGGGCCGCCAGAGCGGCCTCGGTGGCCTCGACCGTCGGGACGAGGGGGATGCCGAGGCTCCTCAGCCGCCCGGTCACCTCGACCTCCGGCTTGCCGGCCGGCGTGACGAAGGCGCGCTGCTCGACCTGCGAGTCGACCGGCCGGCCGTCGACCTCGGTGGTGAAGCGGAGGAAGTTGTCGTGCTTCGGGTCGGCGATGTTGAGCATCGCGTCGGGACCGCCGGATATGTCGGGCATCGGGAACGCGATCGTCGTCTCGACGTCCCGATCGGTCAGGTTGTGGAAGCGGTAGGCGATCCGCACCGCCTTCTCGGACAGGAAGAGGTCCTCGGAGACGAGGGCGATCCGGTCCGTCTTCTCCCGGACGAGGCCGCCGGCCGCGAGGGCCGCGACGCTGTCGTCGGCCCGGACCGGACGCGGCAGGGCCGTCGACAGGATCGCCGGTAGGAATGCTGGCAGGAGCGCCGGCAGCAGCAGGGCGAGGCGCGGGGTGCGGGGCGTGGCTGGGGTTCGCACGGCTGTCGGGCTCGCTGGTTGGATCCGTCGGTGCGGGGGCGGCGCGGGCTTCGGAAGGTCCGGAGGCCTACGCGGCCCAGGGTGGGTCCCGGCGCGGACACCGCTCGCCCGGGCGCGACACGGGCTTCGATCCGCCGCCCCGCGGCAGCGACAGCTTCGTCCAGACCGTCTTCCGTCGCGGCACACCGGTCCTCCCCGCGGCGCGCCGTCGCGCGCCATCGAATCCCGGCCGGACCGGACGGAAGCTTTCGGGCAGAGTTGAGGCCGATCGCGAGGGCCGTGTCAGGTCGAGGCCGCGAGAAAGCACCGCCGTCAGCGAGACGCGTGGATCCCTAAGCTCCGCGTCGCGGGCTTCGTCCCCGCCGTGACGGGGCGATACAGGCCCGCGCGGCGCCACGAGCGGCAACGGTTATTCTCGAAGATCGTCGCTCATGAGCGATCGAAGGTATTCACGTCCCGGTTCTGCTGCTGAAATAGACCGGCGTCTCGCGCTGTTCCGGTCGTAAGCGCGCGGTCCGGTCCGCGGTCCGGCTCGCGGCCCCGCTCGATTGCGTCGGCGGGACCGTTCGGTCTATCGGCTGACCGGGACGGCCGGCGGCCTCGGGCGCCGGCTCGATCTGCGACGATCTGCGAGGAGCGCGCCCGTGTCAGCCGAAGACGCCCCGATCGGCCGCTTCCCGATCCCCCGCCTGGAGACCTTGCCGGACGACATCCGCGCGCGGATCGAGGCGGTGCAGGAGAAGTCCGGCTTCGTCCCGAACGTGTTCCTGGTGCTGGCCCACCGCCCGGACGAGTTCCGGGCCTTCTTCGCCTACCACGACGCCCTCATGGACAGGCCGGGCAACCTGACCAAGGCCGAGCGCGAGATGATCGTCGTGGCGACCTCGGCCATCAACCAGTGCCAGTACTGCGTGATCGCCCACGGGGCGATCCTCCGGATCCGCGCCAAGGATCCGCTGATCGCCGATCAGGTGGCGATCAACTACCGCAAGGCCGATATCACCGACCGGCAGAAGGCGATGCTCGACTTCGCCATGCTGGTCAGCCAGTCCGCGCACCAAGTCGGGGAGGCCGCGTTCGCGGCGCTCAGGGCTCACGGATTCGACGACGCGGATGCCTGGGACATCGCCGCCATCGCGGCCTTCTTCGGCCTGTCGAACCGGCTGGCGAACGTCACCAGCCTGCGCCCCAACCCGGAATTCTACGCGCTGGGGCGCGGCTGACGGCGCGGCGTCCCCCGCCGCCGGCGAGCCGAGCGCGGGTCCCGATCGTTCGCGCGGCCCGGATCTCGCGATCCAGACCCCAGGGGTGCCGCTCCCCGCAGGCTCGGCGCCCTGGGGCATCGCCGGAGCCCCGCCGTGCGACCTGGCGTCGCGCGCGCGAGGCGGATGAGACGGCTCCCGCCTCCTGAGCCCGGCCCGGACGGCGCGCGCGGACGGGGCGGGCCGTCCCGACCCGTGCTTTAAGCCTATAGGAGCGGCCCGGTTCGGCTGTTAACACGCGTTAAACTCTGCGACTGACCCGGTGAGGAGGCGAATCCCGGCTTGAACCTTCGAAGCGGCGCGGCCCCGCGTCTCGACCTGAGCGCGTGCGATCGCGAGCCCATCCACATCGTCGGCAGCGTCCAGCCGCACGGGTTCCTGCTCGGCCTCGAGGCCCGGTCCCTCACCATCGTCCAGGCGAGCGCCAACGCCCCCGCGGCGGCTACGGTCGGAACCGTGCTCGACGCGGCCCTGCCCGACCTCGCGGCCGTCGTCCGCCACCATCTCGCGGCGGCCGAGCAACAGGACGGCGCCCTCTATCTCCGGACCGTGACGCTGGAGACCGGCGGCGGCCGTCAGGCCTACGAGGTCGCGGCTCACCGGGTCGACGATCTCGTCGTGCTGGAACTGGAGGAGATCGACGCGGCCGCGGCCGAGATCGGCGTCGACGTGCTCACCCCGCGCCTGCGGGCCTTCGTCGAGCGCCTGCAGACCGCCCGCACCGTCGAGGACCTCTGCCGGTTCGTCGCCGAGGACATCCGCCAGATCACCGGCCTCGACCGCGCCCTGGTCTACCGGTTCGACCGCGACTGGCACGGCACGGTGCTGGCGGAGGCCGGCAACGGCGTCCTGCCCTCCTACCTCGACCTGCGCTTCCCCGCCTCCGACATCCCCGTCCAGGCGCGCGAGCTCTACCGCCGGAACCGCCTGCGCATCATCCCCGATGCCGGCTACGTCCCCGTGCCGATCCGGCCGGCCACCACGCCCTCCGGCAAGCCGCTGGACCTCAGCCAGTCGGTGCTGCGCTCGGTCTCGCCGGTCCATGTCGAGTACATGCGCAACATGGGCACGATGGCGTCCATGTCGGTGTCGATCCTCGTGGACGGCGGCCTCTGGGGCCTGATCTCCTGCCACAACCGCACGCCCAAGCGCGTGCCCCTGCAGGCGCGCAACGCCTGCGACGTGCTCACCCAGATCTTCGCCCTGCAGCTCTCGGCCCGCGAGCGCGGCGCCCAGTCCGAGAAGCGGCTGGCGCTCGGCGCCGTGCAGGCGCGCCTCCTGGCGTTCATGGCCGAGGAGGACAGCTTCGTCGACGGCCTGCTCAACCACCCCGACGACGTCCTGGCCCTGGTGGACGCGACCGGCGCCGCGGTGGTGACGGCGGACCGCTGCCGGCTGCTCGGGGCGACGCCGGCGGAGCGGGAGGTCCGCGCCCTCTACCGGTGGCTGTCCGAGCGCGACGATTCCGAGGAGGTCTTCGTCTCCGAGGCCCTGTCGGAGGCGTTCCCGGCCGCCGCCGCCTTCGCCGAGCGGGCGAGCGGCCTCCTGGCGATCTCGGTCTCGAAGAAGTACGCGAGCTACATCCTCTGGTTCAGGCCCGAGGTCGTGCGGACGGTGAAGTGGGGCGGCAATCCCGTGAAGGCCGTCCGGCCCGATCCGGAGGGCGGACCGGACCGGCTGCACCCGCGCAAGTCGTTCGAGATCTGGAAGGAGACCGTGCAGGGCCGCTCCCTGTCCTGGTCCGACCCGGAGGTGGAGGCCGCCAAGGACCTGCGCGCCTCGGTGCTCGGCATCGTGCTCCGCCGGGCCGAGGAGCTCGCCGCCATGAGCGAGGAGCTGCAGCGCTCGAACAAGGAGCTGGAGGCGTTCTCGTACTCGGTCAGCCACGACCTGCGCGCGCCGTTCCGCCACATCGTCGGCTACGCGAACCTGCTCAAGACCCGCGAGGGCGCCCAGCTCTCCGACAAGGGCCGGCACTACGTGGAGACGATCATCGAGGCGGCCTTCTCGGCCGGCACCCTGGTCGACAGCCTCCTGAGCTTCTCGCAGATGGGCCGGCACGCCCTCAACAAGGTCTGGGGCGACATGAACGCCCTGGTCGAGGAGGTCCGCCGGAAGGTTCTGCGCGACGTCACCCCCGACCGGACCCTCCGCTGGGAGATCGCGCCGCTGGGCCGCGCCTATGCCGACCCCGTCATGCTGCGGCTCGTCATCGAGAACCTGCTGTCGAACGCCGTGAAGTACACCCGCGGCACCCCGGAGGCGGTGATCGCGATGGGCAGCCTCCCGCCCCGGGAGGGCGAGGCGGTCTACTTCGTGCGCGACAACGGCGCCGGGTTCGACATGGCCTACGTCGACAAGCTGTTCGGCGTCTTCCAGCGGCTGCACCGGGTCGAGGAGTTCGAGGGCACCGGCATCGGCCTCGCCAATGTCCGGCGCATCGTCGAGCGCCACGGCGGGCGGACCTGGGCCGAGGGCAAGCTCGGCGAGGGCGCCACCTTCTACTTCACCCTGCCCATCCGGGAGGAGGCGCACTGATGGCGGGACTGAAGCCCATCCTCCTGGTCGAGGACAATCCGAACGACATCGAGCTGACGCTGGCGGCGCTCGAATCGAGCCAGCTCGCCAACGAGATCGTCATCTGCCGCGACGGCGCCGAGGCCCTCGACTTCATCTACCGGCGGGGCGTGCACGAGAAGCGGCAGGCCCAGGATCCCGCGGTGGTCCTGCTCGACCTCAAGCTGCCGAAGGTCGACGGCCTGGAGGTGCTCGCCAAGATCAAGGGGGACCCGGTCACCCGCCAGGTGCCGGTGGTGATGCTGACCTCGTCCCGCGAGGAGACCGACCTGGTGCGCTCCTACGATCTCGGGGTGAACGCCTTCGTGGTGAAGCCGGTCGCCTTCGAGGAGTTCTTCGCGGCGATCAAGGAGATCGGCGTCTTCTGGGCCCTCCTCAACGAGCCGCCGCCGTACCGGGGAGGCTGGCCATCGAACGCGTGATCGGACCTTCCGCGGGGCCGCTGCGCATCCTCCACCTGGAGGACAGCGACCTCGACGCCGAGCTGATCGAGGCCGAGCTGGAGAGCCTCGGGCACCCGGTCGCGATCGAGCGGGTGATGACCCGCGACGCCTTCGCCCGCGCGGCGGTCGCCGGCCGGCACGACCTCATCCTGGCGGACTACGTCCTGCCGACCTTCGACGGCGTGAGTGCCCTCGGCATCGCCCGGGCGCAGTGCCCCGACACGCCGTTCATCTTCTGCTCGGGCACGCTCGGCGAGGATGTCGCGGTCGAGGCCCTGAAGAACGGCGCCACCGACTACGTCGTCAAGCAGCGCCTCGACCGCATGCCGCGCACGATCGTCCGCGCGCTCGCCGAGGCGCGGGCGCGCGCCGACAAGCGCGAGGCCGAGGCCGCCCTGCAGGCGCTCAACGAGACGCTGGAGGTGCGCATCGCCGAGCGGACCCGGGAACTCGCCGCGGCGAACGAGGCCCTCCAGGCCCAGATCGTCGAGCGGGAGCGGGCTGAGGACGCCCTGCGGCTCGCCCAGCGCCTGGACGCGGTCGGCCAGCTCACGAGCGGCGTCGCGCACGACTTCAACAACCTGCTGACGGTGATCGCCGGCAACATCGAGTTCCTGGAGAAGGCCGTCTCCGACGCGCGCTCGAAGCGCCGCCTCGCCATGATGCGCGGGGCCGCCGAGCGCGGCGCCCGGCTCACCGCGCAGCTCCTCGCCTTCTCCCGCCGCCAGCGCCTGGAGCCGACGCCGGTCAGCCTCAACCAGACGGTCGCGTCGATGCGCGACCTGCTGCAGAGCTCGATCGGCGGCGCGGTCCGGATCGAGACGACCCTCCAGCCCGACCTGTGGCCGGCCCTGGTCGACGCCACCCAGATCGAGCTCGTGATCCTGAACCTCGCCATCAACGCCCGCGACGCGATGGCGGTGGGCGGCCGGCTCGCCATCGAGACCGCCAATGTCAGCGTCACCGGGGCGCCGACGCGGCCCGAGCAGCCGGCGCCCGGCGCCTACGTCATGGTCGCGGTGAGCGACACCGGTACCGGGATGACGCCGGACGTGCTGGCGCGGGTGTTCGAACCGTTCTTCACCACCAAGGAGGTCGGCAAGGGGTCGGGTCTCGGGCTCGCCCAGGTCTACGGCTTCGTCAAGCAGTCCGGCGGCGGCATCCGCATCGACACGGTCGCGGGCGAGGGCACCTCGATCAAGGTCTACCTGCCCCGGGCCGCGGAGCCCGAGGGCGCCGTGCCCCGCCTGACGGTCGCGGCCGAGGCCGCGCGGGCGCACCCGCCCGGAGGCGGCCCCCGGCTCCTGGTGGTCGACGACGACGCCGAGGTGCGCGAGGTGACGACGACCCGCCTGATCGAGGCCGGCTACGCGGTGCGCGAGGCGGCCTCCGGCCTCCAGGCGCTGGCCGCCCTGGAGGCGGATCCGGGCGTCGACCTCGTCGTGATGGACTTCGCCATGCCGGGCATGAACGGGGCCGAGACGGCCCTGGAGGTCCGGAAGCGCTGGCCGGCGCTGCCGGTCCTGTTCGTCACCGGCTTCGCCGACACCAGCGCCCTGACCAAGGCCGGCGCCGTCGGCACCGACGCGATCGTGCTGAAGCCGTTCCGCGTCGGGGAACTCGAGGGCAAGGTCGCCGCCGCCCTGGCGGCCCGCCCACCGGCGCAGCTCCGGCTGATCTCGGGCCGCGACAGGAGCGCCTGAGGCGTCCTGAGGGCGTCCTCCACACGGGTCGCGGCGTTCGACGGGCCCGACTTGATCGATGCAGTTGCACAGGCCCGCGCGCTGGGGCACCGATGGCACTGCGGGCACCGTACGGCCCCTCCGCGCCGGCGCGAGGCCGCCCTGTCAGCCGGGCCCCGCGGCCGGAACGGTGGCGCCAGGCGGAGCGCTGCCCATCGCGGAGCCTGTCCCTGTCCCATGTCCGAGACCGTCAGGACCGCGGATCTGCCCTTCCTCGCGGAGGGCGGCGCGATGGGCGCGCGGATGCGCGCCCACGACTGGTCCGGCTCGCCGCTCGGGCGGCCGGAGCGCTGGGCGCCGTGCCTGCGGGCGACGCTGAGCCTGATCCTGGGCTCGCGCTTCCCGATGTTCGTGGCGTTCGGGCCCGACCTCGTCTTCCTCTACAACGATGCCTACGCGGAGATCCTGGGCGACAAGCATCCCGCGGCGCTCGGCGCGCGCTTCCGCGACGTCTGGCCGGAGATCTGGCCCGAGATCGGGCCCCTGATCGACCGGGCGCTCGCCGGCGCGGCGACCTGGTCCGAGAACATGCCCCTGACCATGAACCGGCACGGCTACGACGAGCCGACCTGGTTCACCTTCTCGTACGCGCCGGTGCGCGACGAGGCCGGCCGGGTCGCCGGCCTGTACTGCGCCTGCACGGAGACGACCGGCCGCGTCCTGGCCGAGGCGCGGCTGCGGGAGACGGAGGCGCGGATTCGCGCGCTCGCCGACCACCTCCCGGGCGGCTACGTCTACCAGCTCGCCATGGCCTTCGACGGCGCGGACCGGCGCTTCCTCTACGTGTCGCAGGGGTTCGAGCGCATGACCGGCGTGGCGGCCGAGGCGGTCCTCGCCGACCCGGCCGTCGCCTACGACCTGATCCTGCCGGAGTACCGCGCCGGCCTCGCCGAGGCCGAGGCCGACGCGATCCGCGACCTCGCGCATTTCGACGTCGAGGCGCCGATGCGCCGGCCGGACGGCACCCGCGTCTGGACGCGCATCATCTCGGCGCCCCGCCGCGTCGGCGACGGCCTGGTCTGGGACGGGCTGCACCTCGACGACACGGTGCGCCACCGGACCGAGGAGCAGCTGCGGGAGAGCGAGCGGCGCCTGCGGCTCGCGACCGAGTCGGCCGAGATCGGCCTCTGGGACGTCGACGTCGCCGCCGACACCCTGTTCTGGCCGGCGCGGGTCAAGGCGATGTTCGGGATCTCGGCCGACGTGCCGGTCACGATGGCCGATTACTACGCCGGTCTGCATCCCGAGGACCGGGATGCCACGAGCGCGGCCTTCGCCTCCGCCCTCGATCCCGACCGGCGCGCCCTCTACGACGTCGAGTACCGCACCGTCGGCAAGGAGGACGGCGTCGTGCGCTGGGTCGCCGCCAAGGGGCGCGGGATCTTCGAGGGCGGGCGCTGCGTGCGGGTGATCGGCACGGCGATCGACGTCACCGCCCGCAAGCAGGCCGAGGAGGCCCTGCGCGCCAGCGAGGCGCAGTTCCGCGTCCTGTCGCAGGTGCTGCCGAACTTCGTCTGGGCGACCGACGCCGGCGGGGCGGCGGACTGGTTCAACGAGCGCGTCTACGCCTACGCGGGCCGGGAGCCCGGCACCCTCGACGGGGCGGGCTGGCGGGGGATCATCCACCCCGACGACCGGGACCGGGTCGACGAGGAATGGCGGGCGGCCGTCCGGTCGCGGGCCGACTACCAGTCCGAGTACCGCCTGCGCCGCGCCGACGGCGCCTATCGCTGGTTCCTGGCCCGGGCGCAGCCGGTCCGGGCGGCCGACGGCGCGGTCACCCGCTGGGTCGGCACCAGCACCGACATCGACGACCAGAAGCGGCTCATGGCCGAGCTCGTGCGCTTCAACGTGACCCTCGAGCAGCGCGTGGCCGAGCGCACCGCCGAGCACGACCGGGTCTGGCGCAACTCGCGCGACCTCCTGGTCGTGGTCGGGGCCGACGGCATCTTCCGCGCGGTCAACCCGGCCTGGCAGACGATCCTGGGGCACGAGCCGGCCGAGGTGGTGGGCCGCAGCTTCCTGGACTTCGTCTGGCCGGAGGATGCGGGCCCGACCCGGGAGGCCCTCGACGCCGCCGCGGCCGCGCGCGACCTGACCGATTTCGAGAACCGCTACCGGCACAAGGACGGCACCCCGCGGCTGATCTCGTGGCGCACCTCCGTCGAGGGCGCGCACGTCTACGCCTACGGCCGCGACGTCACCGCCGAGAAGGCCCAGGCCGAGGCGCTCCGGCACGCCGAGGAGGCCCTGCGGCAGTCGCAGAAGCTGGAGGCGGTGGGGCAGCTCACCGGCGGCGTCGCCCACGACTTCAACAACCTCCTGACGATCATCCGCTCGTCGGTGGACTTCCTGCGCCGTCCCGATCTGGCGGAGGAGCGCCGGTCCCGCTACCTCAACGCCGTCTCGGAGACGGTCGACCGGGCGGCCAAGCTCACCGGCCAGCTCCTCGCCTTCGCGCGGCGGCAGGCGCTGAAGCCCGAGATCCTCGACGTCGGCGCGCGGCTGCGCGGCGTGGCCGACCTGCTCGACACGGTCACGGGCGCCCGCATCGCGGTCGTGACCGAGCTGCCGGACCAGCCCTGCTTCATCCGGGTCGACCTCAGCCAGTTCGAGACCGCGCTGGTCAACATGGCGGTGAACGCCCGGGACGCCATGGACGGCGCCGGCACGCTGACCCTGCGCCTGCATTGCGGCGCGGCGCTGCCGCCGATCCGCGGCCACGCCGGCGCCCCCGGCCCGTTCGCGGCGATCGCCCTCACCGACACCGGCACCGGCATCGCGCCGGACGTCCTGGCACGGGTGTTCGAGCCGTTCTTCACCACCAAGGAGGTCGGGAAGGGCACGGGCCTCGGCCTGTCCCAGGTCTTCGGCTTCGCCAAGCAGTCCGGCGGCGACGTCGCGGTCGAGAGCGCGCCCGGCCGCGGCGCCACCTTCACGCTCTACCTGCCGCAGGTCGAGCCCGAGGCGTCCTGCGCGGCCGCCGCCGCGGAGGCGGCCGCGCTCGATCCCGGCGGCGCGGGGCAGCGCGTGCTGGTGGTGGAGGACAACATCGAGGTCGGCCGCTTCGCCACGCAGATCCTGGAGGATCTCGGCTACGCGACGACCTGGGCGGCCAATGCCGAGGAGGCGCTGGATCAGCTCGGGGCCGACGGCGCGGCCTTCGACGTCGTGTTCTCCGACGTGGTCATGCCCGGGATGGGCGGGATCGCGCTGGCCCGGCTCCTCCGGCGGCGGATGCCGCACCTGCCGGTGGTGCTGGCCTCCGGCTACAGCCACGTCCTCGCCCAGGAGGGGATCCGCGACTTCGAGCTGCTGCACAAGCCCTACTCCGCCGACCAGGTCTCGCGCGTGCTGCGCAAGGTCGTCGGCGCGCGGCCGGCGCGGCCGAAGGGCGGCGAGTCCTGAGGCGGGGTGCGGCCGGGGCGCCGGGCCCGAGAGAGGCCTGACGCCGCAGCCGGGCGGCGACGGGGCATCCCGGCGCCATGTTCCGGCGGGAGGTTCCGGCGGGAGGTTCCCGGGCGGGCCACGCGCCGCCGCCTCCGGAGGTCGCCATGGACAGGGTCATGTACGCGCTCGTCACCCTGGTGGAGGCCGCGCTCGGGATCTTCGGCGTGCGGGCGCTCTCCGAGCAGCCCGCCTACACGGTCGTCGCGCGCCTCGACCGCGGGGTCGAGATCCGGTCCTACGCGCCGCGCCTCGCGGTTGAGACCGACGCGCTCGGCCAGGGCGACGGCGGCGCCTTCGGGCGGCTGTTCCGCTACATCACCGGCGCGAACCGGGCGGGCGACCGCATCGCCATGACGGCGCCGGTGGAGAGCGGCGGCCGGCGCCTCGCCGCGACGGTCCCGGTGGAGCGGGACGGCACCGGCACGATGCGGTTCTTCCTGCCGCGCGCGGTGGCGGCGGCCGGGGCGCCGGCGCCGACCGGGCCGGGGGTCCGGCTGGTCGAGCTCCCGGCCGAGCTGGTCGCGGCCCTGCGCTTCTCCGGCCGCCTCACCCCGGAGGCGCGGGCCGCGCGGGCGGCCATCCTCGCCGCGGTCCTGGCGGCGGCCGGCCGCGCCCCGGCCGGCGCGCCGTTCGTCATGGGGTACGACCCGCCCTTCGCGATCCCGTTCCTGCGCCGGAACGAGGTCGCCGTCCGCCTGCCGCCGCCGTGAGAGCCGGGACCAGTCCCGACGGCCGGGCGCGCGGCCTCGGGCGCCGCCCCTGAGGACCGGCCGATTGCGCAATTATCCCGCGATGTCCTTCATAATAATCCCGAATACTTGCCGCGATCTTCCGCTCTTGTTGTCTTTGCGCCACAGGCCCGATCATTCGAGCCCGCAAGTCGTCCCCGGCAGGGATTAAACAGAATGTGAATTGAGGTCGCGACCCGACCCGAGATCAGTGAGGCGCACGCAGCCGACGCGAAGCGGCGCGTGCCTTCGAATCCAGGTTGGGGGAAGATATGCGGGCCCTGCGAGGCAGCTTGATCGCGTCCGTGGCGCTGTTGCCCGGTGTCGCGCAGGCTCAACAAGCCGTCACCCTCGGTGAGATCAGCGTCGTCTCGACGTCGCCGGTGGGTGCGGGTGGCGGCACGTCCAGCGGCGCCGAGAATCTCAATACTGTCGCCCAGGCCGCGCCGACCTTGCCGGTCCCGGCCGGCGGGGTGCGCCTGCGCGGCTCCGAGCAGCCGCTCAACAAGATCCCCAGCACCGTCGAGACCGTCACGGCGCGGCAGATCGAGGTCGATCAGGGCTCCGACAACGTGATCGCCACGCTGGCGCGGCGCACGCCCGGGGTGAACCTCAACGACTCGCAGGGCAACGCGAACCGGGTCGACCTCAGCTACCGCGGCTTCACGGCCTCGTCGGTGCAGGGCGTGCCGCAGGGGCTGGCCGTCTACCAGAACGGCGTGCGCATCAACGAGGCCTTCGGCGACGTCGTCAATTTCGACCTGATCCCGCCGCAGGCGATCCAGCGCATCGACGTCGTCACCGGCAACCCGGTCTTCGGCCTCAACGCCATTGGCGGCGCGGTCAACATCCAGATGAAGAACGGCTTCACCTGGCAGGGCACCGAGATCTCG
>Ga0049070_1000731_pt1 | contig 21490 bp, 16 predicted proteins | sample FECB22metaG_FD_56243 | JGI IMG/M metagenome (GOLD analysis project Ga0049070, IMG submission 56243) | Cyanobacterial communities from the Joint Genome Institute, California, USA - FECB-22 | ecosystem: Environmental > Aquatic > Thermal springs > Hot (42-90C) > Microbial mats | place: USA: California
CGGGCCTCCAGGCCCGCATCATGATCATGAGCGGGCCTGGAGGCCCGCGGTCCGGCAAGACTACTCCACCGCCACCTTTGCGTCGGCGGCGACGGCCCTCCAGGTGGCGATGTCCTTCTGGATGAAGGCCGCAAACGCCTCCGGCGTGTCGCCGACGGGCTGCATGGCCTGGTTGGCCAAAAGCTCGCGCGTGCCGGGATCGCGCAGCGCCTTCACCAGCTCCTCGTTGAGCTTGCGGACGATCACCGGCGGCGTCCGGGCCGGCGCCAGGATGCCGTGCCAGGCCAGCGCCTCGAAGCCGGGATAGCCGGCTTCGGCCACTGTCGGCACCTCAGGCGCGACGGGCGAGCGCTCGAGGCTGGTGACCGCGAGGGCCCGCAACTTGCCGGACTTGATGTGCGGCAGCACGCTGATCGGATCGCCGAACACCATGGTGAGCTGGCCGGCCAAGAGATCGCCGACGGCCAGCGCGGTGCCGCGATAGGGCACGTGCACGAGCTTGATGCCGGCCCTGCTGTCGAACAGCTCGGCGACGAGATGGTTCGCAGCGCCAACACCCGTCGAGCCATAGTTCAGCGCGTCCGGCTTGCTCTTGGCCAGCGCGACGAGCTCCTGCAGCGTCTTCGCCGGCAGCTCGGCATTGACCACCAGGATGTAGGGATACGCCGTCGTCATGATGATCGGCGCGAAATCCCTCACCGGATCGTACGGCAGGCTCTTGTAGACGGCGGGATTGATCGAGATCGGCCCCGACTGGCCGAGCAGCAGCGTGTAGCCGTCGGGTTCGGCCTTGGCGACCTGCTCGGTGCCGAGGATGGCGCCGGCGCCGCCCTTGTTCTCGATCACGATCACCTGGCCCGTATTGTCGCTCACCTTGCGAGCGACAATGCGCGCCACCGAATCGGCGCCGCCGCCCGGGGCATAGGGCACCACGATCTTGATGGGCTTGGTCGGATAGTCTGCCGCCAGAGCGGCAGCGGACCCGAACGGCAAGGCAAGGGCGAGCGCCGCAAGCGCGCGCCGTGACAATCTCATCGGCGTCCTAGGCGTTGACGGGCTGAGCGGCCTTGATGTTGGAGCGCTTGATGCGGTCGAGGTTGGCGCCCTCGATGCGGACCAGCTTGGTGAGCCCGTCGCGCTTGGGCGAATGGACCACGCCGACATCGTAGAAGTGCGCGTCGCCCGGCTTCAGGACATAGACCTTCGCCGGCTCGACCAGCGACGGGTTGGTGCCGTCGCCCTTGCGCACGATGCGCCAGTCGGTCATCTCCGTGTCGCCGACCGCGAGGCCATAGATCGCCCAGCTCGAGCCGTGATCGTGCGGCTGGCCGTGCGCCGGCTTCTCGTAGACATGGCCGCAGACACAGAAGCCCAGCTCGGGATCCTCGTACAGCACCTTGCGCGGCTTGCAGTCCTCGGCACGCAGGTGCTTCTCGACGAACTCCTTGTCGAGCAGGACTTTCGACACGAGCTTGACGACGGCCTGCTTGCCGCCGACGCCGGGATCCGCCTTCAGGGCCGCGCGGATGTCGGCGCTCAGCTGCTCGAGCGTATAAGCCATGGAATCCTCCGTGAGTGTTAGATCAAGTCTAGCTCAGGCAGCGGGCTTGTGTCCCACGACGCAGTGCATGGGATGGGCCATGAAAAGGAGACCCTGGTCTGCGGCAATGTCGCGCGCGGCCTGCCAGGCGGCCGTTTCCGAGGGTGTGAGCTGGGCCACCAGATGGTCCTCGCGATATCGCCAGATCGGCCCCTCGGGCCGGTCGAGGGTCACCAGGGCGGGAAAGCAGGTGAGATCGCGCAGGCCCGCCTGACGGGCACGCCGGTAGAGGCTGGCATCGGCCACGCCCTTGGCGGCGACCGATTGCGGCGGCGTGGCCGCCCGCTGGCGTAGCGCCTCGGGCACGTCGACGCTCCACCATTGCGGCAGGTCGATCGAGCGCACGATCACGCCGACGCGGCCGCCCGGCCTCGCTACGCGCATCATCTCGGCAAGCGCGCGGTCGGCGTCGCACTCCTCCAGCACGGTGACGGAGAAGATGCAGTCAAACGAGGCGTCGGCGAAGGGCAGCATTTCGGCGTTGCCCGGAGCGAAATGGATCAACCCATCGAGGCCGTCCGCCTTCGCCAAGGCCTCGGCCTCGCGCAGCAGAAAGGGATTGGTGTCCATCGCCGTGATGGCATTGGCCTTACCCAACCGGCGCGCCAGCAACCGATCCAGCGAACCCGCGCCGCAGCCAATATCGAGGACCGTCTCTCCCCGCTTGGGCGCCATGAGATCGATCAGGGTGCGGAACATCGCCTGATAGGTTGGTGCGCGGGCGCGATCCTCCAGGGTGGCGACGCCGCCGAGATGCCGCCCACCCAGGGTGATCACCGTGAACGTCTCCGCCAGCCGCGGAACGGCCGGCGCCCATTGCGACGGTGCGAGGAAGAACGGCAGCAGCAGGAGCGCGGGGCCCCTGCCTTCGATGCGGTAGGTGATCTCGGCATGGCTGCCCTCGCGTGCGGTCACCTTGGACGCATCGGCTTTCAGCGAGCCCAGGAAGCCCGTCATCTCGCTCACAATGGTGTCGGTGCAGTCGGCTACCACGTCGGCCCAGCCAGGCGCGTCGTAGCCCGTCAGCACCACGCGCCGCGACCCCGTGAGTCGCGCCGCGGCGCGCGTGGTCACGTCGGCTGTCAGTCCGCCGCCGCCACTGATCATGAGCACCCGATCGGACACGCCAGCGAAGGCCGCCGGATCGAGTCGCGTCGGAACGCACAGCACGATGCCGCCCAGGCGCGCGCCGAACCCGGCTGCGAGCCCCGCGATATCGCCCGGCATCTGCGTGGCCATGTGGGCGACGCTGATGCCGAGATGGTCCAGCAGCGCGACGAGCCTCTCAGTGGGCCTCTCAGTGGGCCGCTCGGTGGGTGTCATCTAGGGAATCCCGTTGCGGCCGTGCTTGATGAAGGCCGGCCGGTTGCCGAGACGCGCGTAGTAGGCGTCTACCTGCGGGAAGACCGGCCGATCGAACGGCGTGAGGAACCAGCGATTGACCGACAGGCCGATCGGGATATCGGCCAGGGTGAACGACGGACCGGCGACATAGGCTCCGGTGCGCGCGAGCTGGCCGTCGAGAATCGAGACCATCCTCGTCCATTGCTTCTTCGACTCTTCGATCTGCCCTTCGTCGGCGAACGCCGGATTCTTGCGCACGAGGCCTGAGAAGGCGTAGCGCCAGGCGCTGTTGAATTCCGTCGCCTGCCAATCGATCCAGCGGTCGACCTCGGCGCGCGCCCGTGGCTCGACGGGCAGCAGGGCGCGAGCGCCCGATTTGTTGGCGAGATAGCGGATGATGCTGTTGCTCTCCCACAGCACGAAGTCGCCGTCGACGATCACCGGCACCAGGCCGTTGGGATTTTGCCTCAGCTCCGGCCCGTCATCGGCGCGGGTGTAGGCGACGCCGATCTCCTCGCAAGCCCACAGGACCTTGCGCACGTTGATCGACGAGGCTTTGCCGAGGATGCGCAGCATCAGACGAAGGCCATCAGACGAAGGAGAGCCCGCCGCTCAACGCCACGGTCTGGCCCGTCATATATTCGTTTTCCATCATCATCATGACGATCAGCGCACACTCCTCCGGCTTGCCGAAGCGGCCGAGCGGGATGCGGGATGCCGACGAGGCCACTGCGCTCACCATGTCGGTTGCGATCAGCGAGGGTGCCACGGCGTTCACCGTTATCCCCTCCTTCACCACGCGCGCCGCATAGCCGCGCGTCATGCCCTCCAGCCCGGCCTTGGAGGCGTTGTAGTGCGGGCCGACTCCGCCCGCGCCGCGCGCCGCGCCCGACGAGATGTTGACGATACGGCCCCAGCGGCGCCTGCGCATGCCGGGCAGCACGGCCTGGGTGCACAGGAAGACCGATTTCAGGTTCACCGCCATGGTGCGGTCGAAGTCCTCCTCGGTGAGCTCCTCGACCGGACGGTTGATGGCGATGCCGGCATTGTTGATCAGGATGTCGATCGGCCCCAGCTCGCGCTCGACGCCGGCCACCATGCCGTTCACCGCCGCGGACACCGAGACGTCGGCGCCGACCGTGATCGCCCGGCCGCCCAACTTGTGGATCGCCTCGACCACTGCCGTCGCCTCGCCCGCCTTGGACAGGTAATTCACCGCCACGGCCGCCCCGGCTTCGGCCAGCGAAATAGCGATGGCGCGGCCGATCCCCCGAGACCCGCCCGTCACCAGCGCAACCCTGCCCCTCAAGCTCGCCATCCTGTCCTCCGCGTATCGACCCCGCTGCCTCGGCATGTTACCCGTTTACCAACCAATAGGAGCATCCCACATGGCTCGCATGGGCTTCGGCGCATTCCTCGCGCCCCATCATCCGATCGGCGAAAATCCCACCCTGCAGTTCCGGCGCGACCTCAAGTTCGTCGAGCACTTGGACGAGCTGGGCTACGACGAATTCTGGTGCGGCGAGCACCATTCCTCGGGCTGGGAGATGATCGCCTCGCCCGAGATGTTCCTGGCGGCGGCCGGCGAGCGCACCAAGCGCATCAAGCTCGGCACCGGCGTGATCTCGCTGCCCTATCACCATCCCTACAACGTGGCGCAGCGCATGGTGCAGCTCGACCACATGACGGGCGGCCGCGCCATCTTCGGCTCCGGCCCGGGCGCCCTGCCGTCCGACGCCCACACGCTCGGCATCGACCCGATGACCCAGCGCGACCGCCAGGACGACGCGATCGACACGATCCGACGCCTGTTCAAGGGCGAGCGCATCACCAAGAAGACCGAGTGGTACACCCTGCAGGACGCGGCGCTGCAGCTGCTGCCGCTGCAGGAGGACATGGAGTTCGTCGTCGCCTCGCAGGTCAGCCCCTCGGGCATGACGCTGGCCGGCAAGTACGGCATCGGCGTTATCTCGCTGGGCTCGATGTCGAGCCAGGGCCTGCTGTCGCTGCCGACGCAATGGGGCTTCGCCGAGCAGGCCGCCGCCAAGCATGGCACCAAGGTCGACCGCAAGAACTGGCGCGTGCTGCTCAGCTGGCACGTCGCCGAGACACGCGAAAAGGCGCGAGAGGAAGCCCGCCACGGCCTGATGCGCTGGCACAACGAATACATCGTCGGCACCCTGCAGCGGCCGGGCGACAAGCCCTTCGGTTCTCCCGACGAGGCGGTCGACAAGACGGCCTTCGTCGACGGCGCGGCCTCGGTGATCGGCACGCCCGACGACCTCGTGAAGGTAATCAAGTCGGTCTACGACAAGAGCGGCGGCTTCGGCACGGTGGTCGGCTTCGTGCACGACTGGGCGAACATCGAGAACACGATGCGCAGCTGGGACATGGTGGCGCGCTACGTCATCCCCGAGGTCAACGGCCATGTCGCCAAGCTGCGCGAATCGCAGAAGTTCCTGATCGAGAATCGCGCCGTGTTCGACCGCGCGGGCCAGGCCATCATGGCCAAGATCATGGAGAACAAGGACGCCGTCGAAGCGCTCAAGGTCACCGAGGCCCCGCGCTTCGCCGCCGCCAACGCCGCCCTGCCCCGCCTCCTCAAGGAGAAGGAGGAGGTCGAGAAGAAGGGCAAGCAGCAGGCGGCTGAGTAAGCGGAGCGGCGGCCCACCAATTGATCAGGAGCGGGCCGGACGTTCGCCGGCGGGCTTGGCCCGCTCAATCTCAGCTGCGTGTGTCAGCCCGCCGCCGGTCTGCTGCAGACGACGTACGATCTCCGTCACCAGCGCGATCTGCTCGGTCGTGAAGGTGGCGGTCGCGACCGAAGGCGTGCCGGTCGACGACGCCGCCGCAATGCCCTCGCGCCTGCGGATCTCCTCCGGGGACAGCTCCCGCCCCTTGCACCACTGCTCGATGCACTTGCGGACCGCGTCGACATCTATCTTGTGCTCGGCCAGGAGGCGTCCGAACGCCTCCGGCCTCAGCAAGCATTCGAGCAAGTCGCACATCTCGTGCCCACGCTTGGGATCGCCGACCGACACTGGGTTGTTGCCGCCGAGCACGACCGAGCCGGTCAGCAGCTGTTCGCGCGTGAACGCCACTTTGCGCAGCGTGACGCCCTTCGCGATCACCCGGAAGCGATACACGCCGGCAATCGCCGCCACCATGCTCGCCTCGAAGCTGCCAGGCTCGATTTCCGCCAACAGCATGGTCGTGGACGATCCATCGGGCCCTTCCACCTCGGCGTAGACGCCGGCCCGATGATCAACCGGTACGCCGTATTCGGCGAGAGACGTCCTGACCGTGAGCGTAGCGCCCGGCTCCATGCTGTTCTGCGACAGGTGTGCCGCCATCCGCAGGTTCGAGTACGCCTGGACGCTCACGTTGTAGCGGATACCGTGAACCATCCACGATCGCAGCGCCGACATCGTCTTGTCGTTGCCATGGGCCAGTCGCTTCAAGATGGTCTCGTCCACCTCGAGCAGCGCATGCCAGGTCCCGGCATGGGCGGGATGCGGCCCCAGCGGCAAGGGTAGCGTGTAACGGTAGTAGGTCAGATTGGTGCCCGTGGCATACGTGGCGCCCAGTGCCGCCGCCCTCGCCGGATCCATCACGACACCGTCCGGAGTCTCCACCATGAAACGGACCGCCCTCAGATCGGTCAGCAGAATGACCGTGCTGTCGATGTCGGTGTCGCTCAGCACGAACGGGATGCGGACCTTCATGCCCGGTGCGATATAACCCGAGGGATCGGTCACGATCTCGCTGTTCTGCACGCCAGCCAGCACCTGCATAAAAAACTTGCTGAGCCGGAAGTAGTCGTCGATGGCCGGACTGAGCCGGCCGCTCAGCAACAGGCGGCCGCCGGTGTTGTTCGCCAGCGCCGTCAGTGCGCCGGCGCTCACCTGCTGCGCCGTGCCGAGGCCAATTGCGAATGTCCGCTCGTTGATGCTGCCCATCACGTCGGCGATCATCAGCGGCGTGTTCTCGAGGCCGTCCGTGAAGACGACCATCGCCTTGCGGTCGTAGCCCATCGCGGGATCGAGGGTGCTTCGGCCAAGGGCAACGCCATTGCCGATCGACGTGGCGCCGGCCGGATGAAGATTCTGGATCGCCGTGGCGACCGGACCGAGATCGAAGCCGGTGCCGTTGTTGCGCGTGACGCCGATGCCGGGATAGGCATTGTGGTCGAAGCTGACCATGCCAACCCCGTCGCCGACGCGGCTGCTGTCCTGCGCGAGCTGGACGAACTGCGTGGCGGCCTGATGGAGAACGTCGATCCGCTTGGTAGTGGCGTCGATCCCGGCCGTCCAGTCCATGCTGCCGGACTGGTCCAGCACCAGCATCACGGCCACCGAAAGGCGAGCGATGGTGTTTGCCGAGATGTTGACGACGAAATCCTGGCCCGTCTCGTTGCAATGCACGGTGACCGTGCCCGTCGCCATGTCGCCGTCGGCAGTGCCCTTGTAGCTGATCCACAGGCGTCCCTTGGGCGGCGTGACGCTCGAGATATGGGGGATGACGACAGACGTGCCCAGCGGCGCTGGGAAAGTCCCGAAGGCGGTGCCTGGCGGCCCTGTCAGCACCGTGGGCCCCGCGGTGATGGAGAAATGCAGGTCGTCGCAGGAGAGCGCGGTGAAGACGATAGCACGAGCGGCCGTTTCGCCGACGGGCACGTCGTTGAAGTTGATGCTCGGCGTGTCCAGGGTGATCGCTGGCGGGGAGATCGGCAGCGTGTCGTAGCACGGCGGGCGCACCACGGTCGGATGCTTGCTCGTCTTGGTGAACTGCTCGTTCTCGGGGGTGTACCATGGACGCGTCGGCCAGGGGCCGGTCCCCGCCCAAGGCAGCAAGGGCTCGTTGATCTCGGGATCGGATCCCAAGGTCCCATAGACCTGATTTGGATCGAGGCGATCGGTGTGCCCCGGCTGCGTTTGCCACATGGCCCACAGCCGGTCCACGTTGGAGTGCATAAGGAAGACCAGGGGATCGCGGAACGAGGTATGGGCGTTGCCCAGCCCAAGCCAGCTATGCGCCTCGGAATGCGCGTTGCCCGCAGGCCCTTGCATCAAGCTGTCGAAGTCGCTGAAGGAGGCGGCATTGATGAAGTTGGAATCGCTCGGCCAGTCGCCGGTCCCAACCGGCGGGGTGCCGGTCTGCACGTTGCGCGCCCGAGCCTTGGGAGGGTCGGCGGGATTTGAGTGCAGGTCGTAATGCCCCGTCCATGTCGGCGTGAACGGGTTGGAGTGGACGCTCTCGTCGCGCCAATTGTCGCCCGGCGCCGCGGGGTCGTAGAACTTTGCGCTGAGCCACGGTTCTCCAGCGTCGCCGCTGGTATTGCCGAACAGCGGGAACAGCGGCGCGATCGACTGGTTCCAGTCCCAGTAGTGCAGCGACAGATCGGGATCGACCTCACGCAACAGCGACTCGAAGTAGTTGCACAGCTCGCGATGCCAGGGGAGGAACGCAGGGCCGCCGTGGACGTGAGTGGCCTGATGGATCTCATCCATCTTGAACCAATACGACACGCCGCCGGCGGGAAAGTCGGTACGGCTGCCGGGAAACTTTCGATTGTTGAGCTCAACGATTGCGTTGACGAACCGTTGCCGTTCAGCCGCTGAAACGGAAAAAATGTTCCGGCGGATGCCATCACCGAGTGCCATGGTCTTCTCCTATCGGATGCCGACCCTTCGGTAGATCGCGATCGGGCCAGCTCTTTGCCGGCCACCGACGAAGCTCCCTTCGACTTTGCAGGCTCGACCAAAAGCGGGAATGGGAAGCGGCGACAAACTTCGCCCATCACGTTCACGCCGTAGGCCAACGTCGTTACAACATTAGATTGTAATTGTTTAATATTATTCTATCTGACGATCGTGATTTCGTCAGGCATCAAATCCGCACACCTGAGAGCCGGTTCGAGGGGTACTGTCTTCGCATCGCCATCGACCTGCCACAGCGAAGACACAACCAGATGCAGGAGCGGTCAGGCAGGTCGTATCCAGATCGCGGTGTCGTGGAAGGCCGCGCCGCCGTTGGGCGGGACGGGATCGGCGCCGATCAGGGTATTGATGCCGACGCGATCGAGATAGGCGTCGCTCGGCCAGTTGCCTTCGACGATGACGACGCCGGGCCGGGCCGTTTGTGACGGCCTTGCCTTCACCCTTACCTCGCCGCGGGCATTGCCCAACCGCACGACTGCGCCCTCGCCGACGCCCAATCGAGCGGCATCGTCCTCGTGGATCAGCGCCCGGGGCTCGCCCTCACGGCTGATCGAGCCCGGCGTCTCGGTGAACGTCGTGTTGAGGAAGGCGCGGGCCGGCGGGACGACCAGCCGGAAGGGCAGCGACTCGCTCTCGCGCTCGTAGTTCTCGGCATGGTCCGGCAGCGACTTCAGGCCGGCATGGTAAGGCCCGACCGCCGCCCAGTCCGGCTTGAAGTGGAAGCGCCCGTCGCTCGACGGGAAGCCGTCGAGGAAATGCGAGGCTTCGAAACCTTCGTCGCAGTCGATCCAACCCCGCGCCACCGCCTCCTCCCATGTGCCGCGCTTCGAGGCGCGCAGCGTCGCGTCCAGGAGCTCGATCGCACTCATGCGGAAGCTCGGCTGGTTGGAGCCGAGCCGTTGCGCCAGGTCGCAGATCAGCTCGTGGTTGGTGCGGCAGTCCTCGTAGCGGTCGAGCACGGCGGGGCCGACCGTGAGATGCGTGTGGCCCAGGCCGTAGTAGATGTCGTCGTATTCCAGGAACATCGCAGCCGGCAGCAGGATGTCGGCGTATTTCGCCGTCGCCGTCATGAACTGCTCGTGCACGCAGGTGAACAGGTCCTCGCGGCCGAGCCCGCGCGCCACGGCGGCGCTGTCCGGTGCGACGTTGGCCGAGTTGGCGTTCTGCATCAGCATTGCCATCACGGGCGGACCGCCTGCCAGCACGTCCTTGTCACCGCACAGCACCGGGCCGATGCGCGACTGGTCGAGCACCCGCGTCGCCGGGTTCATCATGTCGAGCCCGTAGGCCAGCGTGGTGTCGAGCCGCCAGTTGTCGAGATTGAGGAAGAACGCGCCGCCGCCCTGGTGGCGCCAGGCACCGGTGATGGCCGGCAGGCAGGTCACGGCATGCATGGCGGTGGCGCCGTTGCGCGAGCGCGTGAAGCCGAAACCGACGCGCAGGAAGGAGCGCTGGGTGCGGCCATAGAGGCGCGCAAAGTCGACGATCTCGGCCACCGGCAGGCCGGTGATGGCGGACGCCCATTCCGGCGTCTTGTCGGCGAGGTGCGCCTCGATGTCGGGACCGAAATCCGTATATCGCGCGAGATAGTCGCGGTCGGCGAAGCCCTCCTTGAGGAGGACATGCATCATGGCAAGCGCCAGGGCACCATCGGTGCCGGGCCGCAGGACCAGGGCGATGTCGGCCGCCTCGATGGTGGGGGTGCGATAGACGTCGACCACCGCCAGCTTGGCGCCGCGCTGCTTGCGCGCCTTGGCGATGTGGGTCATCGCATTGACCTGCGTCGAGACGGGATTGCCGCCCCAGACGACGATCAGGTCCGATTGCGCCATCTCGCGCGGATCCGGCCCCAGAAGCTTGCCGACACCGGCGCGCCAGCCCGATTCGGCCGGGGTCACGCAGATCGTCGTCTTCTGGCGCGAATAGCCGAAGGCATGGCGCAGGCGGTCGATGCCCCAGCGCTGGACCACGCCCATGGTGCCGCCGGAATGGTAAGGCCACACAGCTTCGGCGCCATGGGTCTGCGTCGCGCGGGTGAAGGCCCCGGCAACCTCGTTCAGCGCGTCTTCCCATGAGATCGGCCGGAACGCGCCCGTACCCTTCTCGCCGACCCGCTGCAGCGGCTGCTTCAGCCGGTCAGGATGGTGCACGCGCTCGGCATAGCGCGCGACCTTGGCGCAGACCACGCCGTCGGTATAGGTGTTGGCGGCGGCGCCGCGGATGCGGCCGATGCGCGTCGACGACAGACGCTCGACCTCCAGCGAACAGGCGCTGGGGCAATCGTGCGGACAGGCCGACTTCCAGTATTCCTTGCCCATTTGATCCTAGACAACCTTTCTGGCTCGAGACTGTAGCATCCTCGGCCGCCGTGTTGATGTAAGTTCATGGCTTGAGACCTGCCCCGCTGGCGCGAGAAGGAGGCCGCGGCATGCTCATCAGGCGTCTCGTCATTCTGCTTGCCGTCCTCTTGGTCGGCATCATCGTGCTTGGGCGCGTCGGCGACGCCGTGGTCGATTGGCTGTGGTTTTCCTCCGTCGGCTATGTCGGCGTGTTCTGGACGATCTTCACCACCCGCATTGTCCTCTTCTTCACGGTCCTCGCCGTGGCCAGCGGGGTGTACTGGCTGTCGGGATGGCTGGCGCTTCGCTTCGCCCGAAGTCCGGCGGCCTGGCCAACCAGCGGGCCCGCTCCCAGGCCCGGTCAACTTTCCGGTCAGCCATCCGCGATGGCCCTTGTCGGGCACGCTCTCTCACCGGTCCCCGAGCGGCTCCTGGTTGCCGGCATCGCCCTTCTCCTCGGGTTGCTGACCGCCGCCATCGAGCTCCCGAACTGGGACCTGATGCTTCGCTTCCTCTACCAGGTGCCGTACGGCCAGGACGATCCGGTGTTCGGCAAGGATGTCGGCTTCTACCTGTTTTCGCTTCCCGTCTATGTCGCGTTCGTGAACTGGCTCCTGCTGTTGCTGTTCTTCAGTGCAGCGATCGCGGCTTTCGTCTACGCCACGCACGGCGACATCGTCTTCGGGCCGCTGCGCCTGTCACCGGCCGCGCTGTCTCACGTGTCGGCGCTGCTGGGCCTGTTCTTCATCGTCAAGGTGGGGTCCTATGCGCTCGACCGTTTCCAGTTGCTCTATAGCGACAACGGCGTGGTCGTCGGCGCCGGCTACACCGACCTCCATGTCAGGCTGCCGGTGCTGTGGCTGCTGATGGCGCTCGCCGCGGCGGCGGCCATCGCCTGCTTCGCCAACCTGCGACAGCGGAACTGGCGCCTGCCGGTCGGCGCGGTGGTGGTGGTGTTCGCGAGCTCCTTCGCCTTCTACGTGCTCGTGCCGTCCGTCTTCCAACGCCTCTACGTGAAGCCGAGCGAGCTCGAGATCGAGACGCCCTACATCCAGCGCAACATCGCGCTGACGCGGCAGGCCTACAACCTGCAGCACATTACGGTGAAGCCGTTCCCGGTCGAGGAAGGCCTGAGCTTCGCCTCGCTCGAAGCCAACCGTCCGACCATCGACAATATCCGCCTGTGGGACTGGCAGCCGCTGAAGGACACCTACGCGCAGCTGCAGGAGATCCGGACCTACTACAAGTTCCTCCAGATGGACGTCGACCGCTACCGGCTGGGCGACACCTACCAACAGGTGATGCTGTCGGCGCGCGAGCTCGAGCCGTCGCTGCTGCCCGCCAACGCCCAGACCTGGGTCAACCTGCATCTGCTGTTCACGCACGGCAACGGCGTGGTGATGTCGCCGGTGACGCGGAAGAACCAAGAGGGCCTGCCGACCTTTTATCTGAAGGACATACCGCCGGTCGCCACGGGTGGTCCGGCGATCCGCGAGCCCCGTGTCTACTTTGGCCAGGGCAGCGAGAGTTATGTGATCGTCAAGGGATCGACGCCCGAGTTCGACTATCCCAAGGGCAAGGACAACGTCTATGCCAGCTACGACGGAACGGACGGCGTGCCGATCGGCGATTCGTCGTGGCGCAGCCTCTTCGCCTGGTACTACGCCGATCCCAGCATCCTGCTGACCAACTACGTCACCAACCAAAGCCGCATCGTGCTCCATCGCAACATCCAGGACCGGGTGCAGACGATCGCGCCCTTCCTGCGGCTCGATCGCGATCCCTACATCGTGGTGAGCGACGGCCGGCTGTTCTGGATGCAGGACGCCTACACCACCAGCAAATGGTTTCCGTACGCCCAGCCCCAGGCGGCGGGCGGCCTCAACTACATCCGCAATTCGGTCAAGGTGGTGATCGATGCCTACAACGGGTCGGCCGACTTCTATGTCAGCGAGCCCACCGACCCGCTGATCCAGACCTACCAGCGCATCTTCCCCGGCCTGTTCAAGCCCCTGGAAGCCATGCCGCCGGATCTGAAACAGCACATCCGCTATCCCGAGGATCTCTTCCTCGTGCAGGCCCAGCTCTACCGCGCCTATCACATGGAATCGGCGGAGGTCTTCTACAACCGTGAGGACCTCTGGCAGTTCCCGCGCCAGCCCGCCGGCATCGACGAGAGCACGATCAACCGCGACCCCACGCGCATGGCGCCCTACTACATGATCATGCGGCTGCCCGACGAGGCGCGCGCGGAATACGTGCTGATGCTGCCGATGGTGCCGAGCCAGCGCGAGAACATGATCGCCTGGATGGCGGCGCGCTGCGATCCGCCGGACTACGGCAAGGTCGTCATCTACGAATTCCCCAAGGACAAGCTGGTCTACGGCCCCTTCCAGATCGAGGCGCGCATCCAGCAGAACACCGACATCTCGCAGCAGATATCGTTGTGGAACCAGATGGGCTCGCGCGTCATCCGCGGCCATCTCGTGGTGGTGCCGATCGAGAACTCGATCCTCTACGTCTCGCCGCTCTACCTGCGCGCCGCGACCGGCCAGTTGCCCGAGCTGAAGCGCGTGATCGCGGCCTACGGCGACCGCGTGGTGATGGAGGAGACGCTGGGCGCGGCTCTCGCGGCGCTGTTCAAGGAGACGGTCGGGCCAGCGCTGCCGCGCGAGGCGGGAACGGCGCCGCGTACCGGGCCGCCGGACGCGCGCGCCCGCGAGGCCCTGGCCCACTACGACCGCGCCGTCGAGCGGCTGAAGGCCGGCGACTGGAGCGGCTTCGGCACCGAGCTCGACGCGCTGCGGCCGCTGCTGGAGGCGCTCGGCCGGCCAGCCGACAGCCAATAGCAGCGCTGCTTCAGATTTCGTCGACCCCGAACGCCTGGCGCATGGCCTTCACGCCTTCCTGATGCGGCGTCCACATGCGGCCGCCGACAACGCCGCCATCGACCACGAGGTCGTGGCCGTTGATGAAGGTCGAGTCGTCGGAGGCCAGGAACACGGCAGCATTGGCGATGTCGTCGACGCTGCCGGCGCGCGGAATGGGCTGCAGCTTGGCCATGATCGACTTCATGGATTCGGCGAAAGCGTCGGCCTTGTCGGGCGCGAGACCCAGCGCCTTGGCGAAGATGCCGGTGGCGATGCCGCCCGGCGAGATCGAGTTGCAACGCACGCCCTTCTCGCCGAGCTGCATCGAGGCGCAGACCGTGAGATGGTTCACCGCCGCCTTGGCCGCGCCATAGATCATCGACGTCGAATAGCCGGCGCGCCGCCCCGCCACGCTGCCGTTGTTGATGATACTGCCCGAGCCCTGCTTCATCATGATCGGCGCGGCGTGCTTCATGCCGAGCATCACCGAGCGCACCAGCGTCGCCATGGCCGCATCGAAACCTTCGACCGGGATGGTCTCGATGCCGCCCACCGGCGCAGGCCCGCCGGCATTGTTGAAGATGCAGTCGAGCCGGCCCCACTTGGAGAGGCAGGCGTCGAACATCGCCTTCACGTCGGCTTCCTTCGTGGCATCAGCCTTGACGAACAGGCACTTGTCCTTGCCGACCGAGGCCTCGAGGGAACGTCCCAGCTCCTCGCGCCGGCCGGTCGCCACCACCTTGGCGCCCTCGCGAGCGAAGACCTCTACGGTGCGCCGGCCGATGCCGCTGGTCGCCCCGGTAACGATGGTGATCTTGCCGTCGAGCCTGCCCATGGAATTCTCCGCCACTTTGTTCGGAGAGATGATACACCAACGCCAGCAAGGAGCAGCAGATGACGGTGCTGGGTATCATGGGCGGCAGCGGCCTCTACGAGATCGCCGGCCTGAAGGACGCGAAGTGGCGTCGCATCGCCTCGCCGTTCGGCGAGACGTCGGACGAGTTCCTGTTCGGTGTGCTGGACGGGCTCGACGTCGTCTTCGTGCCGCGCCACGGCCGCGGCCATCGCCATTCGCCGACCTCGATCAATTATCGCGCCAACATCGATGCGCTGAAGCGCGTCGGCGTCACCGACATTCTGTCGCTGTCGGCCTGCGGCTCGCTGCGCGAGGATCTGCCGCCCGGCCACTTCGTGGTGGTCGACCAGTTTATCGACCGCACCTTCGCGCGCGAGAAAAGCTTCTTCGGCGAGGGCTTCGTCGCCCACGTCTCGATGGCCCACCCGACCTGCGGCCGGCTCGCCGCGGCCGTGCACCAATGCGCCAGCCAGGCGAAGTTTCCCATCCGGCTCGGCGGCACGTACCTCGTGATGGAAGGCCCGCAGTTCTCCAGCCTGGCCGAATCGCGGCTCTATCGCAGTTGGGGCTGCGACGTCATCGGCATGACCAACATGCCCGAGGCCAAGCTCGCCCGCGAGGCCGAGATCTGTTACGTGACCGTCGCCATGGTCACCGACTTCGACTGCTGGCATCCCGACCATGGCCATGTGCAGGTCGCCGACATCGTGCGTGTCCTGCTCGACAACGCCGAGAAGGCCAAGACGCTGGTCACCATGGTGGCGCCGCTGCTCAAGAAATCACGCCCGGAGATCTGCCCGCACGGCTGCGACCGCGCGCTGGAGCATGCGCTGATCACCGCACCGGCTGCGCGGTCCGCCGAGGCGGCGAGGAAGCTCGATGCCGTGGCGGAGCGTGTATTGAAGGCGGGCTAGATCACCGGCGCCAGCCGGTGCGCGACCAGCGAGGCATAGCGCGAGGCGACCGGCAGGAAGGCCCGGAAGTCGATGTGGCTCTCGCTGCTGGCGAGGTCGCTCAGGCAGCGCACGTTGACGAACGGAATGTCCTCACCCCAGCGGCGCGCCACCTGCGCCACGGCGCCGCCTTCCATCTCGACGGCCTGCGCCTTGAACTCGCTATAGAGCCGTTGCCGCAGGGCGTCGGAATTGACGAAGGCGTCGCCGGTGAGGATGGCGCCGAAATGCACGGCCGGCTGGCGCCGACCGACGCCGATGGCTTCCGGCAGCGGCTCCAGCGCAAACCCGTCGAGCGCTTTGCGCAGGCGCGGCTCGACGCCGTCGGCCACCCTGTAGCCGGGCAGCCATTCCTGGCCGAGCGACGGACGGCTGCCGGGCTGGATGGTGTGGAAGCCGGCGTCCTTGTGCATGCCGAAATCGTGCTGGGTGTTGCTGGTGCCGACCACGATGTCGCCGACGCCCAGCGCCGGATCGAGACCGCCCGCCACGCCGCACATGAGAAGGGCGCGGCAGTCGAAGCGATCCAGCAGCAGCGACGTCGCCACGCCGGCATTGACCTTGCCCGCGCCGGATTCGACGAACACCGCCTCGCGCCCGGCGATTTCACTTCGCCAGAAAGCGAGGCCGCCGATTTCGCGGATATCCGCCGACCGGTCTGAGAGATGGGCCAGTTCCTCGGGCAGGGCCGATATGACGCCTAAGAGCCTGTTCGCCATGGTCGAATGGGCTATAACGGCGCCGCCGCCGACGCAACCGATCCAATGTCCCCTGCCCCTTTGCCGTCCCATCAGGCCCTGCGCGAGGCCTGCACCGAGTTTGCCCGCTCAGCGGCACGCGAGATCATGCGCATCTACGCCGGCGATCTCGGCGAGCGCACCAAGGCCGACAAGAGCCCGGTGACCGACGCCGACCATGCCGCCGAGGCCATCATCGTGCGCGGCCTGCGCGCGCTCACACCGAATACTGCCGTGGTGGCTGAAGAGGAGATGGCGTCCGGCCGCGTGCCCCAGTTGAACGGCGGGCCGTTCTGGCTGGTCGATCCGCTCGACGGCACCAAGGAATTCATCAAGAGGAACGGCGAGTTCACGGTGAACATCGCCCTGATCGAAGCCGGCAGGCCGACGCTCGGCATCGTGCTCGCCCCCGCGACCGACACGCTGTGGCGCGGCGCCGCCGGATTGGGCGCCGACAAGAGCGAGAAAGGCGGCGCCTTCACCGCCATCGCCACGCGCACGCCGCCGTCCGGTGGCCTGACCGCCTGTGCGAGCCGCAGCCATGCGATCTACAGCGATCTCGACATCTGGTTCCGCAACAACGGCCTTACCGTCGCCAACCGCGTCCAGGCCGGATCATCGCTGAAATTCTGCCTGATCGCCGAAGGCCAGGCCGACATCTATCCGCGCTTCGGACCGACCAACGAATGGGACACCGCCGCGGGCCAGGGCGTGCTCGAGGCGGCAGGCGGCGAAGTGGTGACGACGGACGGACGGCCGCTCGCCTACGGCAAGCCGGGCTTCGGCAATCCGCACTTCATCGCCCGCAGCAAGGCAGCGCGTTGACTCTTATCCAAGCGAGCATCGAGGAAGCCGCGCGCCTGATCCGCGAAGGCGAGCTGGTGGCCTTCCCGACCGAGACTGTCTATGGCCTCGGCGGCGATGCCACCAACGAGCGCGCCGTCGCCAGGATTTTCGAAGCCAAGGGCCGGCCGCAGTTCAATCCGTTGATTTCCCATGTGCTCGACGTGGACGAGGCGAAGAAGCTGGTGCAGTGGAACGCAACGGCCGACAAGCTCGCCCAGCGCTTCTGGCCCGGGCCGCTGACCCTGGTGCTGCCTCGGACGGCGAATTCACCCATTGCTCTTCTTGCCACGTCAGGTCTCGATTCGGCTGCGGTCCGCGCGCCCGCGCACCCGCTGGCGCAGGCGCTGATCCGCGCTGCCGGTCGGCCGATCGCGGGGCCTTCGGCCAATCGCAGCGGTTCCGTCAGCCCGACGCGGGCCGAGCATGTCGCCGAATCGCTGGGCGACCGCGTGAAGCTCATCCTCGACGGCGGACCGTGCGAGGTGGGCCTGGAATCGACGGTGCTCGACCTCACGACGTCGACGCCGACGCTGCTGCGCCCCGGCGGCGCCACGCGCGAAGCGATCGAGGCGGTGATCGGGCCGGTCGCACTCAGTGACGCCATCCCGAGCGGCGATGCGCCGCGCAAGTCGCCCGGCCAGCTCGCGAGCCACTACGCTCCGTCACGGCCGGTACGGCTGAACGCGACGACGGTCAGCGCCGACGAAGGGCTGCTGGCCTTCGGTGCGCAGCCGCCGGCCGGAGCACGCCGAACGCTCAATCTCAGCCCCACTGCCGACCTCACCGAGGCCGCCGCGAATCTGTTCGCCATGCTACGTGCACTGGACAGCGCAGACGTGAGCCGCATCGCGGTCATGCCCCTTCCGCAGACGGGCCTCGGCCTCGCGATCAATGATCGTCTGCGCCGGGCGGCCGCGGATGACGGCAAGAACGGTCGGCGCTAGGCTGGCCGCAAAGAGAGAGGAAACATGCCCGACACTCTTGCCCCTCCCAGCATCCCGACCGCGCCCGTGACGCCCGCCATCCTGGACGGTCTGCGCGCCATCGTCGGCGACAAGGGGCTGATCCTAGACGATCCGGGCAAGGAGCCGTTCGTGCGCGACTGGCGCGGCTCGCTGGTCGGCAACGCCGCCGTCGTGGTGCGGCCGGGCACGACCGAGGAAGTCTCGAAGGTGGTGAAGCTCTGCTTCGAAAACGGGATCGCCATCGTGCCGCAGGGCGGCAATACCGGCCTGATGGGCGGCGCTACGCCGTGGCCCACGCACAGCGGCATCCTGCTGTCGCTGGGACGCATGAACAAGGTGATCGAGGTCGATGCCGTGGGCTACAGCATGACCGTCGAGGCCGGCTGCGTGCTGCAGACCCTGCAAGAGACCGCGGCGAGCCATGACCGTTTCTTTCCGCTGAGCCTCGGCGCCCAGGGCTCGTGCATGATCGGCGGGAACCTGTCGACCAACGCCGGCGGCGTGCAGGTGTTGCGCTACGGCAATGCGCGGAACCTGGTGATGGGCCTGGAGGTCGTGCTGCCCAACGGCGATGTGTGGAACGGCCTGCGTTCGCTGAAGAAGGACAACACAGGCTATGACCTCAAGCATCTGTTCATGGGCGCCGAGGGCACGCTCGGCATCATCACCAAGGCGGTGCTGAAGCTCTGGCCCGCGCCCAAGGACGTCGCCACCGCCTGGTTGGCGGTGCGCGATCCGCAGGCGGCGATCGAGATCCTGTCAGAGGCGCATGCGGCGTCCGAGGACAATGTCGGCTCATGCGAGCTGATGAGCCGCGCCGGCACCGACATGGTGCTGCGCCATATCCCTGGCGTGCAGGACCCGCTCAAGGCCGACACCGAATGGTTCCTGCTGCTCGAATGGTCGTCGTCGCGGCCCAAGGCCGACGGCGCCGAGGGAATGTCGGAGAAGCTGGAGCAGTTCCTCAGCGAGCAGTTCGAGAACGGGCGCGTGCTCGACGCCGTGATCGCCCAGAACGAGGCGCAGGCGCGCAACATGTGGACGATCCGCGAATCGGTGGCTCCGGCCTCGCGCGCCGAAGGCGGCGGCTTGAGCTTCGACGTGTCGGTGGCGACCTCCAAGGTGCCGTCTTTCATCGACCAGGGCCTGAAGGCGGTGCTCGAGATCCTGCCCAGCATCCGGCCCTATCCGCTGGGCCATATCGGCGACGGCAACATCCATTTCTCCTTCATGATCCCGGTCGGCATGGACCGCGAGACGCTGGGCCAGTATTCGCCGGCCATCACCCGGGCAGTGAACGACCTGGTGCGCGACATGGCGGGCTCGATCTCGGCCGAGCACGGCATCGGCATCGACAAGATCGACGAGCTGGCGCACTACCGCTCCCGGATCGAGCTCGACACGATGCGGGCGCTGAAGCGCGCCCTCGATCCGAAGAACATCATGAATCCCGGCAAGATCCTGCGGCTCTAGTATCGGATGACCGACTTCATCGACAAACTCCGTGCCATTGTCGGCGAGCGCGGCCTGATCACCGACGAGCAGGCCAAGCACCCCTATCTCACCGACTGGCGCGAGAACTATCTCGGGGCGGCGCTCGCCGTCGTGCGGCCAGCCACCACCGAGGAGGTGGCTGCCGTGGTGAAGCTTTGCATCGCCGAGAAGGTCGCGGTCGTCCCGCAGGGCGGCAACACCGGCATGATGGGTGGCGGCACGCCGCTCCAGCAGGGCCGCGAGATCGTGCTGTCGCTCGGCCGCATGAACCGCATCGTCGAGGTCGATGAGCTGGGCTACACCATGACGGTCGAGGCCGGCGTGATCCTTAAGACGATCCAGGACACTGCGGCGCAGCACGACCGATTGTTTCCGCTCAGCCTCGCCGCCGAGGGCAGCTGCACCATCGGCGGCAACCTCGCGACCAATGCCGGCGGCGTGCAGGTCCTGCACTACGGCAATGCCCGTCAGCTCGTGCTGGGCCTCGAGGTCGTAACGCCGCAAGGCGAAGTGTGGAATGGCCTAAGGGCGCTCAAGAAGGACAACACCGGCTACGACCTGCGCGACCTCTACCTCGGCGCCGAAGGCACGCTCGGCATCATCACCAAGGCGGTGCTGAAGCTGTGGCCCAAGCCCAAAGATGTCGCGACCTCGTGGATCGCCGTGCCCTCGCCCGAGGCCGCCGTAGCGCTGCTGAGCAGCGCGCATGCGGCCAGCGAGGACAACGTCACCTCCTGCGAGCTGATGGCCCGCCAGGGGATCGACCTGGTGCTGGCGCACATTCCCGGCGCGACCGATCCGCTGGCGGAACCGCACGACTGGTACGTGCTGATGGAATGGTCTTCGACCCGGCCACGCCGCGAAGGCGCCAATCAGACGGGCCTGTCGGAGAAGATGGAAGCCTATCTCGGCGAGGCCATGGAACAGGGCCTGGTGCTCGACGCGGCCCTCGCCCAGAACGAGACTCAGGCCCGCGCCTTCTGGGCCTTGCGCGAGAACCATTCGGAATCCCAGAAGCGCGAGGGACCGTCGATCAAGCACGACATCTCGGTGTCGGTGAGCAAGATTCCGGCCTTCATGGCCGAGGGACTGGCGGCAATGAAGAAGGTGCTGCCCGAGTGCCGGCCGGTACCGTTCGGCCATGTCGGTGATGGCAACCTGCACTTCAACTGCCAAGCGCCGGTGGGCTGGGACAAGCCGCGCTTCATGGCGCACGCCCATGACATCAGCAGCGCTGTGTACGACATCGTCGTCCGCTACGGCGGCTCGATCTCGGCCGAGCACGGCATCGGCCAGATGAAGGTCGAGGAGCTGGCGCATTACCGTTCCAAGATCGAGCTCGATACCATGCGCGCGATCAAGCGCGCGCTCGATCCGCAGAACCTGATGAACCCGGGGAAGATCATCCAGGTTTAGCCTGCCCTCCGGCCGTGTCAGGATGACGCGAACTCCAAGGAGGTCGTCATGCCCGACACGCACGCCCCGCCCCAGCTCGAGCCCTGGCAATGGAGCGAGGAGCACTGGCGCAAGCTGGTGAAGCAGGTCCGCGCCGGCAGGAAGTACCGTCCCGACAGCTGGCCGGGCGGCGCGCGCTGCGCGGTGGCGCTGTCGTTCGACTCGGACCATGAGACCAACGAGCTGCGCGACGGCGGCCAGTCGATCGGCCGCATGTGTTGGGGCGAATACGGCAGCCGGGTCGGCGTGCCGCGCATCCGCGCACTCCTCGCGAAGCACGACGTCAAGGCGACCTTCTATGTGCCGGCCGT
>Ga0049070_1000756_pt1 | contig 20632 bp, 17 predicted proteins | sample FECB22metaG_FD_56243 | JGI IMG/M metagenome (GOLD analysis project Ga0049070, IMG submission 56243) | Cyanobacterial communities from the Joint Genome Institute, California, USA - FECB-22 | ecosystem: Environmental > Aquatic > Thermal springs > Hot (42-90C) > Microbial mats | place: USA: California
TTGCATGTGTTAGGCCTGCCGCCAGCGTTCGTTCTGAGCCAGGATCAAACTCTCAAGTTGGATTGAGATTTGGTCTCGGCAATCTGGTCGCTCGCTTGACGAGGTTCCTTGAACCTCGAAACGTGAACCATGCCGAAATCTCGGATGCCCGAACCCCGAGGGGCTCGACACGCGGGACTCCGCCGTCCACGTTTCTCTTTCTTCTCTATTCACTTGTCAAAGAGCCCGCACGACCGAACATGTCGCGCACCCTGTGCGTCTCCGCCCAGGAACCGATCGAGACCGCCATCTTGGCAAGGCCAAGAAGATTAGCATTGTCTTCGATCCGAAGTAAAGCGCCACAGCGGTGTGAGACGCGAGCCGCGTCAGCGCCGTGGCGTGGTGCGGTATATAGGTGGGGCGTCATCAGCTTGTCAACACCCCGATTTCACGGGCACCGATTTTTTTTGCGCCGGCGCCGAAAACCCACGGAATTCCGCGGACTAGCGCTCGGCCCAGCCGCATTGGCGCCACATTCCTCGCGCCATTTTCTCCTTCCGAGCAGCTGGTGGATCGGGCGTCGACGGGCAGATCGAGTCGAAGGGGTCCGGCGGACCGACCGGTCGACATCGTTAAGGCCCGGTTGACAGTGCGGCATCGGCTCCGCATCGTCCGGTTGCTGATGTCACGCGCCTGATCGCAGTCCCCAGGCGGGTACGACAGGCACAGCTTGGCGGACGTGGGAGCCGGGCCGGAATGGCGCGCGCGGCTGCCGGGGGCACTGATGGTCTGCGAGGGACAAGACTTGTGAATATCGGTCGGGAGCCGGCGCTCACCTTCGACGCGCAGCAGCCGCGAGAGTCAGCCGTCGATCGGCGGAGGATCAATCTGCGCTGGCTCGCTTCGACCGTTCTGACCGGGCTCGCCGGCGCCTCCCTGATGGGCGGCGCCCTGTTCATCGCCTTCGACCGTCAGGCGGAGTTTGCTACCAATCCCGACATTCCCTTCGGCGGCGTCCACGCCGAGGCCGGAACGATCGGTGCCGGGAAGGGCGACAGGATCGTTATCCGTACCAGCCACGTCTCCTCACGCCAGGTCATCCAGGAGACCTCGGTGCGCAGTGTCGGCGGCAAGGAGTTCGTCATGGTCACGCCCTATGTGCGCGTGACGGCGAGCCTGCCGCTCAGCCGGACCGAGTTCACCGAGCAGGCCCCACCGTTCAATCCGCTGAAGCTGTTCGCCGATGTGGGCGCCTGGAACGACGACCGCGCGGCCCCGACGATGGAAAGCGACGAGTCGGTCTCGATCCGATATTCCGTCCTCTCGCCGCGGGCGATCGAGGACGGCGGCGAGCGGCTGACCCTGGCCGAGATCGAGGAGACGATCCGTGAGAATGTCGATTTCGCCGCGCTCGATCTCGCCTTCGCCTCGCCGGTCATCCTGCCGCTGTCCGCGACAGGCTACGCCGCGCTCGGTCCGTTGGAGTCGCCGGCCCAGGCCGCGGCTGCCGATCTTGCCCGCTATGCCGCAACCTCGCCTGCAAACGTCACCACGGTGTTCAAGCGCCCCAGCCTGACCAGCCTGCCCCGCGACGAGGAGGTCAGGGTTCAGATCCAGAAGGGCGACACGCTGGAGTCGGTCCTGATCGATCACGGCGCGACCCCGCAGGAGGCGGCGGAGCTGATTGCCATCGCGAGGGGCGACGGCGGCGTGCCGATCCTGCAGGTCGGCGACGAGGTGCGCATCACCGTCGCTCCGGATGCCGAGGATCCCGAGCGGATGCGGCCGGTCGCCGTGGTGCTGCCGGCCGAGGGCCAGAGCGCCGAACGCACCGTCGCCCTGGCGCTGGCCCAGCCGCTGTTCTCCTCCGGCGGTGCGTTGCGGACCGGGTCGCTGCGCCCGTCGAGCGTGCCCGCTCCGAGCCAGACCGGACCGCGCGCCAGCGTCTACGAGGGCATATATGACAGCGCCCTGAGGATGCAGGTGCCCCAGTCGCTCATCACGGAGATGATCAAGGTCTTCTCCTTCGACGTCGACTTCCAGCGGAACACCTCGCCGGGCGACATGCTCGAGCTCTTCTATGCCGAGACCGGCGAGGAAGAGGGCAGCTCGCAGCCGGAACTGCTCTATGCGTCGATCGGGGTTCGCGGGGAGATCAGGCGCTACTACCGCTTCCGGACGCCCGACGACGGCGTCGTCGATTACTACGACGAGACCGGCAAGAGCGCGAAGAAGTTCCTGATGCGCAAGCCGATGACGGGCGGCACCTTCCGATCCGGCTACGGCATGCGCCGGCATCCGATCCTTGGCTACACGCGGATGCATTCGGGCGTCGACTGGTCGGCCCGGACCGGTACGCCGATCATGGCTTCCGGCAATGGCACCATCGTCTACGCGGACTGGAAGTCTGGCTACGGACGTCACATCCGCATCCGGCACGCCAATGGCTACGAGACCAGCTACAGCCACATGTCCGGCTTCGCCCGCGGCATCGCCGAGGGCGTGCAGGTCCGCCAGGGCCAGATCATCGGATATGTCGGCTCGACCGGCCTGTCGACCGGGCCGCATTTGCACTACGAGGTGCTTGTCAATGGCCGAAACGTCGATCCGATGCGCATCCGGCTACCGCGCGGCCGCGTCCTGGAAGGCCGCGTGCTGGCGGCCTTCGAGAAGGAAAAGTACCGGATCGACAGCCTGATGAACCGGGCGCCGGCATCTACCAGGGTGGCATCCGCGGGCGAATGACGCAGCGCATGTGGCGCACGGAACGCTGCGCCGACGAGCCGGGTCCGGCGGCCGGCGAAACCGGCAATCGGGATGTGGAGTCCGCCGCATCCTCCCGTCGGCCGCATCCTCACGACGCCTGAACTGCGATCTGGTCGGCATCCGCCCGCCGGCTGGCCGGAGCATCACCGAAGCGCTGCCTCGAGCGGCATGCCGCGACGGCATGTGCGCCCATCGGCGCCGACAGCTCTATTGCAGGGCGCCCGTGTCACCACGGGCGCCCTTGCGGATTTCGTGGCACGGCCCGACGTTCAGGCGGCCTGCACGGACGCCATGACCGGTTCGAAGACAAGTTCGCCGTCGGCCACCCGCACCCGCACCGTGTCGCCGTCGGCGATCTCGCCGGCCAGGATCTTCTCAGCAAGGGGATCCTGCACGAACTTCTGGATCACCCGCTTCAGCGGACGGGCGCCATAGGCGGGATCGTAGCCCTTCTCCGCCAGCCATTCGCGCGCCGCAGGATCGAGCTCGAGCTCGATCTTGCGCTCGCTGAGCAGCTTGCGCAGCCGCTGCATCTGGATGTCGACGATAGCCGTCATCTGGGAGCGCTGCAGCCGGTGGAACAGCACGATCTCGTCGAGCCGGTTCAGGAATTCCGGCCTGAAGCGCGCCCTGACGACCGCCATCACCTCATCGCGCACCGCGTCGGAATCCTGCCCCTCCGGCTGGGCGGCCAGGAACTCGGCGCCGAGATTCGAGGTCATGACGATCAGCGTGTTGCGGAAATCAACTGTGCGGCCCTGCCCGTCTGTCAGCCGACCGTCATCGAGCACCTGCAACAGGACGTTGAACACGTCCGGATGCGCCTTTTCGATCTCGTCGAACAGGATGACCTGATAGGGACGCCGGCGCACCGCCTCGGTCAGCGCCCCGCCCTCCTCATAGCCGACATAGCCGGGTGGCGCGCCGATCAGCCGGGCCACGGAGTGCTTCTCCATGTATTCCGACATGTCCATCCGCACCATCGCCGTCTCGTCGTCGAACAGGAACTCGGCGAGCGCCTTGGTGAGCTCGGTCTTGCCGACGCCGGTCGGGCCGAGGAACATGAACGAGCCGATCGGCCGGTTCGGGTCCTGCAGGCCGGCGCGGGCACGCCGCACCGCGGTCGAGACCGCCTCGACGGCTTCCCGCTGACCGACGACCCGCCTGCCGAGCTCCTCCTCCATCCGCAGCAGCTTCTCACGCTCGCCTTCGAGCATCTTGTCCACCGGGATGCCGGTCCAGCGCGAGACGACCTGGGCGACGTGATCGGGTGTCACGGTCTCCTGCACCATGCCGCCCTTCTCCTCGGCCTCGACGGCGACGAGCTTGCGCTCGAGCTCGGGAATGATGCCGTAGGCAAGCTCGCCGGCCCGCTGGAATTCGCCGCGCCGCTGGGCGTTGGCGAGTTCGTTGCGCGCCCTGTCGAGTTCCTCCTTGAGCCGCGCAGCCTCGCCGAGCTTGTCCTTCTCGGCTTTCCAGCGTGCTTCCAGCGCCGCCGCCCTCTCTTCCAGATCGGCGAGATCCCTCTCGAGCTTGGCGAGCCGGTCCTGCGATGCGCGATCGGTCTCCTTCTTCAGGGCCTCGCGTTCGATCTTCAGCTGAATGATGCGCCGGTCGAGTTCGTCGAGCTCCTCCGGCTTGGAATCGACCTGCATCCTCAAGCGCGATGCGGCCTCGTCGACAAGGTCGATCGCCTTGTCGGGCAGGAAGCGGTCGGTGATGTAGCGGTTCGATAGCGTGGCGGCAGCGACCAGCGCGGCATCGGCGATGCGCACCTTGTGGTGCTGCTCGTAGCGCTCCTTCAGCCCGCGCAGGATCGAGACCGTATCCTCGACCGTCGGTTCGGAAACGAACACCGGCTGGAAGCGGCGGGCAAGCGCGGCATCCTTTTCGACGTGCTTGCGGTATTCATCGAGCGTCGTCGCACCGACGCAGTGCAGTTCGCCGCGGGCGAGCGCCGGCTTCAGCAGGTTGGAGGCGTCCATCGCGCCGTCCGCCTTCCCGGCGCCGACCAGCGTGTGCATTTCGTCGATGAACAGGATGATGTCCCCTTCGGCGGCGGTCACCTCCTGCAGCACGGCCTTCAGCCGCTCCTCGAACTCGCCGCGATACTTCGCGCCCGCAATCAGCGCGCCCATGTCGAGCGCGAGCAGCCGCTTGTCCTTCAGGCTCTCGGGCACGTCACCGTTGACGATCCTGAGCGCCAAGCCCTCGACGATCGCAGTCTTGCCGACGCCCGGCTCGCCGATCAGGACGGGGTTGTTCTTGGTGCGCCGCGACAGGACCTGGATCGTCCTGCGGATTTCGTCGTCGCGGCCGATCACCGGGTCGAGCTTGCCCTCGCGTGCGGCTTCGGTGAGGTCGCGTGCGTAGCGCTTCAGCGCGTCATAGGCGTCCTCGGCGGACGCCGAATCGGCCGTTCGCCCCTTGCGCAGATCGTTGATCGCGGCATTGAGGCTTACTGGCGTCACGCCGGCCTCGGCGAGGATGCGCGAGGACTCGCAACTCTTCTCCATCGCAAGCGCCAGCAGCAGGCGCTCGGTGGTGACGAAATTGTCGCCGGCCTTCTTGGCGGCTTCCTCTGCGGTGTTGAACACCCGCGCGGTCTGGGGCGCGAGGTAGAGCTGTCCCGCGCCGCCGCCTTCGACCTTCGGCAGCTTGCCGAGCGCCAGCTCGACGCGCTGCAGCGCATCCTGCGGTCGGCCGCCGGCCTTGGTCATCAGGCCCGCCGCAAGCCCTTCAGGATCGTCCAGCAGCACCTTGAGCAGATGCTCGGGCGTGAACTGCTGATTGCCCTGGCGCAGCGCCAGCGACTGTGCCGCCTGGATGAAGCCGCGCGCCCGTTCGGTATAGGTCTCGAAGTTCATGATCTTCCCTCTTTCCCGGCATGGCCGGCCGGCCCCCTCAGGCACCGGAAGGCCACCCACTCGAAGTGGCGAAGCGGACCGCAATGGCCGCTCGCCCCTCCCATATGGGTGTTGCCATTCTGCCACGAAAGGGGTCTTGTCTGCCGCGGGGTACGAAAACGACGGACGAGGCCGATGCCGACAGCGACACTCGATTCGATCTTCCGCTATCCGGTGAAGGGCTTGTCACCCGATCAGCTTGAATCGGTGACGCTGGCACCGGGAGCGACCCTGCCCTTCGACCGGGCCTGGGCGATCGAGAACGGACCAAGCGGGTTCGACAGCCAGCACCCGGCCTATCTGCCGAAGATCAAGTTCCTGATGCTGATGAAGAACGAACGTCTGGCGGCGCTCGAAACCCGCTTCGACGAGGCTTCCTGCACCCTCGACGTGTTCCGCCACGGCAAGCGGGTGACGGGCGGGCGGCTTGACGATCCGCTGGGATGCCGGCTCCTCGAGCAGTTCTTCGCCGCCTATATGGACGGGGAGTTGCGGGGTGCTCCCCGGATCCTGCGATCGGATGGGCACAGCTTCTCGGATGTGAGCGCCAAGGTCGTCTCGATCGCCAGTCTGGCCAGCCTGCGCGAGGTCGAGCGGGTCGCCGGACGACCCGTGCATCCGCTGCGCTTCCGCGCCAATCTCTACGTCGACGGCTGGTTGCCTTGGCAGGAATTCATGCTGGTCGGCGAGACGTTGCGGATCGGCCCGTCGGCAACTGTCAGGGTGGTCGCCCGCATCGTGCGCTGTGCCGCAACGAACGTGGATCCTGTCAGCGGAGCGAGGGACATGCAGATCCCCCGGTTGATCGAGGGCGCCTTCGGCCACTCCGACTTCGGCGTCTATGCCGAGGTAACGGGCGCCGGCACGATCCGTCCCGGCGACACCATCACGCGCGCCTGATCATCGGCCGCGCCCGATCGGGACGGCCGTGGTCGCGCCCCGCCGCGAACCGGGGCGCTGCCCCGGCTCAGGCGGCGTCGGCACGGTCGTCAGGCGTCATTCATCTCGCCACCCGCCGCGGCGGCTTCGGCAGCGCCATTGCCGTTGGTCGACCGGACCGACTCGCCAGCCTCGGTGGCCGCCGCCGTGGACCGCCGACGACGGCGGCGCGGCGAAACGGTGCCGTTGCCCGCTGCGTGGCCTGCACGATCCTCGGCGGCGGGCTTGGCCGGAGCCTCCTCAGCCTCTTGGCTGCGCGCATCGAGCGGCAGCTCGGGCGCTTCCGGCTGGACGTATGGCTGCGGACCCTCCCCGCGAACCGGATCGAGACGCGTCGGCTCGGCGCGGACGGGCTCGGGACGCAGCGGTTCGCCGGTCAGATCGTCGTCGTCGTCATCGTCGTCCATGCCGTTGTAGCGGAAGCGCTGCGGCTGCGGTTCGTTGGGATTCTGCTGCTGGAACTGTGCCTGTGCTGCCGCGATGATGCGGAAATAGTGCTCGGCGTGCTGGAAGTAGCTTTCCGCCAGCACCGGATCGCCGGAGGCCGTCGCGTCGCGGCCGAGCTGGGCATACTTTTCGGCGATGTGGGCCGCGGTGCCGCGGATCTTCACATCCGGGCCGTTGCTTTCATAGGAACGCGACAGGGGGCTGGGGCCTCTGCGACCCCGTCCACGCATCCGCTTGTTCTGCTGTCCCGGTCTCATGGGCAGTCTGTCTACTCCGTTAAGGCAATGATCTGCGCAGCCGAGGCATCGAATGCCGGTCGGATCGCGAACGGATTCCGTTCGTCGGGTATCTCCGAATCTCTGACGCTGCCATCGTGTCCTGGCGCGTACCGGTCAAGATCGACTCCCGACGTGAGTCCGCTGCCGCTGTACCGCCATATGCCGCATCAGCCATGCCGATGACACGCTGATTAACGGCTTTCGCAGCGAAAGTCTGGGAGCCTCCGTTTCGAGGCGCGGTCCCTGCCCCGGCCCGTCGAACGGCGCTCTTGCCCCTGAAACGCCGCCGGTAGCCCGGGCGGCTCATGTTGCTGGCCGCCCGAAACCGCACTTGGAACCTAGCCTGTTCGGGTCGGGTTTCCAAGTCGTTTTTTGGAGCGTCCGTTCGGTTCAGGGCACTTCGGCGACGACGACACGGCCGACGGTCGCCAGATCGGCCGCAATCCTCAGCACGCGGAACCCCTCTGCGCCGGCGAGCTTCGAGACCTCGTCCGCCTGGCCCCTGCCGACCTCGAGCGCGACCCGCCCGCCGGCCACCACAACCCGCCGGCAATCGGCAAGGATCTGCCGGTAGGCGCGCAGGCCATCCGGGCCACCATCCAGCGCCGCAAGTGGATCGTGCCGAGCCACCTCCGGTGCCAGTCCGCCGATTTCACCGGTCGGGATGTATGGCGGATTGGACAGCAGGATATCGATGCCGCCGGCGATCGGCTCTGACCAGCGCCCGCAGACGAAGCCTGCCCGCGCGGCGACACCGTGCCTGTGCGCGTTCTGACAGGCGATGCGCAGCGTCGCCTCGCTGATGTCGACGCCAATGCCGAAGGCCGAGGGCAGCTCGGTCAGCAGGGCGACGAGCAGGCAGCCCGAGCCGGTGCCGAGATCCACGATCCGCAGCGGCGCCGACCGGCCCGGCCCGACGTCGATCTCCTCGAGGACGGCCGCAACCAGCGTCTCGCTGTCCGGGCGCGGTACGAGTGATTCCGGGCCCAGCAGGAAGTCGAGGCTCCAGAATTCCTTGTGGCCAACGATCCGGGCGACCGGTTCGCCAAGCATGCGCCGTTCGACCATCGCGCCGAGCCGCGCCGCAATGCCTGGATCGGCGGGATTGCGACCCTCGGCGATGAGCCCGGCCCGGTCGAGTCCGGTCGCGGCGGCCGCGAGGACACGCGCATCCAGCCTCGCCGTATCGAGCCCTGCCTCGGCCAGACGCCGCGAAGCATCCCGGATCAGGTCCTCGAGCGTCGCTGGCGCGCCGGACCTCACGCCCGCGCCTCGGCGACGCCCTCCTGCGCGGCGAGCCGGCGGGCCTGGTCCTCGGTAATGAGCGCGGAGATGACCTCGTCGAGCGCCTCGCCGAGAATCACCTTGTCGAGCTTGTAGAGAGTCAGGTTGATGCGGTGATCGGTGACCCGCCCCTGGGGAAAGTTGTAGGTGCGAATCCGCTCCGAGCGGTCGCCGGAACCGACCTGTCCCTTGCGGTCGGCGGCGCGGGCGGTATCGAGCCGCTCGCGTTCCGCCTCGTAGAGGCGCGCGCGCAGAAGCTTCATCGCCTTGGCCTTGTTCTTGTGCTGCGAGCGCTCGTCCTGGACGGCCACGACGAGCCCGGTCGGCAGGTGGGTGATCCTGACGGCACTGTCGGTGGTGTTGACATGCTGGCCGCCGGCGCCGGAGGCGCGATAGACGTCGATCTTCAGGTCGGCCTCGTCGAGCTCGACATCGACCTCCTCGGCCTCCGGCAGCACCGCGACGGTCGCCGCCGAGGTGTGGATGCGTCCCGAGGCTTCGGTCTCGGGTACCCGCTGCACACGGTGGACGCCGGACTCGAACTTCAGCCGGGCGAACACGCCACGCCCGCTCACCTCCGCGATGATTTCCCGGTAGCCGCCGAGATCGGAGGGGCTTTCGGAGATCACGTTGACCTTCCAGCCCTGCAAGTCGGCATAGCGCTGATACATGCGGAACAGGTCGCCGGCAAACAGTGCCGCCTCCTCACCGCCGGTACCGGCGCGGATTTCGAGGATCGCACCCTTCTCGTCGGCGACGTCGCGCGGCAGCAGCAGCACCTGCAGGTCGCGTTCGGCCACCTCGATGCGGGCCTCGATCGCCTCCAGCTCGGCTGCGGCGAGACCGGCCATCTCGCGGTCACCGGCCGGATCGTCGCGCAGCTCCGCCAGCCCGCGCGCTTCCGCCCGCAGCGCCAGCAATTCGCGCGCCTTGGCCGCTACCGGGCCGAGATCGGCGTGCTCGCGCGACAACCGCACGAACGCGTCGGCATCGGGCGAGGCCGACATGGCATGCTCGATCTCGTCAAGCCTGTCGACCAGAGACTGAAGTTTTGCGTCGGTAATCATGGCCACCGATCAGATCGGAATGTCGTGCTGACGGGCAAAGTCCGCCAGTTCGGCACGCAGGCTGCGATGCGGCCGCGACAGGGCCGGCAGCAGCCAGTCCTGCAGCTTGCCGACATCAAGCGCAAGGATCATCGCCTTGACCGGCCCGATGGCGGCCGGCGCCATCGAGATCGAGCGATAGCCGAGGCCGACCAGCGCCATCGCGGCGAGCGGATTGCCGGCCAGCTCGCCGCAGAGCGTCACCGGCACAGCGGCGGCGTCCGCCGCCTCGACGATCCGCCGCATTGCCCGGAGCGGCGCGTGCGACAGCGCATCGAAGCGGTCGGCGAGCAGCCCGCTCGCCCGGTCGGCGGCGAAGATGAACTGCAGAAGGTCGTTCGAGCCGACCGACAGGAAGTCGACCCGCTCGAGCAGTTCCTCGAGCTGCCACAGAAGCGCCGGCACCTCGACCATCGCGCCGAGCCTGACCGAGGCGGGCAGCGCATGGCCGTGCCGCTCCAGATGCCGCCGCTCGCGGGCCACGAGCTCGCGGGCCCGGTCGAACTCCCCGACTTCCGTGATCATCGGGAACATCAGGCGCAGTTCCCGCCCTGCCGCGGCATGCAGCAGGGCCCGGATCTGCGTGCGCAGCAGGGCCGGCCGGTCGAGCGCCATGCGGATCGCCCGCCAGCCGAGCGCCGGATTCTCCTCGTGCGCCGTGCGCAGATAGGGCAGCACCTTGTCCCCGCCCACGTCCAGCGAACGAAAGGTGACCGGCAGATCTGCGGCCGCGTCGAGCACCGCCCTGTACAGCGTCAGCTGATCGCGCATCCGCGGAAAGGTCGAGGCGACCATGAACTGCAATTCGGTGCGGAACAGGCCGATGCCGCTGGCGCCCGCTTCCTTGACGTGGGGCAGATCGACCAGCAGACCGGCATTGACCAGCAGCGATATCGACACTCCATCGCGGGTGACGGCGGGTACATCCCTGAGCCGGCGATACTGTTCCTGCCGCCGGGCGCGGAACCGCACCTTCTCGACATAGGCCTGCTCCACATCCGCCGGCGGCCTGACATGGACCTCGCCCGAGAAGCCGTCGACAATGATCGCATCGCCGGGGTTGACGAGATCGAGGATGCCCTCCACCTGCCCGACGGTAGCGATCCCGAGCGCGCGGGCGACGATGGTGACGTGGCTGGTCGGCGCCCCCTCCTCCAGCACGAGCGCGCGCAGCCGCTCGCGGTCGTAGTCGAGCAGCTCCGCCGGCCCCATGTTGCGGGCGATGACGATCGCATCGCGCGGCAGCTCGGCCGCCGGCTCGAGGCCGTTCCAGCCGACGAGCTGGCGCAGCAGCCGGTTTGCCAGATCGTCCAGGTCGTGCAGCCGTTCGCGGATGTAGGGATCGGTCTGTCTCAGCATCCGCGCGCGGGTGTCATTCTGGACCCGCTCCACCGCCGCCTCGGCGGTCAGGCCGGACATCACCGCCTCGCGCATCCGCTCTGCCCATCCGCGGTCATAGGCGAACATGCGGTAGGTCTCGAGCACCTCGCGATGCTCGCCGGCGCGCATCATCTCGCTGCGCGTCAACAGATCCTCGACCGACGTCCTGAGATTGTCGAGCGCCGCCTCCAGCCGGCCGAGTTCCGTATGAATATCCTCGGCGATGAGATTGGTGATCTCTATGCGCGGTTCGTGCAGGACCGCATGTCCAAGCCCCAGACCCTCGGACAGCGACCGCCCGGTGAGATGGTGAGGGCGCTTCAGGGCCAGGTTGTCGCCGGGTCGAACGAGTGATTCGAGCTCGCCACCGGCGATCATTTCGGCCAGCACCATCGCGGTCGTCTGGAGTGCCTCGACCTCCTCCTCCGAATAGAGCCGGTGGGTCCGGTTCTGCACCACCAGCACGCCCAGCGTCTGGCCGCCGCGCAGTACCGGCACGCCGAGGAAGGCGTGATAGATTTCCTCGCCGGTCTCGGGCAGATAGGCGAAGGCCGGATGCTGCTGGGCGTTCTGGAGGTTGAGCGGCTCGGCGCTGGCCGCGATGGTGCCGACCAGACCCTCGCCAAGCTTCAGGCTCGACTTGTGGACGGCCTCGCGCTTGAGACCTTCCGTCGCAAACAGCTCCAGCGAGCCGTCCGCCCGCAGCACATAGACCGAGCACACCTCCGCCACCATGTTGGAGGCGATGGTCACAACGATCTTGTCGAGCCGTTCCTGCGCGCTGACCGGCTCCGCCATCAGCTCGCGGAGCTTGCGGAGCATCACGCGCGGGCCGCCGATCGATCCCCGCATACCGAAACGTGTCCCCGGTGCGCCGGAGTGGCGCAGCTTAACTGCCGAAGGCCGATACGCCGAATCGCGCCGACACCTCTGCCAGCGATACAGTGAACTTTACTGAACTGGGGTCGGCAATCCGCCACCGCCCCGTCCACGTGTTCCGGGCCGGGCCGTCCGCCCAACCCGAGGTTGCATCATCCGCCGCGTCAACCTTCATCGAGGCCGTATAGCGAATGCAAAGTTCGTACCGCAAGTTCCGTGTAGGCGGCGTCGATGAGAATGGAAATCTTGATCTCGGAGGTGGTGATCGCCTGGATGTTGATTCCCTTCTCGGCAAGGGCCTTGAACATCTGCGCGGCGACACCGGCATGGCTGCGCATGCCGATGCCGATCACCGAAACCTTTACGACGTCGGCAGAGCCGGACACCTCCTCGTAGCCGATCTCGGCGGCGGCCGACCTGATCACCTCCATCGCGCGCTCGAAATCCGCACGCGGCACGGTAAAGGTCATGTCGGTGTGACGGCCGTCGGCCGAGACGTTCTGGACGATGACGTCGACATTGATGTTCGCATCCGACAGCGGACCGAACACGCTCGCCGCCACCCCCGGCTTGTCGGCGACGCGTCGGAGTGTGATCTTGGCCTCGTCCTTGGAGAAGGCGATTCCGGTGACGATCTGCTTTTCCACGATCTCGTCCTCGTCGCAGATGAGGGTTCCGGGCGGCAGGTTCCCCGGTCCGGTCTGGGGTGCATCAGGCGAATCGAAGCTCGAGCGCACGAAGGTGCGCACGCCATGCACCATCGCCAGCTCGACCGAGCGGACCTGAAGGACCTTGGCGCCCAGCGAGGCCATTTCGAGCATCTCCTCGAAGGCAATCCGATCGAGCCGCCGCGCCCGGGGAACAACGCGCGGGTCGGTCGTGTAGACTCCGTCGACATCGGTATAGATGTCGCAGCGGTCCGCCTTCAGCGCAGCGGCCACCGCGACGGCGCTGGTATCCGATCCGCCACGCCCGAGCGTCGTGATTCGATTGTCCGGGCCGATGCCTTGGAAGCCGGCGATCACGGCGACCTGGCCCTGCCGCAGACGGTCGAGCAGGACATGGCCGGCGATGTCGGCGATACGCGCCGCACCGTGCGCTGCATCGGTTCGGATCGGGATCTGCCAGCCGAGCCACGAGCGGGCGGAGATCCCCATTTGCTGCAGCACGATCGCCAGCAGCCCGGCCGTGACCTGTTCGCCCGAGGCAACGACGGTGTCGTACTCGCGGGCATCGTGAATGGCGGCCGCCTCGCGCGTCCAGGCCACGAGCTGGTTGGTGGCCCCGGCCATCGCCGAAACCACCACGGCGACCTCGTGGCCGGCGTCGCACTCGCGCTTGACGTGGCGCGCAACGTTGCGGATCCGCTCGATGTCCGCGACCGAGGTTCCGCCGAACTTCATGACGATGCGGGACATGGAAACGGTCTCGGGATGATGCCGGATCGCGGTCGGTTCGGGATCTGCGGCAGGGACCCCGGTCCCGCCGCGCGCGCCTAGATACAGGCTCGCCGGACGTGGCGCAACCACACCGCCGAGAGGATCCCGCCCTTGACACGGGGCCCTTGGCGGGCGACGCCTACCACATGGCCAGACGTCAATCCCGCGAGCCGGCCGCACCGGCATCCACCGTCGACGACGACGAGGTGGCGCGATTCGCCGCGCTCGCCGAGGAATGGTGGGACCCGGATGGCAGGATGGCGGTGCTGCACCGCTTCAATCCGGTGCGCCTCGACTATATCCGCGACCATCTCGCGACGCAGTTCGATCGCGATCCGCGCCGCACCGACAGCCTCTCCGGCCTGCGCCTGCTCGACATCGGCTGCGGCGGCGGGCTGCTGTGCGAACCCCTGGCCCGCCTGGGCGCCGAGGTCGTCGGCGTCGATCCCTCCGAGCGAAACATCGCCACCGCCCGCATCCACGCCGAAGCCCAGGGTCTGGCGATCGACTATCGCGCCACGACGGCGGAGAGCCTCGCAGCCGCCGGCGAGCGGTTCGACGCGGTACTGGCCATGGAGGTGGTCGAGCACGTCGCCGATGTCGAGGCCTTCCTGAAGGCCTGCGGCACGATGGTCCGTCCGGGCGGGTTGTTCTTTCTCGCCACCATCAACCGGACCCTCAAGGCCTTCGCACTGGCCATCGTCGGGGCGGAATACGTGCTGAACTGGCTGCCGCGCGGCACCCATCAGTGGAACAGATTCCTGACGCCGGACGAGATCGAGGACGGCCTCGCGGCGGCCGGCCTGCGGGTATTGGATCTGACCGGCGTCGTCTATGCGCCCCTGTCGGGCGAATGGCGCCGGTCGCGCGATACCGACGTCAACTACATGCTGGTTTCGCAGAAGCCCGAGCGCCGCTGACTCGCCCTTCCCTGCCCTGCCGTCCTAGTTGCGCTCCTCCGGCAGGGTCGGCAGCGGCAGCACCGGGATCCCCTCCTCCAACAGGGCGCGCGCCTCCTCGAGACTTGCCTCGCCATGGATGGCACGCGCTTCCGCCTCCTCGTAATGCATCCGGCGCGCTTCCTCGGGGAACCGGTCGCCGACATACTCCGAGTTCTCGGCAATGTGCCGCTTGAGGCGCCGAATGGCCTCGACCAGCTCGGCAAGCTTCGGGTCGGTCATTGCGGGATGCGCGGCGGCGAGCGGCACCGTCGCCTCGGCGCGGCGTGTCGCCACTGCCGGCGCCATCAGCTGCTTCTCGACTGCCACGGAGCCGCAGACCGGACAGGCGACTTCCCCCGCATCCTTCTGCCGATCGAAGGCGGCGCTGTCGCGGAACCATCCCTCGAAGGCGTGATCCCCGTCGCAGGTCAGGGCATAGCGGATCATCGGCACCCCGCCTCAGGCTGCCGCCAGCAGCGCGTCGAGCCGGCCCTGCCGGTCGAGCGCATGCAGATCATCGCAGCCGCCGACATGGGTCTCGTCGATGAAGATCTGCGGCACCGTCCTGCGGCCGCCGGCGCGCTGCGTCATTTCCGCGCGCAGCCGGGGGTCGGTACCGACGTCGATCTCCTCGAAGGACACACCCTTGGCAGCCAGAAGAGTCTTGGCGGCATGGCAATACGGACAGAATGGCGTTGTGTAGATGACGACGCGAGCCATGATCTTCAACCCTTGCGCCGGCTGATCCGGCCCATTGCATATATGTTCGTTCAGGTCTGCGCCACAACCCTGGCGAAGACCAGCACATCGACGCTGGCCGCGCCGGCCCGCAGACATGTCTTCGCGCAGGCATCGACGGTGGCCCCGGTGGTGAGGACGTCGTCGACGAGCAGTACGTGACGGCCCTCGATCATGGGACGGGCCGCTGGTGCAACGCGAAACGCGCCGGCCACGTTCCGCCGCCGTTGCCGCGCGCTGAGACCGACCTGCTGGCGGGTGGGCCTGATGCGCAGCAGCGCGCAGGCCTCGTAGTCGCGCCCAGCGTGCCGCGCCAGCGCTGCCGCCAGCAGCGCCGACTGGTTGAAGCGGCGCGCGAACAGCCGTCGGCGGTGCAGCGGTACCGGAACGATCACGTCGCAATCCGCGATCAGTTCGGCACCCGAACGTGCCATCAGCCTCGCCATGAGCGCGGCGATTTCCAGCCGGTCGCGGTATTTCAGCGCATGCACCAGCGACCGCGCCGGCCCTTCGTAGCGGGCAACGGCGCGCGCCCGGCCGTAGGCGGGCGGATCGGCGATCGCGGCCGGGCTGATGATTCCGGGGCCAGCATCATAGGCGAACGGCGTGCCAAGCCGCTCGCACAGCGGGGCTGCGATGAACTGCGTGCGCGCCCAGCACACGGCGCACAGCCCGGTCGCGACCACGGCACCCTGGCAGGCGGGACAGCGCGGCGGCAGCAGCAGGTCGACCAGGACGCGGGCGAGACGGCCGAGGCGCTGCCCGACGCTGCGCATGGCCGGCATTGCAGCAACAGCCGTCATTGCCCTGTTCCCGGTGTCTTCCGCAAGGGTCGGCTCGGTCAGCCGAGACGTCAAGTCCCGTCGGATTGCGACCGGCCAGGTGGCCAGGTCGACTTCCACGCGCATCGGCGCCATATCTCGCAGGCCAACCGATGGGACACCGCACTTGAGCGACGACACCCCCGACTTGCGCCGCGTCTTCGACCGCGCCCTCATCGCCCGACGGCGTGGGCGCGCCGCCTCGACGCTGCCGGATGCGGATTTCCTGCTCACCGAGGCGACACAGGCGATCGCCGAGCGGCTGGCGGTGGTGCTGCGCGACTTCCCGCGCGCCGTCTGTCTCGGCGCGCAGGATGGCCGCCTGGCGCGCGCGCTGGCGGACGACCGCCGGATCGGCACGGTGATCTCGACCGAGAGCTGCCCGGCCATGTTGGCGGGCCTTCCCCATCCCCGCCTCGCGGCGGACGAGGAAATCCTGCCGTTCGCGGCGGCAAGTCTCGACCTGGTGGTCGCGCCGCTGTCGCTCCACTGGGTCAACGACCTGCCCGGCACGCTGGCCCAGATCCGGCGGGCGCTGAGGCCCGACGGGCTGTTTCTCGCCGTCCTGTTCGGCGGCGGGACGCTGCGCGAACTGCGCGGTAGTCTGCTCCAGGCGGAGGCCGATCTGGTCGGTGGCGCCAGTCTGCGCATCGACCCGTTCCTGGACGTCCGCGACGCGGGCGGACTGCTGCAACGCGCCGGCTTTGCTCTCCCGGTTGCCGATACCGAGATGCTGACCGTCCGTTATGCCGATCCGCTGCGGCTGCTCGCAGACCTCAGGGCAATGGGCTGGACCAACGCGCTCGCCGGCCGCAGCCGGCGGCCCCTGCGCCGCGACGTGCTGGCGCGTGCCCTCGAGATCTATGCCGAGCGCCACCACGACCCGGATGGTCGCATCAGGGCGAGCTTCGAGTTCGTGCACCTGTCTGGTTGGGCGCCGCACGAAAGCCAGCAGCAACCGCTGCGTCCGGGCACGGCGCGCATGCGCCTTGCCGAGGCGCTGGGCACCCGTGAACAGCCGGCGGGAGACAAGGCCGGCCGCGCCGACCGTTAGTTCAGGCCGCTGAAGCCGTCGACCACGGCCTGGAACTTGTCCTGCACGGCCTCGCCGGTCTGCAGGGCCAGCGTCACGATCAGGATCGAGATGCTTCCTGCGATCAGGGCATATTCGATCGCGGTCGCACCGCTGTTGTCGCTCAGGAAAGCCCGCGCGCGCTGCGCAACTCGCCAATAGGTCATTCCAGCCTCCTGTTGCCGCGCGCTCACAGCAAGTCGCGCAAGATCGGCACCAGCGGGATGTCTGCCGGGGGCATCGGATAGTCGCCGAGCCGGACCGGTCGCACCCAGGCGATCTGCTGCCCTTCGAGGGGTCTTACATCGCCCGACCAGCGTCGACAGACGAACAATGGCATCAGGAGATGAAAATTTTCGTAATCGTGACTCGCAAACGTCAATGGAGCCAGGCAGGCGTCCTTAACCTCGATGCCGAGCTCCTCGGCCAACTCGCGGATCAGCGCATCGGCCGGGCGCTCGCCCGGCTCTACCTTGCCGCCGGGAAATTCCCACAGTCCCGCCATGGACTTGCCCTCGGGACGGCGGGTGATCAGCACGCGCCCGTCGACGTCCACGAGCGCGCAGGCAGCCACCAGCACGAGGGGGCGGGCAGATGCGTTCATGGTTGACGCCGTCAACTCCGGTAGTCGGCGTTGACCGAAATGTAGCCGTGCGTCAGATCGCAGGTCCACACCCGCGCCCGCCCGCGGCCGAGGCCGAGATCGACCCGGATGCCGATCTCGCGGGCCTTCATGTAGGCGGATACCGCGGCCTCGTCATAGGCCGGGTCGCGTTCGCCGTCGGCGGCGACACGAATGTCGCCGAACCAGATCGACAGCCGGTCACGGTCGGCCGGTTCGCCCGCCTTGCCGACCGCCATGACCACGCGGCCCCAGTTCGCGTCCTCGCCCGCGATCGCAGTCTTGACCAGCGGCGAATTGGCAATCGACAGGCCGATCCGTCTGGCCGAGGCGTCGCTCTCTGCGCCGGTCACCTCGACGGTGATGAACTTGGTCGCGCCCTCGCCGTCGCGAGCGACCAGCTGCGCCAGCTCGGCCAGCAGCGACGTCAGCACGTTGCGGAAGCGCGTCACCCGCGGGTCGGTCACCTCGCGCATCGGTGCAAGCCCCCGCGCGGCGGCCTTGCCGGTGGCGAAGGCAAGCAACGTGTCGCTGGTCGAGGTGTCGCCGTCGACGGTCGTGCAGTTGAAGGTCGTCTCGACCGCCTCGGCCAGCACCGCCTGAAGCACCGGCGCGGTGATCGGCGCATCGGTGAACACGAAGCTAAGCATCGTCGCCATGTCGGGCGCGATCATGCCGGCACCCTTCGCGATGGCGTTGATCGTCACCGCTACGCCGTCGAGCTCGATCGTGGCGCTGGCACGCTTCGGAAACGTGTCCGTGGTCATGATCGCCGCCGAGGCATCGGCGAAGCCGTCCGGAACGGCTTCGGCCGCCAGGTGCTTCAGCACCCGCTCGAACGGTGCCGGATCGAGAGGCTCGCCGATCACGCCGGTCGAGGCAAGAAAGACCTCCTCGGGGCGGCAGCCGGCGGCCTCCGCGGCCGCCCGCGCCGTCGCCTCGACTGCTGCGCGCCCGCGCATGCCGGTAAACGCGTTGGCGTTGCCGGAATTGACCACCAGGGCGCGGGCGATGCCGCCGCCGAGCCGCGCCCGGCACCATTCCACCGGCGCCGACGGGCAGCGCGAACGGGTGAACACGCCGGCGACCGTCGTTCCCTCGCTGAACAGCGCCAGCATCACGTCGCGGCGCCCCTTGTAACGGATGCCGGCCTCCGCCGCGGCAAGCCTGACCCCCTCGACCGGCGGCAGATCCGGCAGCCTTGCCGGCGCCAGCGGCGAAACCTCCTGCGCCTTGCCCATTCGCCGGCCCCTCGGCGTCTATTCCGCCGCCTCGTCGGCTGCCGGATCCCCGGCACCGAAGCGCTCGATCCGGGCCGACTCGCGCAGCCCGATGATCACGTCGCGCTGCTTGCGCCGCACCAGCATCTCGTCGATCTGATCGCGCACCTCGTCGAAACCCGGCTTGTTACGCTTGCCCTCGACCTTGATGATGTGCCAACCGAATTCGGTCTTGACCGGGTCCGACACCTCACCGGGCTGCAGCGCGAAGGCTGCGGCGGCGAATTCCGGTACCATCTCCTCCTTCGAGAACCAGCCGAGGTCGCCCCCGTCGTCCTTGGAGCCGGGATCGCGCGAGCGCTGCGCGGCGACCGCGGCAAAGTCCGCACCGCCATCGAGTTCCTGCCGGACCGCCTTGGCCTCGCTTTCGGTCTCGACCAGGATGTGGCGGGCGTGAACACGCTCCTCCTCCGGCACCTGTTCGATCACCTCATCGTAAAGCGCCTGCGCGGCCTCATCGGTAACCGCCTCGGCGCCCTTGCGGTTGAGGAAGGTCTCCATGAGGTTGCGCTTGGTGACGTATTCCATGCGCTTGCGGAATGCCTCCTCGTCGGCAATTCCCGCCTCCCGCGCCGCCTGGGCGAGAAGCTCCAGGTCGGTCAGATAGGTGATCAGGTAGCCCTCCTGCTCATCCTCCGGAATGTCGGGAGCGCTTTGCAGGATGTCCTCGGCTGCCACTGCCAGATCACCTCGGGTGATCTCGATGCCATTGACGCGCGCAACCACCTCGTCGGCGTCCTGTGCCCGTCCCGGCGCGCCGCATGCGACGACCATCATGGCAAGGGCGGCGATGCCTGTGCGCCACGACGCGGGGGTATCGAACAGTTTCATCAGGAGTACTTTCCGTGCTTGCGGGAATCGATTCGGATCGGACGCGGTTCGCTCCGCCGCCCGTCCGCGCGATGATCCGGCCCACGCCGTCGACGCCTCGACACGATCGCGAAGCCGGCGCGGCGCCAAGCATGCCCAAACCGATCGCGTTGACAAGGCGAAATCCGACTCTTATCTCACCTCACGGTGGCCGGACGGCCGCGCCCGCGCCTGACATCCGTCGGGGCCGAGGACGGCCGCCCGGCCGTGGCGCGTGTCCATTGCGTGCGCCGCGGGCGGACGCTTCATCACATACGGGCTCCCGCGGCGCGACCACCTTCGGCGACGGGAGCCGGAGAGACCGCACTCATGATGGGCCTCAGCACCCTCGCCAGCAAGCTGTTCGGATCGGCCAACGACCGGAAGGTCAAGGGATACCGCTCGCGGGTCGACGCGATTAACGCCCTCGAGGCACAGCTCTCCGGTCTCAGCGACGAGGCCCTGAAGGCGCGCACCGCCGAGTTCCGCCAGCAACTCGCGAACGGCGCCGATCTCGACGATCTGCTGGTTCCGGCATTCGCCACTGTTCGCGAGGCGGCCAAGCGTACCCTGCGGCAGCGTCATTTCGACGTGCAGCTGATCGGCGGCATGGTGCTGCATGAAGGCAAGATCGCCGAGATGAAGACGGGCGAAGGCAAGACGCTGGTCGCCACCCTGCCCGTCTACCTCAACGCCCTGACCGGCAAGGGCGTCCATGTGGTCACGGTCAACGATTACCTGGCCCGCCGCGACGCTGACTGGATGGGCGAGATCTACAGGTTCCTCGGCCTCACGGTCGGTTGCATCGTCCACGGTCTGAACGACGACGAGCGACGCCAGCAATATGCCTGCGACGTCACCTACGGCACCAACAACGAGCTCGGCTTCGACTACCTGCGCGACAAC
>Ga0049070_1000773_pt1 | contig 20016 bp, 17 predicted proteins | sample FECB22metaG_FD_56243 | JGI IMG/M metagenome (GOLD analysis project Ga0049070, IMG submission 56243) | Cyanobacterial communities from the Joint Genome Institute, California, USA - FECB-22 | ecosystem: Environmental > Aquatic > Thermal springs > Hot (42-90C) > Microbial mats | place: USA: California
GGGGCAGGCGGCGAGCAGCGGGCCCGCCGCGGTCCAGCGCTGCTGGGCCGGTCGCGGGGGCGGGGGTGCGGCGGGGCCGTGGTCCGGGCGGGACAGTAGGTAGCCGGCGCGGCGGTGGGCGGCGGCGATCGCCCGCACCCGGCGGGCCAGGGTGGCCGGTCGGGCCGGTAGTGCGGTGAAGAACCCGGTCAGGGTGTCCACGGTGGTCGGCAACACGGGCTGGCCGGTGGCGGTGGTGTAGTCGCAGAACAGCGCCCACTCCCGCGCATAGCTCGGCCCGGCCGCATCCCGCAGCATCGCCGCCCGATTCTCCGGCGTGGCGGGTTCGGAGGTGGCAGCAGTGGCCCGGCCGACTGTGGCACCGGATGCATCATTTCCTACTTGACTGGTCATAGGCCGAGTTGGGTGACGGCGTTACCGAGCAGGGGGGCGTGGTCGCGGTCGTAGGTCTCGACCATGGCGTCGCTGGAGTGGCGGGTCTGGCGGCGCACGGCGCGGTGATCGGCCCCGGCCCGCCGCGCGGTGGTGACGAACCCGGCCCGTAGCGAGTGGAACCCCACCGGGCCGGGCAGCCGGGCGGTGTGTGCGCGGCGGCGGATCATCGCGTGTAGGGCGTCGCCGGTGATCGCGGTGTCGGTCAGGGTGCCGCCGCGGCGGACCGCGCGCAGCAGTGGCGCCTCGTCCGTGAGTGTCGGTACCGGTGCCGGACCGGGTGCGCGCCCCGGGCCGGTGGGGGCGTCGTCGGGCCCGGTGGCCGGGTCGGGGTGCGGGTAGAGGTGATCCTGCTCGGCCCAGACCGGAGTGGACAGGACCGCCCGCATCAGCGCGGCCCGGCCCCGGGGTGCGGCCTCGAGGAGCCGCAGCCAGCGCAGCACCGCGCACGGCGGGCACGTCCCCGCACAGGTCCCGTAGGGCAGGACCACGGTGGCGCCGTGGGCGTCCTGGTCAGTCTTCGATGACCGGATCCGCACGTGCAGCCCGTCGGCGGGGTGAAAGTGCAGGTCCCCGACGGTCAGGGCGGCGAGCTCGCCGCGGCGCAGCGCCCCGGCGAACCCGGCCAGGAGCACGACGCTGTCGCGGGCGGCGGTGATCCCGCCCGGCCACGTCCCGTACTCCATTCCCGACAGCAGGGTGCGGAGGTCGTCGAGGAGCAGCGGGCGCATCTGGTGCGTGGCGTGTGCGCGGGCCCGCTTGATCCCAGTGAGCACCGCACCGACGGCCGGATCCCGGGTCGGGGACGGGTGGCCGGCGTCGCGGTGCACGGCGGCAATCGCGGCCAGGCGCCGCGCCATCGTCGCCGGGGAGAACACTGCCGCCCCGTCGGCGGTGCGGGTGGCCTCCAGGTCGGCGAGGTAGAGCCGCACCGTGTTCACCTCGGCCGGCAAGGCTTCGAGCGCGGCGGTGGTGCACCACCCGGTGAAGTGCGCCCAGTCGGCGGCGTAGGCGCGGTGCGTGCGTGGTGCGCGGGACGCGGTGGCGTGGGCGTCTGCCCGAGCGGCCAGAGCTTCCAAGGAGGCCGCCCGCTGCGCCGCGACACGCCGCTCCCCCGCCGGATCGCAGGGCCTGTCGATGGCCGCAGAGCCCGGTACCGGCTCCTTCTCGTCGTCCGCGGCGGCGCCAGAGCCCATCGGTGCCCCTTTCGTCGGCTGGGAGTGCGGGCGAGTGCCCGGTGACTCGTCAGCTAACGGGAGATTATCGTAAGTCTCAGCCGCACAGGCGGAAGCGACTGGGAGGCGTGTCTCAGGGCGTGACCCCGCCTGCAGCCCGCGCGGCGATCCGGTTGTCACCACGGCTGTGAGCTGCAGGTATCCGACACAGCCACAGTGCCGATCCGCGCGGACCCGCCGTGCCCCGCGCGCCGCAGCCACGGCTCGAGCAGCGGCTCGGGCAGCCGCGGCGGTACGGCGATCACGGCCATACTGTTTCGCGTACGGCATGTCCTCATTGAAAGGAGCACCGGCGCGGTGGCCGAAGAACGTGTGACCGGGTTGTCCCGTTCCATCCAGGGCGAGCAGCAGAGCGAGACCGGATGGAACCGCGCCTCAGAAGCCGATGTCGACCTGTATGTCGATCGGGTCTCTGACGAGGTCCTGGCCTGCCGCGAGCGCGGCCGGCACCTGTTTCTCACCATCCGGCAGGCCGGCATCCACTTCACCGGAGTCGATGACGATGGCCTGCTCATCCGTCGGTTGACGTGCACGTGCTGCCAGTTGGCCGTGCGGGTGGAGAAGTGGGAGGGGACCCGGCGCCGCGGACAGCGCACCCGGTTCCATCGGGTGGGTCAGCACCTGGAGTACCGCACCGGAGCCGAAGGCCAGACCTATCTCGCCCCCAGCGGTCGCGGGCATATGACTCCGCGCCAGATCGGCGACTCGGTCGCGTCCAAAGCTCTGGCTGGGCAGAGCCTGGCCGCCCTGCGCAAAGCCGCAGCTCGGGCTGGCGAGGACACCGCCGCGGCGAAGGACTGAGCCATGGGTATTCGGCAGATCCGCTTCTGCGACATCACCGGCACCGAGGACGATGTCGAACCCCACGAGCTCCACATCGATCAGATGCGGGTCGAGATCGATCTGGCCAGCAGCGAGTACCGCCGACTGCTGGAAGCATTGCGACCCTTCATCGATGCGGGCCGGGTCGAAGCCGCAGCCCCCGACACCGCCCGGCAGGCCACTTCAAGTACGGGCTCATCGAGCTCGGCAGACCAGAATCGCCAGGTGCCCAGAAGGCGCTCGACCAGCACCGGTCTGTCGGCTCCCGAGCGCGATCGGTTGCGGCAGTGGGCCGAAGCCAAGGGCCTTCCGGTGCCGGTGAACAACCGGTTCAAGCGATCCTTGATCGAGCAGTGGCGCGCCGCGACCGCGGCCGACGACCAGCAACCGAGCTGAGACGATCGGGGCTCCTATCAGCACGACCTTCGTCCAGAGGACTGTCGCCCAGACGGGACGCTTCGGCACGGGTTGGAGCACCGCTCCGTCTGCGTGACGGAAGCAGCTATGGCAGCGGCGCCTCAGCAGGTGTACCCGAACGCGTACGCATTCGGGTAGGCTTCGGCTATGCGGCTTCCCGAGGTGCTGTCGTTCCGCGAGTTCCGCACCGCCTTGGCGGCGACGTTGAAGCGGGTCCAGGAGCCCGACGCCGAGCCGGTGTTCGTTGGTGCGCATCGCAAACCCGAAGCGGTGGTGATGTCGGTGGCCCGCTACGAGGAACTCGTCGACGCCGCGTCCCGGCGCGCCGACGTGGACGAGGCGCTGGCATCGGTGCGCGCCGAAGGTCTCGAGCCCAGTCCCGAGGGCTTGGCGCTGCTCGACGAAGTCGCCGCGGGACGGCTCTCGACGACTGCCGCGCGGGAACGCGTCCTGGCGCGCTACAACCGGTGACCGGCGCAGAGCCTTACCTCGACCTCGACACCGGTGTCCTGCGGAATCGACTGGGGATCACCGATCCCGCCGAGCTGGCCCAGGCCGAGGCCGAGCTGACCGCGCTACGCCTGGTCGAGCTCCGCCGGCGACCGCTCCCGGGTGTCTACGACCTGGCCCATCTGCAGGCCTTCCATTGGCACATCTTCGGCGACGTCTACGAGTGGGCCGGGCGGCTGCGCACGGTGTCCATCGGTAAAGGTCAGCTGTTCTGCCTGCCGCAGCATCTCGACACGTTCGCCGCCGAGGTCTTCGGCAAGCTCCATCGCAACGATCTGCTGCGCGGTCTAGAACTCGATCAGTTCGTCGACCGGCTCACCGAGGTCCTCGACGACGTCAACGCCTTGCACCCCTTCCGGGAGGGGAACGGACGCACCCAGCGCGCGTTCCTCACCCAGCTCGCCGGGGCCGCCGGCTATGAGCTGCGCTGGACCGCGATGGATCCCGCCGAGAACAACGAGGCGTCCCGTGCCGCTCTTGCCGGGGACCCGACGGGCCTGCGCGCGATGCTCGCACGGCTGGTTCGCCCGCTTTCGCAACCGCCACCACAGCGGCCCGCACCCCTCACCGGCTGATGTTTGCTAGTTCGGTCGGGGAGAAGCGATTCGTTTGCGATGGCCCATCGAGAATGATGATCGTTATGACAGTATCTGTGTGGTCCGCTCGAGTAGCGGCCTGGGTATAGATCGGTCTCTCCCGCGATGGGCGGCGGGTTGACCGGCGTCTGTAGGCGGGTCGAGCAAGCTCAGGCTGGTCGACTATTCGATCATCGCTAGATGCGCGCCGGTGGCGCTATATGTCTAGCTCGTCTTGCCGCCGTGGTGTCACCCCGGCCCGGAGAAGATGCTCTCAAGGGAGCTGCATAGAGGAGACGGCTCGGATAGACCGGCCGCAGGCCTGGAGCGAGCTCACGTGTATGGGTTGTCGCCGGTCGCGCGGCGACCGGTCGGTCTGAGGTGCGCTGCTTGAAAAATGCCGTGTCGGCGATCATCCGCGAAGCCCTCATCCCTTCACGACGCTCTCGTTGTGCCCTGGCCATGCCGACAGGTCCGCCTGGGAGGCGTCGAGTGATACCCGGGATGCTTCTTCGCGAGAGAGCGCTCTGATTTCGGTGGGAGTGCCTTGCTCGGTGTAAACGGCGTTTACGCCGAGCGCCAGAGCCCGACGTGCGACTCCCACCTCGACTCCGTCGGATACAGCCTGAAGTCGTGGGTTCGGCGAGCGCGGCGGCGCGGTGGCGCAGTCGTCCGCAAGCCAGATCGTTCTCGTTGACCAGGGCGAGGGGCGCAGCCCAGGTCGCTGCGTGATGCCAGGACGGCTTCTGCCGCGAACAGACTGAGCAGTGAGCTACTCCCGGTCGAGCCCGGATCGCAGCGCTACTGCTTCGCTACGACCGCATCCGGGCAGGCTCTCCACTCAGCACGGCCGGTCGAGGTTGACCGGCGCTGTAAACGGCGTTTACGCCGACCCGTTCGCACGGCTCCTTCTCACCTTCCCTCCGGCTCAGGGGGCCACCTTGGGCACGCCCAAGATGGACGAACGTCATCGTGTCGGCAGCCGGGTTCCCGTCCTCGGGGAACGGAGCGGATCGGCTGGAGGCGAGCTACCTACTCGTTGCCAGCGGCGCGTCCGACGCCCTCACTCGGATCGAGTGACACGCTCGCTGTCGCGCCCATCCCAGCGCACCGTGCGCGGTCGAAGCAGTGCGCTAGATCTGGCCGGCGCTTCCCAAGATGGCACCGCCACATCACTGTCGTGTCTGACGCGCACGAGTGCGATCGTCGACACGAGATCGTTGGCGTTCAGGAAGGCGAACCGGGCCCTCGGGAGCTGGTCCCGGGCGGCGTAAACGGCGTTACACCGCTAGCTGATCGCAGCAGCGGCACTCGTTATCTCCCGGGTGCACTGGGAGCAGCTGCAGCCACCACACTGGTGCTCAGCCTGGTGCCCGATCGACGGGTACGGGCCTGAGGCACGGCCGATGGCCCGGCCGCGTCGAGGTTTCGATCCTTTAGCGCCGCCGCACGAATCATTCCGCACACGAGGCGAGGCGGGGTGCAGCTGTGCTCGCGAGCGCGGCGCTGACCAAGGTCGCCGACCGATGCTTCAGCCTGCTCCTCCCGGGTGCCCGTGTGCCAGCGGCTCGGTGCGCGTGCCAGCAGCAGCGTCTACCGCTTGTAAACGCCGTTTACAGCCGGCCGTCTCGCGCCACATCGGTCGGTCCCTCGGCGGTTCCCCGGACAGCCCCAGGGCGCGCGCTGGGCGCGCTTATGCCCGACCCCACCTGGATGACGAGGGCTTCGACGTCGACGCTGTCCACACCAGCGAGTTGGCTCTCGAGCGCGCCGGTCACCCCCGCGTCGAACTCATCCTGCTCGACCTCATGCTGCCCGGGATCGGCGAGTTCACCGTCTGCCGCCGGCTCCGCAAGGCCGACGAGCTCCCGATCACCACGGTGACGGCGATCGGACTCCGCAGACATCGTCACCGGTCTGGAGGCCGGGGCCGAGGACTACGTGAACAGTTCCCTGGTCGCCGGCGAACTGGCAGCGCGGATCCAAGCCCCTGCTACTTCGTCGTCGTCCCGCCTTCGCGGCGCCTGGTACTCGGCGACGTCGAGCTGCGCGCCCCGACGAGGGGATCGCCCTGCCCGCGTAGGTCAAGCCTCGCGGGTCTGCCTGCTGCGGCCAGGGACGAGGACGCGCTCGCTCGCCGTAAACGCCGTTTACACGTCCACAGTGCAGCAGGCGTCTGCGACCTGCGCGGGACGACGCCTGTCAGTCAGGATCGGGCCATGGCCTCGTACCACGAGCCAGGGTTGTTGGTGCCGGGTTCATGCGTCGCGTCTGTAAACGCCGTTTACGCCGAGCACCACACACCGCGGACCACAGCCGACGGCTCGTACGACGTGCACGTGTGGCTACTGCGATGAAGCAAGAGCGGGGGTCTTCCGCTCGCACGGAAGTCTCGTGGGAGCGCGTCGCTCGTACAGCACGGACGCTCGGGACTACGTCGTGGCTGGGCCGTGTAAACGGCGTTTACGGACCTCGGCGACGGCGCTCGGCGCTCGGCCCTCGGCCACCGCGTGGAGCACGCGGCGATCCGCGAGCTTGGCTTGGGCTGGTGGAAACGCCGTTTCAACGAGCGGACGCGGCAGGACCACCAGCTCCGGCGTGCCGCAGACGTGTGTCGCTGCTACTGAACCTCCGCCGGGATGTGCCGGTGCCAACCGGGACAAGTCATATGTGTCGGAGGTCGCGGGCGGAGTGTAAACGCCGTTTACGCCAGCGCCATCACCCGTCCCCGTGCGCCCGCCCATGAGCGGGAAGCCGTCCGCGACAGCGGCCGCGAGCACCAGCAGGGCGGTCCGGGTCGGCTCCTCGAGCGGCCGAGGGCGATCTCGGCGCCCTCCTCAAGGTGCGGGTCGAACGGCACCCGGACGACCGCGCGGCAACGGCCGGCGAAGTGCTCCGCGACCCGGTCCAGGTCGACCTCGCCGCCGGGCAGCCGGTACACCGAGTCGACGCGTACCCAAGTACGGGCGCGCCACCTGCTCGAAGGTCAGGCATCGCACGTGGACACCTCACTCACGAGCAGGCCGACCACCTGATGTACGCCGAAGGGCCCGGGGCGTAAACGGCGTTTACACCTCGGGCCCTCGGGTGATGGCGGGAGCTCGCACGAGTCAGCGAGCCTCACTCCTGTCCGGCCCTGTACCACTCACAGGATCTGTGTCGGGCTCTGGTGATTCGGAGAGCAGCCGGATGAGTTCAGCGCGCTCGGTTTCGGTGAAGACCTCACGGATGGAGGCTGCAGCGCGGGCAGGGCTGGACACTGCGATGCTGCGCCGGGTCCGGCGCGGAGCTCCGAGGCTCTGCGCCGACTGAACCGGTGGGGGCCTGCGGTAGGGCGGGCCCGCCGAGGCGATCGCTTCCTGCTCCTGCTCCGATAGCGAGCCGAACTGCCGGGCCTGCTCTACCTTTAGAGCGCCCAGCTCGAGGGCTTCGCGCAGTGCGGGGATCAAGCCGAGCAACGCCATCCTCTGGCTGACATACATCGGCGTGCGGCCGATCCGGGTGGCCAGCGCTCGTTGCGAGATCTTGGCTTCTGAGAGCAAGCGTTGCATCGCCTCGGCCTCATGCAGCGGCCCCAAGGCCTTCCGGTGGCTGTTCTCCACCAGCATGACCTCGTACATAGAGGCGACTCGGTCGTCATTGACCAAGGCGGGGATTTCCCGGAGCCCCGCCACTGCCGCCGCCCGCAGCCGACGATTTCCGATCAGGGCGATCCAGCGAGCACCGTCGACCAGCTGCTGCTGATCTGGATATCGATTGGAGAAGGCTGAGGCTGAGCAGACCACGATCGGCTGGAGGATGCCGTGGCCACGGATCGTGGCGACGAGCTCGTAGAATTCGCCGTCTTCATCATCGTCAGCTGCTCGCTGGTTTAGCGGGTTGGAGACGATCTCGGCGACCGGCAGCATCGATGTCGCGGGGCCTGGATCCGGTGCCGCCACCGCTTCCTCAGCGGGGGCTGAGGGTGTCGGTGCAGGGACGTCATCAACGGGGCGGGGGGTCGAGGGAGCGGAGTAGTGCTGGGGAACTTCTTCCCGCGCGAGCTCGGCGAGGTTGACACGCTTACCCATGGCTCACGCCTCGGGCTGGGTGTAAACGCCGTTTACACCGCTGGAGTGTCGGGGGCCCTCGCCTGCGGATCCCAGGACCTCGAGTGCAAGTCGGAAGAAGTCCTGCCGTGCTTCCAGCGCGACGCGGTTCTTGGCGTACTGCACCACGGTGACGCCTTCGGCGGATGCCCGGGTGTGGAGCTTGTAGCGCCGGATCACGGTGTGGAAGGTCGGCCAGCCCCGGGCCTCAACGTAGTCGCGGGTCTGGTCCAGGTCGCCGTCTCCGTCGCGAGGGTCCCAGTTGTTGAGCAGAACCCGCCACGGCACGCCGGCAGGCTCGATGACGCGCTGGATCGACCGGGTTGCGGGCGAGAACGACAGCGGTTCGGGTTCGAGCGGCACGATGACGTCGTCGGCCTGGGTGAGCACCGTCTGCAGGATGGATTCATCTTCGAGACTTCCTGGGGTGTCGACGAAGATGTGCGAGTACTGCTTGATCTCCCGCAGCTTGCCGAGCAGCTGCGGGTTGTCGTGGCACTGCTCGAAGTCGAACGGCAGCTTGTCTCCTACCCGCTGGGCCCACTCGAGCATCGACGCCTGCGGGTCGGTCGATACCCCCAGCACCGGCGACGAGTCGGCGGTCCCCCCGAGGGTGTCTGCGACGACGGCCGCCAGGTTCACGGTGACGGTGGTCTTGCCGACCCCGCCCTTCTGATTGGCGATGACATGGACACGCGCCATGGAGAATCCCTCCGTCTGCTTCCCACCCGGGCGGGCGGTACTTCGGATGAGCGCCGATGATCGCAGACCGCGGCGGTGATTCCGTGGAACAGGGCCTCTACGGCGCGCCAATCGCTCATGCGCGCTGCCGGGTGTAAACGGCGTTTACGCCCGCGCCACCGACTCGGCCGCGGTCACCATCAAGATAATCGAACGTTTGTTCCCCAGCCGCAGCTGCTCGAGGTGTCCTTCGCCCCGGCGGCTGACGAATGCCGGGGCTTGGACTTGACCGTGCGCTTCCGCACTGACCTGCGATGACGGCTGATCAGGCCGCTCGGTGCGGTGCTCCACGGGTTCGGTCCCGACCTCGCCGGAAGCGTCCCGATGCAGAACAACGCCGGTCCGCCGGCGGTGTGTCGCGGGCGACCGAGCCGGTCGCCGTCGGGCCGGCTCACGATTCGGTGTCGATGACGTCGAGGATCGCTGTTCTGCATGGCGTCGCTTGGTGCCCGGCTGGAGCCAGACAGCTCGTGCCAACTACAGCGGCCCCCTCCACCATCGGGGTGGAGGGGGCCGCCTTTTCGCGTGCCCGCGGGTACGTGACAACCTCGATGCGGGCACGCAGCCCGAGGCACGTCAGACGGTCAGCGGGTCTGCGTCCACACCACGTTTGCCGGCGAGTAGATCACCCGGTACTCGCCCGAGGCAGGTGCGCCGTTGAAGCACACCGTCCCGCTGGTGGTGCCTCCAGTCACCAGCGATCCGGAGCTCAGAGACTCGTCGATGTCGGCCCCCATGCCCGCCGAGCCGGTGGCGCCAGTCGGGCCGAGCAGCTGCCAGTCGAAAACGTTGAAGCTCTTCGACTCACCGCTCGTGTTGTTGTAGCTGATCTCGGTGCACAGCGACTCGCTGCCGTAGCTGTTCTCCGCGGCAAGGGGCTCCACGGTCAGCTGAAGACCTTCAGCGTCCTGCATCTGACCGATGGGCGCCACCGCGGCCGGTGCGGAGTCCGTGGCCGACCCGAGGTCGTTCATAAGCTGGTCGGTGGCCTGGAACAAGATGACCGCGCCCCAGATGCCCATGGCGATCGCGCCAGCAGAGAGGAGGAGTCCAGCGACGCTGGTCTTGCGGTTCGTCGCGTAGCCCTTGCGGGTGCGGCCGAACCCGACCAAGCCCAGGATCAGTCCGATGACGCCGGCGATGAGGGCAAACCAGAAAAAGAACGGGATGATCCCGGACAGGATCCCGCAGATGCCGAGGACGAGCGCGGCGATCCCGAGACCGTTGCGGGGCGCGTAGACGGGCTGCTGGTAGTTGGGCGGGGGACCCCACTGCTGCGGGGGGATCCGATTGGGGCCGCTGGGCGGCTGCGAAGTTGTCACAGCCTCCATGTCGCCGCAGCGGGGAGGGCGTTGCGGCTGCAACCGGCGGATCATCAGTGTTGGGTACGCCGCCCACGGTGATATTCGACGGTCGGGCGCCTGGAGCTGGCTCTGCAGGGCCCGGCCGCACCGCCGCGGCGTTTGGCCGAGAGAGCGCTGAGTTCGGCCGCGCAAGGCGGATGCTCTGTCAGCCTCGACCTCTACACTCACCGTGTCCCAACAGCGCCGGTGACCAGCACAGGAGGTGGGTGTCGTGACCGGGATGGCACGTGTCGGCCGCTACGGGTCCACCCGGGTCGAGCCCGCGCCGCTGTTTGATGTCACCGACCCCGCTGCTGCGCCGCCGCGGGATGCGCACGAGGTGTTGTTCCGGGCGCCGGTGTCGTTGTCGGTGATGCTCGATGGGATGGCCGAGGCCGGCCTGGCGGACGAGGTGGATGCCTGGGGCCGCGCCTACAGCGGGCTGCTGAACCGGCTGCTGCGTGAGGTCCAGCGGGCGTGCGGTTGGGCCGGGGACCCGGATCGGACGTCGATCCTGTCGCCTGCTCGGTTGGAGCTCGCCGGGGTGGTCGAGGCTGTCACGCCGGGTTTCGAGCAGGCCCGGTGGCACTGTCACGTCTACGTCGGTGCCATGGCGACCATCCTGGCGACAGGGGAGCGGGCCCCGGTCTCGGCCGAGTTCTTGCGCGAAGGCGTGCACGCCTCGGCGCATGCGTTCCATATGAACGAGTTGCGGGCCCTCGCCGAACAGGAGCTGGACGTCGCTTGGGGGCCACCCCGCGAGGGCGCCACTGTGCGAGAGATCGTCGACCCGCCGTGGCACGAGTACATCGGAGACGATGACCGCGGCGTTTGCCCCGGCCCCTGGAAGGTCACAGGAACCCGGGTCCTGGCCGACGAGCGTTTCCTGCGGCTGGCTGCCGAGCAGGAGGCGCGGCGTCGTGCTCAGCGGGAGGCCGGGCTTGGGCCCGACCAGGAGAAGCTGCGGGCGGCCGGCGCGGCCTACTGGGCTCGCATGGTGACGGGTTAACGGCCTCACCCACTACCTGTGCCGTCGTGCGCGCGTAGGCGAGCCCTGTCCCGTGCCGGGTGCCCTGTCTGGTCGGGCTAGTAGTCGTCGTCGATGTCGTAGCCGTAGTCGTCGTGGCCGTACTCGACGTCGTAGCCGTGGTCGATGCCGCGGACGTGCTGCGCGTGCTGCTGGCCGGGGATGTTGCGTTCGGCTTCGAGGTCGAGCTGGTCTCGCTGTGCCCGGACGGTGTAGGCGTCGTGGACCGCGCGCTGCTGCTGGTCGCGGGCCCGTAGCGGCTCGGTGCGGGCCCGCTGCAGCTCGCTGTCGCGGGTGGTCCGCCGCAATGTCTCGACGGCCTCCCGTGCCCGGTTCGGCGACTCGCCGGTGCTGGCGGCGACCTCGGTGTCACCCGCCTCCGGGGCCGCCTCCTCCTCCTGGCCGAGGTGGCGCCGGCCGGTGTCGTGCTGTTCGGTCGTGGGCTCGACCGTAGGCTCCGCGACCGGCGTGGGGTCGGATCCGGTGGTGTCGGGCAGTTCGAGCTGCTCGCCACGCTGCTCGGCGGGCAGGATGGTCTCGCGCCACGCGGGCAGGTTGCGGCGGTCGAGTTCGACGGCCGCGGCCTGGTCGGCTTCGCGCAGCGGCGCGGTCTGGTCCCACCACTGCTGGCGGGCTTCGTACTCGCGGGCGAGGGCGTCGGCCTGTTCGGTGTAGGTCGCGGCGAGTTCCTGGTGGCGCTGCGCGGTGGCGAGCAGTTCGTCGCGGTCACCGGCGGGGTCGGGGGCGTCGGCTTCGGCGCGGGTCAGCAGGGCGTCGTCGCGGATCTCCGCGGCGAGCCGCCGGGTTGCGGCCAGGTCCTCGCCCACGGCGCGGGGCCCGTACTCGTCGGCCCGGTACAGCTCCAGCGCCCAGGCTTCCCGGGCCCGGTAGAGCTCGGTGGTGTCCTTCTGCTGCCAGACCAGCGCGGTCGGGTCCGGGTCGAGGGCCTCGGTGGCTTGGCGCCACAGGCTGTAGGCGAAGGGTTGCTCGGTTGGCGGTGCCTCGCCGAGGGAGGCCTGGTGGTCGGGGATGCCGCGGTACTCGCGGTAGGCAGCCACCAGCCCGGCCCGAATCTCCCAGTCAGCGCGCTCCTGCGACGCTTCGACCGGGTCGGGGACCTCGGGCAGCCGGTTGAGGGCCCACTGCGGGGGCTGGGCCGCGATCTCCTGGCCGAGGTTGTGCTGGCGCTCCTGCGCGACCTCCCCGAGCGCGTGGAGGTAGTCCCGGACCTCCCCGGGGGCAAGCGTGTCGGCCACGGTGGTCCAGTCCACCCCGGTTGCCGCCGTGGTGTCTGCGGCTCGTTCGGGTTCGCGGTCCTCGAGCAGCTGGCCGAGGCGCCAGTGCAGCACCTTGGACAGCTCCTCGGCGTTCTTGAAGCTGCGCATCCCGACCGCCTCATCCAGCAGCGCGCGGGGGTCGTGCCCGTCGAGCTCGGCGGCGTAGACCTTGTTGAGCATGCGCCCGTAGGCGGGCTCGTTGCGCAGCCGCTCGTGCTGATCCGAGGTGAGCAGCCCGGCGAGGATCTCGTCATTGCGGGTGCCGGCCGCGCGCATGCTGACCTGGTTCATCAGCGCACCGATCGTGCCGAACGACCGCAGGTCGTGCTCGGCGCTCTCCCGCACGCTCAGGGCGGCCTCGGCCACCTCGCTGTGGGTCAGCAGGTCGGCCAGGCGCTGCGCGGGGGTGTCCTCGATGCGGCGCTGGTCATGCTCATCCGGAGTCTGCTGGGTCACCAGGTAGATCAGGTTCATCGACCGGCCGCGGGTGATGGCCGGGTAGAGCGACTCGCGGGTGGTGTCCCGGCCGGTGACCGCGCGACCGACGTCGACGGTCACACCCTGCGCGGCGTAGTTCGTCAGCGCGTAGGCCAACGTCACATGCTCATCGACGTAGTCGTCCGTCAGGTGCGCGACCGCGCCGTACTCGTCCTGAGCGAGCAGCTGGCCGTGCCGGTCACGCCCGATGACGGTGTAACGCTGCTTGTTCGTCACCGGCCGATACACCCCGTCTCGGCCGGGATCGACCCGTTGGCGGCCGTCGTTGTTGTTGGCCTGGATCAGATCCCCGACACCGACCTCGGTGCCGTCGGGCAGCGTCGCCAATACTTCGGGGGCGACATGCCCGAGCCGGACCAGCTCTTCCCGGACCTGCTTGGACAGCTCGGCGGCCATCTGGTTGGTGTCGACGATGAGCAGGGCCTGCTTGCCGTCGAGCATGTCGGCCAGGTGCCCGCGCACCGCGTGCTCGGCCATCTCCTCCAGCGACCCGGTCCGGACCCGGCCGCGGTCGGTGTAGGCGGCGACCGCGGACACGTCCCCGGCACGCAGCTGCAGCGATGCGTCGGCTTCCCAGTCGTTGGCGAACCGGTGCACGGTGTCGAGCTCGAAGGTGCCGGGTTGCTCGGCCAGGTGCGCGAACATGCCCCCGGCCCCGACCGGCTGCAGCTGGTGATGGTCCCCGGTCAGAAGCACCTTCGCCCCGACCGCGGCGGCCAGGTCGGCGATCTCGATCAGCTCCGCGGTGGTGCTCATGCCGCCCTCGTCGACCACCACGAGGTCCCCGGCCTGCAGCCGCTGCCGCACCTGCCCGCTCCGAGCGTCCTGCTCGAGGAACTGCATCCGGAACGCTGCGGTGGTCATCCCTTCCAGGCCGAGCCCGTCCAGGTTCTGCGCCGCGATCTTCGCCGTGGCCAGCCCCAGGACCCGGCCCCCGGTCTCGGACCGCCACGCCCCGGCCAACGCCCCTACGGTGTGCGACTTACCCGTCCCGGCCGGCCCGACCAGCACATCCACGGTCCGCCCGGACCCCAGCACCCCGGCCACCACCGCTGACTGGTCCGGCGACAAGCCCCGCGACCCCAGCCCGCCGATAGCCGCCTCGACCCGCCCGGAGTCGACGGCCACCGCCCCTTGGGTGTGGGTCAGCGCGCGCAGTCGTTCCTCGCCAGCGATCGCCGCGATTGTCGCGTAACGCTCGTCGATGTGGGCCCGGAACATCGACCGGCCATCCCCACCCGGCCCGACACGGCGCAACGCGTCCGGCACCGGCACCGGGTCCCCGGCCGAGACCTGCACGACCCCATACCGAGCGGGCGCATCCAGCACCGAACCGGCCAGCGCGGCCACGAACGCCGGCCGCTGCTCGACCGCCACCCCGATCCCGGCGCGATCACCGAGGTGCTCGTCGATGGCCGCGGTCAGGTTCCCGACCGTCCAGGTCGCGTACTTGGCCTGCACGTCCGCGACCCCGGCCACGAGCGCCTGATCGACGGTGAACCCCAGCGTCGACAGGCCACGGTCCGCGGCCACCTCGTCCGCCGTGGCCGCCCGCCCGCCGGTGGTGTGGCCGTCGGCGGCCTGCGCGGTGGCCGTGTGGAAGGCCTCGATCTCGGCCAGCACCAGCCGGGCGGCCTCCCGCCCGAGGGTGTGGCCGGTCATCCCTTCCGGGACGGTCAGCGCGGCCGTGGCCGGGTGGCCACCAGTGGCCGCTGCGGCCATCACCCGCTCGTCCACGGCGTCCAGCGCGGCCGCCAGCTTGGCCGCCCGGCCACGCTCACCGGCCGCCCACGCCGCCACCGCGGCCGGACCGGCCAACCCCGACTTGGGCTTACGGGTGTCCTTGACCGCCTGCTCCACCAACGCCCGCTTCGCCCGCGACCCCGGCGCCCGCCCGTGCCGGGCGGTATAGGCCTCCACCAGCTCCGCCACCCGCGGCCGCACCTTCTCGTGCGTCCGCGTGCTGGCCGCCGCCATCAGCTCCCGGTCGATCCCGGCGATCTCCCGGGCGACACCGTCGGCGCGCAGCTCGAACACCACGCCGAGCTGCTCGGTCAGCAGCTGCTGATAGGCGCGGGTGTAGGCGGTGGCCATCGCGTCCTTGACCGGCTTGAACGCTTGGCCGTCCAGGGCCAGTACCCGGCCATCGGCGGTGGCCGCCCGGTTGAGCACGCCGGCGTGCGAGTGCAGCTGCGGCTCCCCGTCCCGGTTGGTGTGGTGGCCATAGATGACCGCGGCCAACCCCGTGGCCACCTCCCACTCACCGACTGTCCGCCCCGACGGGCCGCGGCCCTCGTGGCGGCCAGAGCGGACATAGGCCACGTCCGCCTCGGCCGATCCAAGCGCGACCCGCACCGCCTGCTCGTGCGCCGCACGGACTGGTTTCCGCGCCCTCGCTGTCCCCGGCCGCGAGCAGCGCAGTGTAGTACAGCGACACCGACTTCACCGGTGAGAACGTCACGTCGTAGTAGGCGGTCGGGGTGCGGGTGTTCTTCTTCGCCGACGTCTCGATCTCGAACCGGCGCTCGGCAGTGGCCTCCGGCTCAGCCTTGAGCGCATCGGCCACGATCTGCGCCGCCGTACGGAACCGGCGCGGCTTCGACCCCAGGTAGATCGGGGTCTTCTCTGTCGACCCCGCCACCACGTGCTCGGGGTAGCGCAGCTGCCCGAAGATGGCCCGCACATCCCCCGCCGTGGCCGTGTCACCGGCCCGCGACGGCAGCCCCAGCGCCTCCAGGCCGGACCCGAACCACACCCCGTCCGGCTCCCCGTGCTCGGTCGCCGACTGCAGGTACTCGACCCCTCCGTGGTGCACCTGAGAGCGCTCGAAATCCGGTCCGCCGGGCTCCACGGTGGGGGAGTCGACACCCTGTTCCGGAGCCTGCTCCGGGCGCGAATCGCAGCCGTGGAGCAGGTACTCGACAGACCCGGGCGCCATCGCGGTCACTCGCACGACGCCCATGGCAAGAAGGCTACGGAACGACACCGGCCACCGGCAAGATCATTTGATGCATAGGTGTGAGGAGTTGGAGGGGAGAGGATAAGGAGATAGGATCAGGAACAGGAAGACAGGAGAAGAAGATCTTGGAGGAGGTGTAGAAGGAACAGGAGAAGATCGATGAGGGATCGAGACGTGTGGATCGAGTAGGTAGTAGCTGAAGAGGATCAGAAGGACGGAGAAGGGGATAGGAACGGCTAGGAACTGGTGACCGTGACCGATGCTCCTGGGGCAGCAACTGGTGACCTCTAGGAGTGTCCCCCGGGTCACCGTGGGGTGACCTCGGTCAGGCTCGGGATGGTCAGTTGAAACCGCAGAGGTGGGGCGCGTTGGCGGGTAAGGGCAGGACGAAGACGGACCGGGAGGTACGGGACCGGGTCGCCGAACTGGCGGCGGCTCGGGACCGGCTCGATGCCGAGGAGGCCGAACGCCGCCGGCGTGAGGACGAGGCGTTCGAGCGCTACGCCCGTGCGGACGCCGACGCCGGACGCGTCGCTGCGGAGCGCGACGCGGCGTTGACCGACCTCGAGGCGCAGGCGCGGCGTGTGAAGGACGACGCTGCTGCCCAGCTCGACGAAATCGAGCAGCGCCAGCGCGAGATCCTCGCCGAGCTCCACGCCGCCGGCCGCAAGGCCGGCGACCTGGCCGCGATGTTCGGGCTCGCGGTCAAGCGGGTCCGTACCCTGCTGCGGCAGGCTCGGCCCCCGGCCGGGCAGGCCGCGCCCGTGGCCGCGCCGCAGGCGCGTACCGCCGACGATGCGGCCCCTTCACCGTCACCCGCGGCCACGGACAACGCCCCGGTGACCGAGGCACTGACCGAACCGGCCACGGATCCGGCAGAGCGGCCGAGCGCCTGAACCGGTGCCGGCGTACGCGGGCTGGCCGCCATCGTGGCCGCGCCGCAGATACTGTGCCGCCGCAGGCGGGTCCGCCAAACGCTCGGCCCGGCGCGGTCCCTGAGCGCCTCCCGCGCCGGGATCACGGCATCCGCCGGCGGCCGCTGACGTCGACCGGCCGGCAGGCTCGCGCCGGCCTCCGCCTATGTCGACGCAGCCGGCCCGGGCTCGTGCGGCCAGCCGGGCACACACAAGAAGGGGCCCCGCCACCGGCGGGGCCCCTTGCTTGGTGCGGTCGGTCAGGTGGGCTGGCAGGCGTGCCAGTCGGACACGGTGAACCGGTCGACAGTGCGCAGGCTGCGCCAGTCGCGGTTGAGTCGCGCGTTCCGCTCGGCGACGCTGGCGGAGGTGGCGGCGATGTGGTCGCAGCGTGCGATCAGGACATCGGCGCGGGTCGCGGTCACGGGCAGGATCGGCACCCCGGCCGTGCCGCTGTCGCGGCACTCCTCGCACAGCCCGTCATCGTGGGTACGCTGCTGGTCGCGGGTCGAGCGCTCCACCCCACACGCGGCGGCCACGCACGGCAGGCCGCGCATGGGCGGCACGGCGGCGCGGTCGTAGTCCAGCTGGTCGTAATCCGACTGCTCGTCGGTGTCCTCGGCCGGGTCGACCCGCTCGGCGAAGTACCGGCGCGCGGCGGTGTCGTTGTCCGTGGTGCGCTGGCTGCTCCGCTGGCGCGGGGCACCCTGGCGGGTGGACAGGCCCCGAGGCGCCCGGCGCGCGTACTCGCGGCGCTCCGCCCGGGTCGCGCGCACCGCGCGCTCGGCCTGCGTCGCTGCCTCGGCACGCCGCTCCGGCCGCGGGGCGCACGCCTCCACCAGCTCCCGCCCGTCGGCGTCGCTGCGCTTCCACAGGTCCCGCAGCTGGTCAACCATGACCGACGGCGGCATCTCCAGGGCGGCGAGGATCTCGCCCAGCAACGCGCGGGTGCTCACGTCCGCCGCGTCGGCGATCCGGACGGTACGGCGACGCGCCTCGCGGGTCGCGCCCTGCGCGATCAGGTCGGCAACCTGGCGCAGCTGCTCGGCCGTGTCCACCGTCGTCGTGTCGGTCTGGGTGTCCATCGCGACTTCACTCCCTCGCTGGCCGGTGATCCGAAGTGGGTGGGCCTGTCGGCCCGTGATGGGCTGCGGGCGTCGTCCCCGCTGCCGCTTCACGGCGGTCGCACGGCCGCCGAGGCTCGACGTCAAGGGCAGCCCGGAGGGCTGTCGCCGAAGGCGACGCGGAGCGCCAGCGGAGCGCCCTTGATGTTGAGTGAGGCCGTGCTTAGCTCTAGGGCCGACAGGCCCACCCGCCCCGCCGCCAGGCGGGTCCAACGGGGTTCTCGGCCCGCCGCGGCCTTGAGCGGCCCTACGCCACCGGCCGCCCGCGACACTCCACCCGTGCCCAGCCCGAGTCCGGCGCCTCCCGACACGGGCCGATGGCGGCCGCAGCGACGGCCGCCACCGAACCGGTGCCCCGCTTGTGACCGCTGGCGGGCTGCTTGCCGTGTCCTGACCCGCAGCAGTTACGGCTTCACGAGCCTGCTCGAACCCGGCTCCGTGTCAGGGGGCTGGACGACTTCGTCGCGGCGCGGGTTCCACGAGGTGCAGTGCACCCGCCGCCGCCCGGGCTGCGACCCGGTCATGTCGATCTGGACGATGGCGAAATCCGCAAACGGGATCAGTTCGCGGGCTGCATCGCCGGCCAGGATCTCCTCGACCCGGTACTCGAGGTTCAGGTAGCCGTTGCGGTAGGTCCCACCCGGCTGCCGCGGCCCGATCGCCGCACGCACCACCGAATCCAGACCACCGATGCGGCCGTTGCATTCACTCATGTCCACTCCTGACGTGCTCGCTGCATGCTCCTACGGGGACGTGTTCGTGAGCAGCAACGCCGCCCCGCCGGCGGCGTCGCCACACAAGGAGGGGCCCTGCCGGTGGCGGGGCCCCTGCGGGCGGGGCCGCCCTCAGAAGGGCGGCTCCTCCTCGTCGTCGTCGATGACCTCCGGTCCACCGACGACCGCGTCCTCGATGAGATCGGCGGCGATCTGGGCCTCCCGGCGGGTCTGAGCCGGCACGTCTGTCCCGGCGTACACGTGGTGACCGAGGACGGGGCTGAACTCGAGGGCGCTGGACGTGGTGGTGGTGCTCATCTGGGGCCTCCGGTGGTCGGTGCGGCTGGAACGCGGCGCAGCCTCAGCACGCCCGTGCCGGGGTCCCGAAGGGACGCCGGGGAGCCGCGGCTGGCCCGTGCGGGTGAGACCGCCGACCGACCCCGCCGAACCCGCCCGCCCCGCCCACCGGATCCAGCCATCCCCGGCCGGGGACCAGCACCGGCGACCACGCACCACACCGAACCTCCGTCGCCCGGCGGCCGCGAGGAAGCTGCCCCGTGCCTCAAGGCGACGTTCCCGGGGCGGTATCACCCGCACGGGTCGGCGGCGGCTCATCGGCGCTCGCCCCGGCACGGGTGTGCTGACCTCCGGGCGATCCAGCCGTGTCGACCACCGGAGGCCCCGCCCGCACCGCTACCGGCCCGGCCGGCCACCGACGGTGCCCACCGGCACCGAGCTGGCGACCACCCGATGCCCACCGGCACCGAGCTGGTGACCTCGCGATGCCCGCCGGCACCGGGCAGGTGACCGGCCGCTGTCCGCCGGCACCGGTGGCTCCCTGGCTTACAGCTACTGGTGGGTCAGGCCCCAGGCCTCGGCGGTGTCAGCGGCGAGACGCTCGCGCTCGGCGAGCGCGGCGAGTACGTCGGCGCCGCTGGTGACCAGCGTCGCGCGATTCCGGATCAGCTGGTGGGTCCCGACCGAGGCCGCCGAGGTTATCTACGGGGGTGATCTACTGGTATCGACTGTCAGACACGGGGACCATCGCGGCGAAGGCTGACAGTTCTACGGGAATGTCAGTGACAGGTCGGGCGGGGTGCCGGTGACGGCCAAGGGGACGTTCGCGTTCCGGCGCGTGCGGTCGTCCTCGGGCGACGTGCTTCCGGTGGTATTCGATCGTGAGCAGGGCCTGATTCATGCAGGCGCGTGTGACTGGCTGCGTTCGCTGCAGGAGTCGGGCAGCTCGCCGAACACCGTTCGCAGCTATGGGCTGCGAGTAGCCGTGAGCTTCCCCCGCTTCGCCGGAGTCTTCGAAGACTGGTCCCATGGTTAGGGACTGGG
>Ga0049070_1000779_pt1 | contig 19734 bp, 17 predicted proteins | sample FECB22metaG_FD_56243 | JGI IMG/M metagenome (GOLD analysis project Ga0049070, IMG submission 56243) | Cyanobacterial communities from the Joint Genome Institute, California, USA - FECB-22 | ecosystem: Environmental > Aquatic > Thermal springs > Hot (42-90C) > Microbial mats | place: USA: California
GGTGAACACCGAGAACGTCACCGCCTGCAGGGTCGTGAGGGTCCCGTCGCTGGTAGAGCTCGTGAAGTTCGGGATGATCAGCGCGATGGTGGTGAGCGGGATGATCACCGACAGGAAGGCCGAGGCACCCTGGAGGTTGTAGCGCTGCTGGTGGTGGCGCAGGCCGCCGACGAGGAGGCCCAGCCCGACCACGCCGTTCAGCACGATCATCAGCACCGCGAACATCGTGTCGCGGCCGAGCGTCGGCGCGTCCTTGGCCGACAGCATCACGGCGGAGATCAGCGCCACCTCGATGATGACGATGGCCAGGGTCAGGACCAGGGTGCCCAGGGGCTCGCCGAGGCGGTGCGCCAGCTCCTCGGCCTCGTGCACCACGCCGAAGGCCGCCCAGACGATCACGCCGAGCAGCCACGCGAACAGGCTCCCCGCGAACAGGGGGTCCGACAGGTCTCCGAGCCAGCCCTTGCCGAACCACGCGAAGGCGAGAACCGTCGCCCAGGCTACCGCCACCCGCAGAGCTGCCATCATGATGAACGTCTACTCCGGCCGGATCGCGTCGGGGCTGCGATGTACGAGACTCGACCGTGCCTTAGCAGGTCGCAGCACCGGTGTCGGCCTCGGTGTCGGCCTCCCGGCCGCGCGGCGACCGGGTGGGGGGCCGATCGTCGGGCGTGGGATCGTCGTGAGCCGCACCCGCCGCGCCGCGGATCGAGCGCGCGCAACCGCCCCATGCTGCAACGGGAGTGGTCAGTCGGCGCGCTTGGCGCTACCTTCCAGTCACCCGAATAAAGTCCGGCGCCTGATTCCCCCGCCGCGCGATGGCGCGCTGCCGGGCGCGGCACGGCCGTTGAGAGTTCCCGAAGCTTGCCTTTCCCGACCCTGCCCGCCCCCCTCGCGCGGGCCTTGAGCGACCGCGGCTACGCCGACCCGACGCCGGTCCAGGCCGCCGTGCTGGAAGCCGCCGCCGGCTCCCGCGACCTCCTCGTCTCGGCCCAGACCGGGTCCGGCAAGACCGTGGCCTACGGCCTCGCCATGGCCAGCATGCTGATCGGGGAGGCCGACCGGCTGCCGCCCCCGGCGGCGCCCCTCGCCCTGGTGATCGCCCCGACCCGGGAACTCGCCCTGCAGGTCCAGCGCGAGCTGTCCTGGCTCTACGGCCCCGCCGGCGGCCGCGTCGCGGCCTGCGTCGGCGGCATGGATCCGCGCCGGGAGAGCCGGATGCTCGCGGAGGGAACCCACATCGTGGTGGGGACGCCGGGCCGCCTCCGCGACCACCTCGAGCGCCGCAACCTCGACCCGACGGCGCTGCGCGCCGTGGTCCTCGACGAGGCGGACGAGATGCTCGACCTCGGCTTCCGCGAGGACATCGAGTTCATCCTCTCGGCGACGCCGCCGGAGCGGGCCACGTACCTGTTCTCCGCGACCCTGCCGAAGGGCATCGAGGCCCTGGCCGAGCGCTACCAGCGCGACGCCCTGCGGCTCGCCATCAAGGGCGAGACCCGCGGACACGCCGACATCGCCTACCGGGCGGTGCGGATCATGCCGCGGGAGACCGAGCACGTGGTGCTCAACCTGCTGCGCGAGGCGGACGCCAAGACCGCGATCGTCTTCTGCAACACCCGCAACGCCGTCCGGCACCTCCAGGCCAGCCTGACCGAGCGGGGCTTCTCCGTTGTGGCGCTGTCGGGCGAGCTGGGCCAGGGCGAGCGCAACGCCGCGCTCCAGGCCCTGCGCGACGGTCGCGCCCGCGTCTGCGTCGCGACCGACGTGGCAGCCCGCGGCATCGACCTGCCGTCGCTCAGCCTCGTGATCCACGCGGACCTCCCGCACGACGCCGAGGTCATGCAGCACCGCAGCGGCCGCACCGGCCGCGCCGGCCGCAAGGGGACCTCGGTGCTGCTGATCCCCAATTCCCGGCGGCGCCGGGCCGAACAGATGTTCGCCATCGCCAAGGTGAGCCCCGAATGGTCGGGCCCGCCCTCGGCCGACGAGATCCGTCGGCTCGACGGCGAGCGCATGCTCTCCGACCCGCTCTTCGCCGAGCCGCCGGCCGAGGAGGACGTCGCGCTGGCCGAGACGCTGCTCGCCGGCAAGAGCCCGGAGGAGCTCGCCGCGCTCCTGGCCCGGGTGTACCGCACCCGCCTTCCGGCGCCCGAGGAAGTCAGCGATCCGGGCGAGGGCCGCGCGCCCCGCGGCGAGCGGCCGCCCTACGACCCGATGGACCCGGAGCGGATCGCCGCCATGGGGCCGGCGGTCTGGTTCCGGCTCAACCTCGGCCGCCGCGACAACGCCGACCCGCGCCGGCTGCTGCCGATGCTGACCCGCCGGGGCGGCATCGGGCGCCAGGAGATCGGCGCCATCCGGATCTTCGACCGCGAGACCAAGTTCGAGGTGCGGGGCAACGCGGCGGCGCGCTTCGCCGAATCCTTCGCCCGCAACGGTTCGCCGGAGATCCAGGTCGAGGCGCTGGCGGGCGACGGGGCGCCGGCCGAGCGCAGGGGCCCGCCTGCCGGGCCGAAGGGGTTCGCGAGCCCGCGCGCCGGCAAGCACCAGCGCAAGGTCGAGCGCACCGGGCTCAAGGGCGACAAGGCCGGGCGCCAGACGGGCCGGGCCTGAGCGCCGGGCCGCGTGAGCCGTCCGGCCCCGTTATCGGGGCCGGCGCGGCGGATCAGAAGACGTTCTTGACGGCGTCGCCGAGGGCGTCGACGCTCTCCTTCAGCTTCCGCCCGGCCGGTGCCAGGGACGGAAGCTTGATCCCGAGCACCTCGGTGTCCTCCGCCTCGGCCGGCTCAGCCTGGGCGACGGTCGCGGTCGGGACGCCCTTCGCCTTGTCGGCGGTCCGCGTCGGCGCCGGCGTCTTGCGGGCCGCCGCCTTGGGCGCGGGCTTCTCGCTGCGCTCGGGCTTGTCGGACCGCTCGGCCTTCTGGTTCCGCTCGGCCTTCTCCGCACGCTCGGTCTTCTCGGCGCGCTCCGCCTTCTCCGCCCGCTCGGCCTTGTCCGGACGTTCGGTGCTCTCCACCACAGGCGTCGGCTTCGGTGCGGCCGGCTCGACGAGCTCGCGAGCGCGGACCGTCTCGGAGGCCCGGGGCGTCTGAAGCGCGGCCGTGCGGACCGGCACCAGCGGCGCGACTTCCCGCGCGGCCGTGACAGGCGTGACGGGAGTCGGGACCGGGATGCGCTGCGTCGGCGCGACGGGGGCCGCGGCGACCTTCGCGGGCTGCGGGGCGGGCGCGGGTGCCTTCGGGGCAGGCGTGATCGCCGCGAAGGCTTCCGGCAGCGACACCATCCTGAGCGCCGGCGTCTCCGGCTTGGCGGGCTGCGCCGGGGCGGCGGCCGCCTGGACGGAGCCCTTGATCGCGGGCAGCCCGTCCTTCAGCTCCGGCCAGTCCGCGGCCTGCCGGGACGCGACGATCTTGACGGGTGTCGGGGCCGCGAGCCCGGCCATCACCGTCGAGGCGGCGACGCCGAAGCCGACAAGCGCGCTCGCGCCGGCCACGCCGAACAGCACGACCTTGAGGTTCAGCGACGGCCCGGGCTTGGCCGGCGACATCCGGTCGGGCCGGGTCTCGGACGGGTCGAGGTTGAGATCGATCATAGGCCGGGGTCCCTGACACGATACACGCCGCGCGCGACCGGGCTCCCCTTCACCGGCCGCCACACCCCGAGGATTCGAAGGTGGTTCGACTCTCGTGGCGATAGAGGAGCTGCAATACGGCGCAATGATGTCGGTCCGAATTGCCTGCCCAGCCAGTCCTGGCGCGGCTATCCACAAGATTACGCCGTGCCGCTTAAGATTCGGTGTTCGGGCCGTCGGCGCCGGTGCGGGCGGTGCGACCCGAGCGCGTTCGGGCCGGCAGCCCGCGCGCCGCCCGCCGCGGGCACGATGGACTTCGCCGGCGCGGTCGCTATGCGTCACCGCGTGGATACCCGCCCGAACCTGCCCCCGCGTTCCGAGACGGCCGCCGCGCCGGACGGCCCGCGGCTCCGCCGCTGGCCCTGGTCGGCGTGGTCCACCCGCGCGCGGCTCGTCGCGGTGGTCCTGCTCATCGACGCCTTCGCGGCCGTGATTTCCTGCGCGGTCATCGTGCTGAACGCCCGGTCGGCGGTGCGCGTCGAGACCCGCGCGTCACTCGCCACCGTCGAGTCTCTGGTGGCCAACACGATCCGCCTGTCGGACACGGCCGCGCCCAACACGCTGCTCCAGACCCTCGACCTGCGCTTCAAGGTCCTGCGACACGTCCGGGTCGCGGTGCTCGACGCGGACGGCGACCAGGTCGGCCGGCCGCTGCCGCCCCCGCGCGCCGACCGGGAGGCGCCGCACTGGTTCGCCGACCTGATCATGCCGCCGATCGAGCGCCACGTCCTGCCGATCGTCGTCAACGGGCATCGGCTCGGCACGGCGCAGATCACCACGCAGCCGATGGACGAGATCGACGAGATCTGGGGCTACGCCCGGGCGCTCTCGCTCACCACTTTGGCGATCAACGCCGCGATGCTGATCGCCCTCTACATCGCGCTGGGCCGGATCCTCGCGCCGCTGCGGCGGCTCGGCGCCGGCCTGACCCAGCTGGAGCATCACGACTACACCGCCCGCCTGGAGCCGCCCGGCGCGCGGGAGCTGGCGGTGATCGCCGAGCGGTTCAACAAGGTCGCCGAGGCCCTGGGCGAGGTCCGGGCCGCCAACGGCCGCCTCAACCGCCAACTCCTGACCGCGCAGGACGACGAGCGCCGCCGGACGGCCCTGGAGCTGCACGACGAGTTCGGCCCGTGCCTGTTCGCCCTGGAGGCGAACGCGGCCTCGATCGGCCGCATCGCCTCCGGTGCGGCCGAGCCGAGCCGCGAGAAGCTCGCCGCCCGGGCGGCCGAGATCAGCGCCATCGTCGGGCAGGTCCAGACCGTCAACCGGGAACTCCTGAACGGCCTGCGACCGCACGGCCTCGGGCAGGCGCCCCTGGCGACCTGCCTCGACCTGCTCCTGCGCGGCTTCGGGCAGCGCCATCCCGGCATCACCTTCGCGGGCCGGTTCGACGGGCTGGCCCGGGGCTACGGCGACCTCGTGGACCTCACGGTGTTCCGCTGCGTGCAGGAGAGCGCGACCAACGCCGTGCGGCACGGCGCCGCGACCCGGGTAGAGGCGGAGGCGGCCGAGACCGGCGGCCGGATCGACCTCACCATCCGCGACAACGGCACCGGCATCCCGCCGGAACACGGCACCGGCCTCGGTCTGTCGGGGATGCGCGAGCGTGTGGAGGCCCTCGACGGCACCTTCGCCCTTGACAATGCCGGCCCCGGGGCGATCGTCCGGATCACGATCCCCGTTCCGCCTGACCGGGGCGACGAGAACAACACCGCGCCGAGCGCATGAACGCCATCGCATCCCAGATCGACGCCGCCGCCACCCGCCTGCCGGTCCTCGTCATCGATGATCACCCCATCGTCCTGCAGGGCTGTCGACGGGTGCTGGAGGATTCCGGCGTCGAGACCATCGCGGAGGCGACGACCGTCGTCGGCGGCTACCGGATCTTCCACCGGCTCCGCCCGCCGGTCGTAATCTGCGACCTGACCTTCCAGGGCAGCGGCATGGCCGGGCTCGGCCTGATCCGGCGCATCCGGGCGGTCGCACCCGAGACGCGCATCCTGGTCTTCAGCATGCACAACGACCCGGTGATCGTCGCCCGCGCCCTCGAGGCGGGGGCCCTCGGCTACGTCCTCAAGGACCACGCCTCGGCCGAGCTGTTCGAGGCCTTCGCCAAAGTCCGCGTCGGCGAGGTCTACCTCGACCGGCGCCTGGCGACCGAGGTGGCGATGCTGCGCGCCGATGCCCGCCGCGCGCCGGAATCGCAGCTGACCCCCCGCGAGCAGCAGATCCTGGCGCGCCTCGCGCAGGGGCGCTCCTACGGGGCCATCGCGGCCGACCTGTCGGTGAGCTACAAGACCGTGACCAACGCCTGCTCGCAGATGCGCCAGAAGCTCGGCGTGCGCACCCTCGCCGAGCTGATCCACGTCGCCGTCACCCACGCGCAGCGGCAGGGCTAGGCCGTGGCGTCCCCCGGACTGGCGGGCGCCCTGGGCGCCTTCTCCCAGGAGGCCTGGGCGCGCAACGCCGCGGCCTACGAGACCATCCGGTCGATGCCGTTCAACGCCGAGCTCGCCGCCGGCACGCTGCCGCAGGACCGGTTCCGGCACTACATCGTGCAGGACGCGCACTACCTGATCGGCTTCGGCCGGGCGCTGAGCCTCGCCGCCGCGAAGGCGCCGGATCCGGACACGATCGTGCAGTTCTCCCGCGCTGCGCAGGAGGCGATCGTCGTCGAGCGCGCCCTCCACGGCGGCTTCTTCCGCGACTATGGCATCGGGCCGGAGACCTTCGCGGCGACGCCGCTGACGCCGGCCTGCGACCACTACGTGTGCTACCTCATGGCCACCGCCTACGCCGAGCCCTACGCGGTGCTCTGCGCGGCCCTGTTGCCCTGCTTCTGGATCTACAAGGCGGTCGGCGACGATATCTTCGCCCGCGCGGCGCCCGACAACCCGTACCGCGCCTGGATCGACACCTACGCGGGCGACGAGTTCGCCGCGGCGGTCGCGGCCATGATCGCCGCCACCGACCGCGCGGCGCTGGACGCGTCGGAGGGCGAGCGCGCGCGGATGCACCGGGCCTTCACGCAGGCCACCCGGCTCGAGTGGCAGTTCTGGGACAGCGCCTACCGCGACGCGGCCTGGACCTTGTGAGCCGCCCGGCGCGCCCGTGACCGCGCCGGAGACCCGCCGCGATCTCGTCGCGGCCGCGCTCGCGGCCGCCCTGGCCGCGCCGCTCCGTCCGGCCCTGGCCGCCACCGTCGGCGGTCCGGCGCCGGTCCCGCCGGACCGTCCCGTCCGGATCGCCATGCTGGTCTATCCCGGCCTGACCGCGCTCGATCTCGTGGGGCCGCAGACCTTCCTCGCGGGCCTCGCGCCCGGCAGCCTCCACCTCGTCGGCGCGGAGGCCGGTCCGGTGACGAGCGACACCGGCCTCACCCTGGTGGCGACCCACGGCTTCGCGACCTGCCCGGCGGATCTCGACGTCCTGTTCGTTCCCGGAGGCGACGGCACGCCCGCGCAGATGGGCAACGCGGCGCTCCTGGCGTTCCTGCGCGACCGCGCCGCCCGGGCCGGCTGGATCGCCAGCGTCTGCACCGGATCGCTGATCCTCGGCGCGGCGGGCCTGCTGCGCGGCTACCGCGCGACGTCGCACTGGTGCGTGCGCGACGCGGTTCTGCCGCTCCTCGGCGCCCGGCCGGTGGCGGAGCGCGTCGTCTTCGACCGCGACCGCGTCACCGCGGCCGGGGTCTCGGCGGGGCTCGATCTCGGGCTGGCGCTCGCCGCGCGCCTGCGCGGGGACGCCTACGCGCGCACCGCGCAGCTCGTCGCCGAGTACGCCCCGGCGCCGCCCTTCAGCGCCGGCACTCCCTTCGAGGCCGGGCCCGCCACCGTGCGGACGGCCGAGGCGATCCTCGCCCCGCTGGTGACGGGGGCGGAGGCCGCAGCCCGCACGTGAGCGCTGCGCCGGCGATGCAACCGCGCCACGGTCCGGCGCGACGTGCGGCGGCGTCCTTGACGGCGCGCCGCCGTGGCCCGAACTGTTGCGGTGCACGATCCCCCGGAGCCGCCATGTCCCTGATCGCACGCCTGCGCGCCTACGCGGCCGAGGCTCTCGGCGTCGGCACGCAGGAGGCCGTGGACGAGACGCATCTCGCGGCCACCGCGCTCCTCGTCCACGTCGCCCGCGTCGACGGCATCCTGGCGCCGGCCGAGAGCGAGCGCCTCTCGCGCCTCGTGCAGGGCCACTACGCCGACGGTCCGGACGCGGCGCGGGCGCTGATCGAGCGCGCCGCCGCCATGGACGCGGAGGTGCGCGACGTGGCGAGCCTCGTGGAGATGATCCCGCACGAGGCCGACCGGTCCGAGCGCGAGGAGCTGCTGACCATGGCGTGGTCGGTCGCGGCGGCGGACGGCCACGTCGACGAGTTCGAGGAGGCCCTGGTTGAGCGCCTCGGCCGCCTGCTCGGCTTCGACGAGGCCGCCGTCGCGGCGGCCCGGCGCAGCGGACAGCAGGGCGTCGCGGCCGCCTAGCCCCGGCCGCCCGCGATGATCGCCAGTCTGGCCCTGATCCTGCTCGCGCAGCTGCTGGGCGAGGCCCTCGCCCGCGGCGCGGGCGTTCCGATCCCGGGCCCGGTGATCGGCATGGGCCTGATGTTCGCGTTCCTGCTGCTCCGCGACAACGCCCGCCTCGGACTGCCGCGCGTGCTGCCGAAGCCGCTCACCGACGGCACGCTCGAGACGACCGCGCGCGGGCTGCTGATGAACCTGTCGCTCCTGTTCGTTCCCGCGGGCGTCGGCGTCGTCGGCCGCCTCGACCTGCTGCGCGCCCAGGGCGCCAAGCTGGCGCTCGTGCTGGTCGTCTCGACGGCGCTGTCGCTGCTGGTCACCGTCCTGGTCTTCCGCGCCGTCGCCGCCCTGGTCGAGCGCCGCGGCACCGACGGGGAGTCCTGACGCGTGGGCGGCGACTTCTCGCTCTGGGTCTACCTCGCCAAGACGCCGCTCCTGTGGCTCACCGTGACGCTGACCGCCTACGTCCTGGCGGACCGGATCGCCGCCGCGACCGGCCGGCACCCGATCGCCAACCCCGTCCTCATCACGGTCGTCCTGGTCGGGGCGGTCCTGGCCATCACCGGCACGCCCTACGGGGCCTATTTCGAGGGCGCGCAGTTCGTCCACTTCCTGCTCGGACCCGCCACCGTGGTTCTGGCGATGCCCCTCTACGAGCGGCGGGCGACCGTCCTGCGTGCCCTCGCGCCCATGCTGGCGGCCCTCGCGGCCGGCTCGGCCACCACCCTCGCCGTGGTGATCGGCCTCGCGCGGCTCCTCGACATCCCGCAGCCGATCCTCGTCTCGCTGGCGCCGAAATCGGTGACCTCGGGCGTGGCGATGGGCATCGCTGAGGCGCTCGGCGGCGACCCGACGCTCACGGCGATCCTGGTGATCCTCACCGGCATCATCGGGGCGATCCTCGTGACGCCGATGATGAACCTCCTGCGGATCAGCGACATGCGCGCCCGCGGCTTCGCGGCCGGGCTCGCGGCCCACGGCATCGGGACGGCCCGCGCCTTCCAGGTCAGCGAGGTCGCCGGCACCTTCGCGGGCATCGCCATGGGGCTCAACGCCTTCCTAACGGCGGTCCTCGCGCCCCTGGCGCTGCACCTGCTGTTCTGAGGCTCAGGCGTCCAGCCGGTCGGCCACCGCCTCGGCGAGCGACAGGCTGGAGGTCAGGCCCGGGCTCTCGATCCCGAACAGGTGCACGAGCCCCGGCAGGCCGTGCTCGGCCGGCCCGTCGATCCGGAAATCGGCCGCCGCCTCGCCCGGGCCGGTCAGCTTCGGCCGCAGGCCCGCGTAGTCCGGATACAGCGCGCCGTCGGGCAGGCCGGGCCAGTAGCGCCGGATCGCGCCGTAGAAGGCCTCCGCGCGCCCGGGATCGACCCGGTAGTCGAACCCGTCGACCCACTCCACGTCGGGCCCGAAGCGGGTGCGGCCGGCGAGGTCCAGGGTCAGGTGGATGCCGAGGCCGCCGTCGATCCGGGGCGCCGGGTAGATCAGGCGCGAGAAGGCCGGCTTGCCGGTGCAGCCGAAGTAGTTGCCGCGAGCGAGGCGCAGCGTCGGCACGCGCTCGGCCGGGTAGCCCTCCGTGCGGGCGGCCAGGGCCGGCGCGCCGAAGCTCGCGGCGTTGACCACGGCGTCGAAGGCCATCGTGCCGGGCTCGGCTCCGCCGAACGCGGCCTGCCACTGACCGGCCCGCCGGCTCAGGTCCTCGACGGGCGTGCGCAGGGCGAGCGCGCCGCCGTGATCCTCGATCTCACCGAGCAGGGCGAGCATCAGCGCGTGGCTATCCACGACGCCGGTGCGCGGCGAGTGCAGCGCCACGGTGCAGGCGAGATTCGGCTCCAGCCGGCGGGCGGCGCTCCCGTCGAGGAGTTCGAGGCCCGGGACGCCGTTGGCCTCGCCCTGGCGGCGGATCGCCGCGATCTTCTCGGCCTCCCCGTCGTCGGACGCGACGATCAGCTTGCCGCACGCGCGATGCGGAACGCCGTGACTCGCGCAAAAGTTGTATAGCTGCCGGGCGCCCTCGACGCAGTGGTGCGCGCGCTCGGATCCGCCCGGGTAGTACATGCCGGCGTGGATCACCTCGGAGCTCCGGGACGAGACTCCCGTGCCGAAGGCGTCCTCGGCTTCCGCCACGATGACGGCGTGCCCGCGCAGAGCGAGCGCCCGCCCGGTGGCGAGCCCGACGACGCCGGCTCCGACGACCAGGACCTCCATGTGTTCGCGTTCTCCAGCGCGCCCGGACGGGCAGGTGAGTCCTCAATACCGCACTTGAGCCGGAACAACGACGCGCCCGTTGATTCGTCGTTGACCCTAAATCTCAATCCTAAGTAGAAATATCGGCGCGATAAATGCGCGGCTCGGTTGTAGCGACGGCGGACGGGCGCATAATGAGCCCATCCGCCGCCTCCGGCCGGAGCCGAGAACGTCTCAGGGACATGCACCGGCCGTCGGCGGCGAAGAGCCCGACGGAAACCGACGAGCGCCACATCCGAAACACGTAGAATCGAGGTGACGACCATGCAGATGACATCGCCGAGCGTCGAACTCGCCGCAAAGATCCTGAGCGCCTACGTCACGCGCAACAGCGTCCCGGCGGGAACGTTGCCCGACCTGCTCTCCGAGGTACACCGCTCGATCACGGCTCTGGACCAGCCGGCGGAGCCGCAGGTCCGGCGGCCGACCGAGGCGCAGATAAAGGCCTCGATCCGGCCCGACACGCTCATCAGCTTCGAGGACGGCAAGCCCTACAAGGCGCTGCGGCGCCACCTGACGATGCGCGGCCTCACGCCCGAGGCCTACAAGGCCAAGTGGGGCCTGCCCGTCGATTACCCTCTGGTCTCGGCCGCCTACAGCGCCCGCCGCTCGACGATCTCCCGCCAGATCGGTCAGGGCCAGCGCCTGCGGATGCAGCAGGCCGCGGAGTGACGTCGCGTCGGTCGCCGGCGCGCCAGGCCGGCGACCGACCCTCACGGCCAGGGCGGAGTCTGCGCCTCGGCGGCGGCGGTCGCCACTTCCTGGATCAGCAGGGCCACGAGCCCGGACCACCCGGTCTGGTGTGACGCGCCGACCCCGCGGCCGCTATCCCCGTGATAGTATTCGTAGAACAGGACGAGATCGCGGAAATGCGGGTCTTCCTGCTCGATCCGGCTGTCGCCGTAGACCGGCCTGCGCCCGTCCGGGCGACGGGTCGAGAGGCTGATCAGGCGCCGTGACAGGTGGGCGGCGATCTCCCGGAGCGCGTAGGTCCGGCCCGACCCGGTCGGCGCCTCGACGCGGAAGTCGGGGCCGTAATAGTCGTGGAAGCGGTTCAGCCCGGCGATGAGCAGGTAGTTGACCGGCATCCACACCGGGCCCCGCCAGTTCGAGTTGCCGCCGAACAGGCGCGAGCGCGACTCGGCCGGCTCGTAGGCGAGCCCCAGGTCCCGCCCGTTCCACGCGAAGCAGAACGGCTCGTCCGCGTAGACGCGGGACACGGCGCGCAGCCCGTAATCCGACAGGAACTCGTTCGGGTCGAGGGCGCGGTGGAGCAGGGCCTTCAGCCGGTGCCCGCGCAGCAGCGACAGCAGCGCCGTCTGACCCTCGCCGGGCTCGTTCCAGCGCGAGACCAGCGTCGCGAGGTCCGGGCGGTTCTTGAGGAAGAACACCATCCGGCTGCGCAGGGACGGCAGCCGCGCGAGGTCGCACTCGTTGATCACCGCCACCGCGAAGATCGGGATCAGGCCGACCATGGTCCGAGCCCGGATCGGGAGGCGCTGGCCGTCGCGGGTCTCGATCACGTCGTAGAAGAAGCCGTCCGGCTCGTCCCACACGCCCGCGCCGGTGGCGCCGGCGATGAGGAGGAAGTGCTCGAAGAACTTCTCCGCCATGTCCTCGAAGGTCGGGTCGTCGAGGGCCAGCTCGATGGCGATCCGCATCAGGTTCAGCGCGTAGGTCGCCATCCAGGCGGTCGCGTCGGACTGGGTCAGCGTGGCGCCGTCTCCCACCGGCTTCGACCGGTCGAAGATGCCGATGTTGTCGAGGCCGAGGAACCCGCCCTGGAACAGGTTGCGGTCGTCGGAATCCTTCCGGTTCACCCACCACGTGAAGTTCAAGGTGAGCTTGTTGAAGATCCGCTTGAGGAAGGCGTGGTCCGGCTCGCCGGTGAGGGCCCGGTCCAGCTCGAACACCCGCCAGGCGGCCAGCGCGTGGACCGGCGGATTGGCGTCCCCGAAGCCCCATTCGTAGGCCGGCAGCGCGGCGTTCGGGTGGGTGTAGGCCTCGTCGACCAGGAGCAGGAGCTGGTTCTTGGCGAAGTCGGGATCGATGAGCCCGAACACGATCGCCTGGAGAGCGAGATCCCAGGAGGCGAACCAGGGGTACTCCCAGGCATCCGGCATCGAGATGATGTCGTTGGCGCGCAGGTGTGCCCAGTCGCTGTTGCGGCCGTGCCGCCGCTCCGGCGCCGGAGCAGGCTGCGCCGGGTCGCCGGCGAGCCACTCGCGCACGTCGTAATGGTAGAGCTGCTTCGACCAGAGCATGCCGGCGAGCGCCTGCCGCTGCACGAGCCGCATCTCTGGGGCGGCGATCGGCGCCTGGAGCGCCCCGTAGAAATCGTCGGCCTCCGCCGCGCGGGCGGCGAAGACCGCGTCGAAATCCGCGAAGGGCTCGCCCGGCGCGGTCTCGGCGCGCAGGCGCAGGCGCACGCTCCGCGTCTCGCCCGGGCCGAGATGCAGGTCGTAGCGGGCGGCGCACTTCGTGCCGGACAGCGCGTTGACGGCGGCCCGGTCGCCGCCCACGACGCGGCGGTCGATGCCGTCCTTGTAGAAGCCCTCGGCGGGGCCGCTGCCGAACAGCCGGTGCGTGTTCGTCTCGTTCTCGGTGAACAGCAGGTCGCCCGCGCCCTCGGCGAAGAAGCGGAAGGTCGGCATCTCGGGGTGGCGCGCCCAGACCGAGCCCTCCGACCCGGCCATCAGTTCCGGCCTCGGCGTGCCCTGCTTCCACGACCACGTGTTGCGGGCCCAGAGCTGCGGCAGCAGCGTCAGGTCGGCGGCGTCCGGGCCGCGATTGGTGGCGGTGACCCGCATCAGGATGTCGTCGGGCGCGGCCTTGGCGTAGGCGATCTCGACGTCGAAGTAGCGGCCCTGGTCGAACAGGCCGGTATCGAGGAGCTCGAATTCCGGGTCGTCGAGGCCGCGCCGCGCATTCTCCTCGACCAGGGACTCGTAAGGGAATGCCGCCTGCGGATACTTGTACAGCATCCGCATGAAGGCGTGGGTCGGGATTCCGTCGAGGTAGTAGTAGAGTTCCTTGACGTCCTCGCCGTGGTTGCCTTCCTGGTTGGTCAGGCCGAACAGCCGCTCCTTCAGGATCGGGTCGCGCCCGTTCCAGAGCGCCAGGGACAGGCACCAGTTCAGGTGGCGGTCGCCGAAGCCGCCGATCCCGTCCTCGCCCCAGCGATAGGCGCGGGACCGGGCATGGTCGTGGGGCAGGTAGTCCCAGGCGTCGCCACCCGGGCTGTAATCCTCCCGCACCGTGCCCCATTGCCGGTCGCTGAGATACGGCCCCCAGCGGCGCCACGCCGGATCGGAGCGTGCCTCCACGAGACGGCGTCCCTCGGCGGTCTCGAAGAGGTTCGGCGGCACGCCGTCGGGCTTGGTCATACGCGCGCTGCTCCTGCCCCCGCGGATCCGTACGGGATAGAGCCGCGCCGCCGGCAGGGAAAGTCGTCGTCCCGCCGTCGCCGCGTCGCCGCGGGGGGAGCGTCAAACGATGCGGGATCAGACGATGCGGATCGACAGGTCCGGCAGGCCCGCGATCGAGCCCGCGAGCACGTCCCCGCGGACGACCGGCCCGACATTCTCGGGCGTCCCGGAGAAGACGATGTCGCCGGCCTTGAGCTCGAAGGCCCGCGACAGCTCCGCGATCTGCTCGGCCACCGACCAGATCATCTCCGACAGGTCGGCGTCCTGCCGCACGGTGCCGTTCACGGCGAGCCGGATGCGGCCGCGGGTTGGATGCCCGGCCCGGACGACGGGCAGGATCGGCGTGATGGGCGCGGAACGGTCGAAGCTCTTGCCGATCTCCCACGGCTTCTTCTGGTTACCCATCCCGCGCTGGAGGTCCCGGCGGGTCATGTCGAGGCCGGTGGCGTAGCCGTAGACATGGTCGAGCGCCTGCGCGGCCGGGATGTCGCGGCCGCCCGACTTCAGCACGGCGACGAGCTCGATCTCGTGGTGGTAGTTCTGGGTCAGCGACGGGTAGGGATGCTCGGCGACGCCGCCCGCCACGACCTGCACGGCATCCGCCGGTTTCTGGAAGAAGAAGGGCGGCTCGCGCGACGGGTCGGAGCCCATCTCGCGGGCATGGGCCGCGTAGTTGCGGCCGATGCAGTAGATCCGGCGGACCGGGAAGACCTGCGCCTCGCCCAGGATCGGGATGGTGGCCTGCGCGAGCGGGAACAGCGGGTCCGGCTGCGCCTCGGCGGCCGCGGCGGGGCCGAGGCCCGCGGCGGCGCCGGCGGCGACCGCCCCGAGCACGCGGCGTCGATCGATCGTTGCCATGCCTCTGTCCCTTCACCGCGATCCGTGCGCCGTATGCGGGCGATACGACCGGGCGGGACCGGCCGCCAGCGGTCCGCGGCCGGGATGGAAAGGCTCAGGCGGTCCGTGTCACCCGGATCCCCTCCGCCGCGGCCGCGACGCGCAGCCCGGTGTAGTCGGCAATCGTGGGATGATTGGTCCTCACCGGCTCGTGATGGGTGGCGGTGACGACCACGACGGCCGCATCCGCGGCCTCGGCCGCACGGATGCCGGCCGGGGCGTCCTCGAACACGAGGCAATCCGCCGCCGCGACGCCGAGGCGTCCGGCCGCCAGCAGGAAGCAGTCCGGCGCGGGCTTGCCCCGCGCTACGTCCTCGGCGGCCACGAGAAGGTCGGGGACCGGCATGCCGGCCGCCGCGAGGCGGCGCTCCGCCAGCCGCCGGGGCGCCGAGGTGACGATCGCCCAGCGGTGGCGCGGCAGCGCCTCCAGGAAGGCCCGCGCCCCCGGGATGGCCACGATGTCGTCGACATCCGCCATCTCGGCCTCGGTGATCGCGGCGGCCTCGGCCACGGGATCGACGCCCGGCAGGTTCAGCCGCCGGATGGTCTCGACCGACTGCACGCCGTGGATCGTCGGCAGGAAGGACGCCGCGTCGAGGCCGTGCGCCTCGGCCCAGCGCGACCAGATCCGCTCCGCGGAGGCGATCGAGCTGATGATTGTCCCGTCCATGTCGAACAGGAGCGCCGCCAGGGGGCGCGACGGGAGGGCTGACTCGGGCATGGGCGAGGGCTAGGCCGGCGCCGCCGTCCCGGCAACCGGCCCGCGCGCATGGCCGCGTCTCGCGGGCGGCCGGGCCTCCGGGACGCCTTCGCCCGGGGTCGCCGCGGGCCCGCCCGCTTCACGGGCCGATGCCTTTGGTGTAGCGCGGGTGCAACCCCGGGCCGTCGGCGGCCCTGCAGAAGCGAATATCGACCGACCATGCCGAGCCGCATCGACGCCACCTTCGCCCGCGCCCGCGCGGAGAACCGGTCCGTCCTCGTCACCTACGTGATGTCCGGCGATCCCGATCCCGAGACCTCTCTGGAGGTCCTGAAGGCGCTGCCGGGCGCCGGCGCCGACATCCTGGAATTCGGCCTGCCGTTCACCGACCCGATGGCGGACGGCCCGGCGATCCAGGCCGCCGGCCTGCGGGCGCTCAAGGCGGGCCAGACCGTGTCGGGCACCCTCGACCTCGTGCGCCGCTTCCGCGCCGGCAACGACACCACGCCCGTCGTGCTGATGGGCTACTACAACCCGATCCACACCTACGGCGTCGACCGCTTCCTCGACGACGCGGTGGCGGCCGGCGTCGACGGGCTGATCGTCGTCGATCTCCCGCCCGAGGAGGATGCCGAGCTGTGCCTGCCGGCCCTCGGCAAGGGCCTCGCCTTCATCCGCCTCGCCACGCCGACGACCGACGAGCGGCGTCTGCCGGCCGTCCTCGCGAACACGGCGGGCTTCGTCTACTACGTGTCGATCACCGGCATCACCGGGACGGCGACACCGGATTTCGGCAAGGTCTCCGAGGCGGTCGCCCGCATCCGCCGCCACACAGACCTGCCCGTCGTCGTGGGCTTCGGCGTCAAGACCGGCGCGCACGCCGCGGCGATCGCCAAGGGCGCCGACGGCGTCGTGGTCGGCTCCGCGCTGGTGGACGCCCTGGTGCGCTCCCTCGACGGCGAGGGCCGGCCGCAGGCCGGAAGCGTCGGGGCGGTGACCGAGCTGGTGCGCGAACTCGCCGCGGGCGTGCGGTCGGCGGGCGTCGGGCGGGCCGCCTGACGGGCGGGCCGGGCACCCCTGGCGGCGGCGCGCGCCGCACCTGATATCTGCGCGGGCTTGAAGCGGACGGACGCGAGTCGATGGTCGAACCGATGAACTGGATCTCGGAGGTGGTGCGCCCCCGGATCAAGACCTTGTTCAAGCGCGAGACGCCCGAGAACCTCTGGGTCAAGTGCCCGGACACGGGGCAGATGGTCTTTCACAAGGAGGTGGAGGCCAATCACTGGGTGATCCCCGGCTCCGAGCATCACCTGAAGATGGGCGCCCAGGCGCGCCTGAAGATGATGTTCGACGAGGGTACCTGGATCGACGTGGCCCTGCCCGAAGTCGCCCCCGACCCGCTGAAGTTCCGCGACGAGAAGCGCTACGTCGACCGGCTCAAGGAGGCCCGGGCCAAGACCGGCCTGCAGGACGCGTTCAAGATCGGCTTCGGCCGGGTCGGCGGCCTGCCGATGACGCTGGCCGCGCAGGAATTCGGCTTCATGGCCGGGTCGCTGGGCATGGCGGCGGGCGAGGCCTTCGTGCGCGGTGCCGAGACGGCTCTGGAGAAGCGCACGCCCTACGTGCTGTTCGCGGCCTCCGGCGGCGCGCGAATGCAGGAGGGCATCCTCTCCCTGATGCAGATGCCGCGGACCACCGTGGCGGTGCGCCGGCTCAACGCGGCGCGGCTCCCCTACATCGTGGTGCTGACGAACCCGACCACCGGCGGCGTCACCGCCTCCTACGCGATGCTGGGCGACGTCCACCTCGCCGAGCCGGGTGCCCTGATCTGCTTCGCGGGACCGCGGGTGATCGAGCAGACGATCCGGGAGAAGCTGCCGGACGGCTTTCAGCGGGCGGAGTACCTGCGCGAGCACGGCATGGTCGATCAGGTGGTCCACCGGCACCAGCTCAAGGAGACGATCGCGCGTCTCTGCGGTCTCCTGACCAACGTGTCCCAGGCCGGCGCGCCGGCCGCGGCCTCCGAGGCGGCCTGAGCCCGGCGATGGCCTCGTCCGACGCCCTGATGGCGCGCTTCCTGGCGCTCCACCCCCGCACGATCGACCTGTCGCTCGGCCGCATCGAGCGGCTGCTCGCGCGGCTGAACCATCCGGAGCGCCGCCTGCCGCCCGTGATCCACGTGGCCGGCACCAACGGCAAGGGCTCGACCATCGCGTTCATGCGGTCGATCCTGGAGGCCGGCGGCCTGGCCGCCCACGTCTACACCTCCCCGCACCTCGTGCGATTCCACGAGCGGATGCGCATCGGCGGGATCGGCGGCGGGCACTTCGTGGACGAGGACCGTCTGGCCGACGCCTTCGCGCGCTGTGAGAGCGCCAATGCCGGCGAGCCGATCACGATGTTCGAGATCACCACGGCTGCGGCGTTCCTGCTCTTCTCGGAGAGCCCCGCCGACGTGCTGCTCCTGGAAGTCGGCCTCGGCGGCCGGCTCGACGCCACCAACGTGATCGACCGGCCGGCCTGCGCGGTGGTGACGCCGATCGGCCGCGACCATGCCGAGTATCTCGGCGACACGGTCGAGTCGGTCGCGACCGAGAAGGCCGGGATCTTCAAGCGCGGCTGCCCGGCGGTGATCGCCGCCCAGGACTACGCCGAGGCCGACGCCGTCCTCTGCCGGCGCGCGGAAGCCGTCGGTGCCGGGCCCGTGCTGGTCGGTAACCAGGACTTCTCCGTGCACGAGGAGCGCGGCCGGCTCGTCTACCAGGACGAGACCGACCTGTTCGACCTCCCGCGGCCGCGCCTCGCCGGGCGCCATCAGCTGGTCAACGCCGGAACGGCGATCACCGCGCTACGTGCCGCCGGGTTCGGCGATATCGGGACGGCGGCCCTGGAGCGGGGGCTGACCGAGGTCGAGTGGCCCGGCCGGCTGCAGCGCCTCGGGCGCGGCCGACTGGCCGCCCAGCTCGATCCCGGCACCGAGCTCTGGCTCGACGGCGGCCACAACATCGACGGCGGCCGGATCCTCGCCGCCGCCATGGCGGATCTCGGCGAGAAGAGCGACGTGCCGCTCGTCCTCGTGGTCGGCCTGCTCGGCACGAAGGACGCCGACGGCTTCCTGCGCAACTTCGTGGGTCTGGCCCGGGCCCTCGTGGCCGTTCCGATCACCGGAACGATGGCCGCGCGCCCGGCCGAGGAGGTCGCGCGGATCGGCGAGGAGGTCGGCCTCTCGACCTACGCGGCGCCGAGCATCGAGGCGGCCCTCGCCCTGGTGCGGGACATCGCCTTCGAGCGCCCTCCGCGGATCCTGATCTGCGGATCGCTCTACTTGGCCGGCATGGTTCTAGCCGCCAACGACACGCCGCCGGTCTGAGTCGTCTCCAGTCTGGCGACTCCCCGCGCGCCGGCTGTATCTAGTGGCCGGCACGCCGGACACCTGTGCAACTCGGATTCTGCATTCGAAAATCCGTCGAATCGCCGCAATCGCCCGGATGGAGACCCGCCCACGGCCACGCTTTCCTCCCGCTGTGGCAGCTAAGCTACATCCTCGCGGGGCCCGATCGCATAATTTCCCCCTCGATCGGGCTTATGCTGGGGATCACAGTAATGAAGAAGCTTCTCACCTCTCTCGCGGCGTTCACCGCGCTCACGGCTGCCGCTTCGGCCGCCGATCTGCCGCGCCGCGCCGCGCCGCCGCCGGTGTTCACCCCCGTTCCGGTGTTCACCTGGACCGGTGCCTACTTCGGTATCAACGCCGGCTACGCGTTCGACGCCAGCAGCAACTCCACCCGCGGCTTCGTCCAGACGCCCGGCAACCCGGTCGCGCTGGTGCCGGGCGGTCTCGTCCCCTACCAGGCCCTGCTGCCGAACGGCTCGTCGCTGATCTACAGCAACGACAGCCGCGAAGGTTTCTCGGGCGGTGGCCAGATCGGCTACAACTGGCAGCTGACCCCGGGCTCCGGCGCCGTGATCGGCTTCGAGGCTGACGCCCAGTACCTCGACTTCGGCCGTCGCGCCCGCTTCGCCACGAACGCCGCGGCGATCAACCCGGGCTTCATCCCGGTCAACGGCACGCTCAACACCATCGACTTCTTCGGCACCGTCCGCGGTCGTCTCGGTTACGCCTTCGACCGGACCCTCGTGTACGCCACGGGTGGTTTCGCCTACGCCACCGGCACGGATGACGGCGCTCGCGTCGGCCTGCAGAACTTCGCCGGCCGCCGGAACGACTTCAAGACCGGCTGGACCGTCGGCGGCGGTGTCGAGTACGCCCTGCCCACCGACTCGTTCCTGAACTTCTTCCGCTCCTCGGCCGTGACG
>Ga0049070_1000835_pt1 | contig 18102 bp, 18 predicted proteins | sample FECB22metaG_FD_56243 | JGI IMG/M metagenome (GOLD analysis project Ga0049070, IMG submission 56243) | Cyanobacterial communities from the Joint Genome Institute, California, USA - FECB-22 | ecosystem: Environmental > Aquatic > Thermal springs > Hot (42-90C) > Microbial mats | place: USA: California
GGCCCGTTATTCGACGACCGAGTTCACCTTCCAGCTCTCCGACCACTTCCCGGTGTGGGTTCGGATCGACACCGACATTGACGGTCAGCGCCTGAACCAGATCGTGCAGGACGCCCAGAAGTGATAGGAACGGCTCCGTTCAAGGAAGCCTGAACGGAGGAAACGCGTGCAACTGTGGATGACGACCGTCGCGTCGGCGCGCGGCGCCGCACGCGCGGCCCGCGAGATCGAGGCCGCCGGCTGGGACGGCATGCTGGTGGTCGATTCGCAGAACCTCTCGGGCGATCCCTATGTCGCGCTGGCGCTGGCGGCGACCGCGACGACGAAGCTGGGGCTCGGCACCGGCGTCACCAATTCGGTGACCCGCCACGCCGCCGTGACCGCGACCTCGATCTCCAGCGTCAATCGCGCTTCCGGCGGCCGCGCCGTGCTCGGTATCGGCCGCGGCGATTCGGCTCTCGCGCATCTCGGCCGTGCGCCGGCGCGGCTCGCCCAGTTCGAGCGTTACCTGCGCCAGCTGCAGACCTATCTGAAGGGCGAGGCGGTGAGCTTCGAGGACATCGACATCCCGCACGACGTGGCGCCGCCCATGTCGGGCCTGCACCTGCACGATGCGCCGCCGGCGAGCCGCATCGCCTGGATCGCGGGCGGCCCAAAGGTGCCGGTCGAAGTGGCGGCGAGCGGCCCCAAAGTGATCGCCATCGCAGCGCTTCATGCCGACCGCGTGATGTTCGCGCTCGGCGCCGACGTCGAGCGCTTGAAATGGGGCATTGCGCTGGCGAAGAAGACGCGCCGCGAGGCAGGCCTCGACCCCGACGCCATCGCCTACGGCGCCTACGTCAATCTCGGCTGCCACACCGACATCGCCGTCGCCCGCAGCCTGGTGCGCGGCGGCCTCACGACCTTCGCGCGCTTCTCGGTGATGCACGGCAAGACCGAGGTGCCGACATCGACGGGCGACAAGAAGGTGCTGGAGAAGCTGATCACCAACTACGACATGAAGGCGCACACCAGGGGTGATTCGCGCCAGGCGACGACGCTCACCGACGACTTCGTCGATCGCATGGCCATCGTTGGCCCACCCGAGCGCTGCATCGAGCGGCTGAACGAATTGAAGGCGCTCGGCCTCGACAAGGTCGCGATCAGCGGCGCCACGCGCGGGGCGTCAGCGGAGGACGCAGAGGACGGCCGCAGGCTCGTGGCCGATAAGGTGCTTCCCAACCTGGAAACTCGGCAAATGGCAAAATGACAGCTCAACGCCCCACCTGGTGCGAGATCGACCTCTCGGCCGTCACGCACAATCTCGCGACACTGTCCGACATGGTCGGCTCGAAGGTCGGTGTCTTCGTCTGCGTCAAGGGCGACGCCAGTGGCTGCGGCGACATCGAGGTGTCGCGTGCCGCCGAGCAAGCCGGCGCGATGGGCGTCGCCTTCGGTAATCTCGATCGCGCGCTGGCGGCGCGTCGCGGGGGCGTGCGCCTGCCGATCCTGCTCTATCCGACCTGTTTGCCCGACACGGCGCCGGCCCTCGAGGAGCATGGCCTGATGCCCACGATCTCCACGATGGAGGACGTCGCGGCATGGTCTTCCCATGCGAGGTCGCTCAAGGTGTTCCTGAAGCTCGACGGGGGCGGATTTCGTGCCGGCGCGCTGCCGCATCAGGCGCCGGCCGTCGCCCGCGCCATCGTCGACAGCAACACGCTCGAGCTCGCGGGCGCCTACGGCCATCCGATGCAGTCCTACGGTCCGGTCGACCCCGTCTACACCGACGCGCAGATCGCCTCTTGCATCGACGCGCTGAAGCGCATCGAGGCGGCCGGCATCGACGTGCCGCTGCGCATGGTCTCCAGCTCGGCGATCATCCTCAGCCATCCCGATGCCGACTTGAACGCCGTCGATCCGGGGCGCCTCGCCATCGGCCAGAGTTTTCCTGCCGCCCACGGACGCGAGCGCGTCTGGCGCCACGCCCTGGTGGGATTGCGCAGCCATCTCGTCATGGTGAAGTCACTCGACGACATCGGTGACGTGATGCCGGCGCCGTTCCTGCCGCGCCGGCCAGGCATGAAGATCGGGCTCATTCCCTACGGCTGGTCAGACGGCTATCCGCGCAAGATCCCTGAAGCCGCCACGGCGCTGCTGCACGGAAGGCGCGTCCGTCTGCTGGGGCCACCTCATTCGGAACTCCTGCGCGTCGATTTGACCGACGTGCCCGAGGCCAAGCTTGGCGACGAGGTCGTGCTTCTCGGACGCCAGGGCAACGACGAGATCGGCCTCGAGGAGCTGGCGGCGCAGTGGAAGGTCGGCGTCTCCGACCTCTATGGCGCCATCGGCAAGTCCGTGCGGCGGCACTACCTGCCGTAGTCCAGTCTGGGGCAGGTCAGGGAAGACAAGGATCAGCGCCAGATCTTCTTGCCGCTGCCCGGCAGCCCCAGCTCGCTCCACATCGCGTCGACCTTGTCGATGACGGACTGGTCCATGCGGATCTGGCGGCCCCACTCGCGATTGGTCTCGCCGGGGAATTTATCGGTGGCGTCCAGCCCGATCTTGGAGCCCAGGCCGGACACCGGGCTCGCGAAGTCGAGATAGTCGATCGGCGTGTTCTCGATCACGGTGATGTCGCGCGCCGGGTCCATGCGGGTCGAGATCGCCCACATCACGTCCTTCCAGTTGCGGGCGTCGATGTCGGCGTCCACCACGATCACCCACTTGGTGTACATGAACTGCCGCAGATAGCTCCACACGCCCATCATCACGCGCTTGGCGTGGCCGGCGTAGGCCTTCTTCATCGAGACCACGGCGATGCGGTAGGAGCAGCCCTCGGGCGGCAGCCAGAAGTCGACGATCTCGGGGAACTGCTGCTGGAAGAGCGGGATGAACACCTCGTTCAGCGCCTCGCCCAGCACCGAGGGCTCGTCGGGCGGGCGGCCGGTGAAGGTCGAAAGGTAGATCGGATTGCGCCGCATGGTGATGGCGGAGAGCGTGAACACCGGGAAGCGCTCGACGCTGTTGTAATAACCGGTGTGGTCGCCGTAGGGGCCTTCGTCGCCGTAGTCGTCGAGGCTGACATGGCCCTCGAGCACGATTTCGGCTTCGGCCGGCACCTTGAGCGGCACGGTCTTGCAGTCGACCAGCTCGACCTTCTTGCCGCGCAGCAGGCCAGCGAACTGGTACTCCGACAGCGTGTCGGGCACCGGTGTGACCGCGGCCAGGATGGTGCCGGGATCGGCGCCGATCACGGCCGCCGCAGGCAGGGGCTCGCGCTTGCCGGCGCCCTTCCAGCGCTGATGGTGCTGCGCGCCACCGCGATGCTTCAGCCAGCGCATCAGGGTCGTGTTCTTCCCCGTCACCTGCAGGCGATAGATGCCGAGGTTGAAGCTGTCCTGCTTGTCGCCCCCCTTGGCGTTTGGTGGATTGGGCCCCTGGGTCACGATCAGCGGCCAGGTGATGAGTGGCGCGGGCTCGCCCGGCCAGCAGGTCTGGACGGGCAGGCGTCCGAGATCGATGTCGTTGCCCGTGAGCACGACCTCCTGGCAGGGCGCACTGCCCACGGTCTTTGGCTTCATCGCCATCACCGTGCGCACCATGGGCAGCATGTCGAGCGCCTCGCGCCAGCCGCCGGGCGGCTCGGGCTGGCGCAGGAAGGCCAGGGTCTCGCCGACCTGGCGCAGCTCGCCGGGCTCGCGGTCCATGCCCCAGGCGACACGCTCGACGGTGCCGAAGAGGTTCACCAGCACCGGCATCTCCGAGCGTGTGCCGTCCTGGCGCACGACGTTCTCGAACAACACCGCCGGGCCTTTCTCGGCCAGCAGGCGGGTCTGGATCTCGGTCATCTCCAGATGGGGCGAGACCGGCGCCGTGACGCGCACCAGCCGTCCGCATTGTTCCAGCCGGGCGATGAAATCCCGGAGCGAGGCGTAGGGCATCCTGGGGTTGTCCTTTAGAGTGGCCAAAGCATGAGATCAAACGCCATTCCGGCCGAGTTCGAGGACCTGCTGAACGCTTCAGGGCGGCGCGTCCTCGCCGGTAGCCATGCACTGTGCGGCGCGCTCGCCAATCCGCGCGTCCGCTTCCTCGCCCGCGAGGATCTGCTGGATCGTGCCAAGGCCGAGCGGCTGCGGCGGGCGCTCGAGCAATCGCTGGCCGACAAGCTCGAACTGATGGAGCGGCCCATCCCGCCCGAGACGATCTCGGAGATGCGCGAGGACTATGGCGAGCTGCTGCCCAAGACCAGCCGCGCGCGCACCATCTACTTCGAAAGCCGCCGCGAGCCCGGCATGAAGGCGGCCGAGCGCATCGGCCTGGTGCGCCTGATGCGTTCGGCCTCGTTCCGTGCTTTCGCCGAAGCGCTGGCCGGCCGACCGCTGGAATCCGACTGGGGCCTGCAGGTGCTGCGCTACGGCCCGGGCGACTACGCAGGGCCGCACAACGATCATCATCCCGAGAACGAAGACGCGCGCTCGGGCTACATCGATCTGCACGTCAGCCTGTGCTCGCCCGGAGTCGCCCATCAGTGGCTGGTCTACAGTCGCGCCGGTCACTTCAGCGAGATCGTCTCGGTCGCGCGGCGCTCGTCGTTGACCGCCTATCGCCTGCCGTTCTGGCACTATACGACGCCGCTTGTGGCAAAGCGCGGACAACAAGCCGGACGATGGGTGCTGCTGGGAACGTTCCTCTATCGTTGAAGCAGCCCCGTCACAGTGATCGTTACTGCTGGTTGAAGCGGATGACAGCATTGCTGGCAGTGATGCCCGACCCCGCTACTCTCGCGCCCTCTCTACGGTGCGAAAAAAACCGCGAAAACGAAATAGGGCGGACAGACGTTAGTTATTGAGTTATTCAAGCACATAAGTTATATATAGTCTTTGCCGCCGCGCTTCAGGCGTCCGCTCTATGCATCGTTTATCCGATACCCCCTCGCGCGGCAGCCCTGCGGCTGCCGGCCGGACGGGCCTGGCTGTTTCCCGGTCGACGAGGCCGGCCACCTTCGAACCGGGAAACCAACATCTAAACTATCTTAACTATCTAAATTCGGCGGGGGCCCCAATCGATAGAGGGTCGGCTGCCGACGGACCACAACGACCCTTGTCGGAAATGCCGGAAATACCGCTAAATCCCCGTCGCTGACGGCAGTGCTGGCATCTCAGCTGTTGCCGGGGAGCGCGCAATGTCGTTCGAGTCCCCATTTAGCGGACTCGACACAGCCCAAAGCGACCTCGAGAAGAAGCAGCGGCAGCAAAGGCTTGCGGGCGCTTGCAGAGACGGGCGGCGAACGCGATCCCGTTTGCAAGACAGCCGGTCAAAAGCTGGCGCAGCGCGACTAGCGGAAGCCGAGCGGGACGACGCTGATCGAATTGCGCGGGCTGCCCTCGATGATGCGATCGGTATAGACGAGGTATATGAGCGCCTTCCGTTTGGCGTCCCAGAACCGCGTCACCTGGGTCGACTTGAAGATCAGCGAGGCGCGCTCACTGAAGACCTCGTGCGGATTCCTGAGCTGGCCAAGCTTGGACTCGTCGACCGGGCCGACCTGGCGACAGGCGATCGATGCCTCGCCGGGATCCTCGGCCAGTCCGATGGCGCCTTTGATGCCGCCGGTGCGGGCGTGCGACATGTAGCAGGTGACACCCGGCACTTCGGGATCGTCGAACGCCTCGATGACGATCTTGTCGTTCGGCCCCAGCCACTTGAAGCGATAGCCGACCGAGCCGATCTCCTCGGCCGAGGCCGATGTGACGCCCGATGAAATGGTCAGCAGCGACAGAAACGTGAGAAAAAAAGTCCGGCGCATATCCGCTACTCCCTGAGAGGGATCAGACGGCGCGCAATCCTTCCTTGGGGACCTCGCCGCCAGCCTCCTTCACCGCCTCACGATACTCCTTTTCGGAGCTGAAGGGCGCGACCTTGGGGAAGTCCTTCTTCTTGCCGGGACGGATGTCGCCGGTCGACGGCTCGACGATCAGCAGCTCGCCCTGGCGGCCGAGCAGGGGGATCTCGCGCTTCCAGCGCGAGTAGACGCGACGCGCCGAGGCGGAGAAGTCGACGTAGGTGGTGAACTCGCTCTTGTCCTTGACGAACAATGCCTCGTAGGTGGCGATGAACTGCTCGACGAAGGCACGGTCGACGATCTCGAGATTGGACATCATCCAGCAGCGGTCCTCGAACACCCAGTAGGTGCCGATGCCGACGAACTGCTTCTGGCGCGTCAGGTAGGGATAGAAGGGAAAGCCGCGGCAGGCGATGGTGCGGTTGTCACGCTCGCAATGGCGCGCGCCCTTGCAATGGATGGCCATGCAGTCGCTGGTGAGCTCGGCCACGATCTGGCGCGTGGCGTAGTCGTAGGGCTTGAACTTGGACCACAGGTCGGTGCGCGTCTTCAGCAGGTCGAACTCGACCTTGTGCACCACCGGCACGGCATTCTGGGTCGAGCAGCAGACCGGCTCGCCGCCGTTCAGCGGCGCGCACTTGCGGCCGCAGTCGAAGCGCGACACCGGCGCGGTGAAGCCCTCATAAAGAGTGGCGAAATCCTGCGGCTTGATGGTTGGCTTGGCCATGGGCCTCGCGTGTAACCCGAATCAAGTGTGAAAGAACAGTTAAGGAATTATGGCGCATTCTCAGGGATGCGGCAGCACCTGCCAGACGACTGTTTCACGCATCCCTCGGTTCTCCAGCTGCAGGGACGTTGGAATCTCGTAGCGCGCACATTCCAGCAGGCCCTGCGCACTGAAGTAGTTGCGACCGGGGTCGCCCAACAGCACGAGCCGGCCAAGTCGCGCATGGCCGCGCAGCCAGCCGAGGGCCCGCGCCGACATCTCGCGCTCGTAGCAGACGTCGCCCGCGATCACGACGTCGGCGGCGGGCTCGCCGTCCGGTCCGGCCAGCCAGTCATCGATGCTGACCTTGATGGTGAGGCCGTTGGCTGCGGCGTTCAATTGGGCAGCGACCAGCGACAGTGCGTCGATGTCGTTGGCCAATACCGACGCCGCGCCGGCGCGCGCGGCCGCCATCGACGACACGCCCGAGCCCGCGGCGAAGTCGATGACGCGCTTGCCGCGCACGCGCTCGGGGTTGTCGAGCAGATAGCGGGCGATCGCCTGGCCGCCCGGCCAGCAGAAGGCCCAGTAGGGCGGGTCGACGTTCTGCTCCTCCAGCCACGCCTCGGTGGCCTGCCAGATCGGCACGTATTCGCTGGCGAGCCACAGCTTGAACTCCGGCACCATGGCCGGCGCCTCGAGGGCGGTGTTGGCGCGGATGAAGCCCTCGGGATCGGCCGGCAGGCGGGACATCAGAGATGGCCGGCGATCACGGCGGCGGTCAGCAGCAGCCCCAGCCAGTTGTTGGACTTGAAGCGCATCAGGCAATCGGCCGGGTCGCCCGGCTTGAGGAAGACGATCTGCCAGGCAAAGTGCAACGCGATCGCGGCCACGCCCGCGAAGTAGTAGGGGCCGAGACCGGCGAGCCGGCCGGCCAACGCCCACGCCAGCACCGCCAGCACGGCGAATAGCGTCAGCCAGCGGCGCGGCGTTTCGGCAAAGCGGCGGGCGGTCGAGCCCACGCCGATGATGGCGTCGTCGCGCTGGTCCTGCATGGCGTAAATCGTGTCGTAGACCAGGGTCCAGGCGACGCCGCCGACATAGAGCGCGAGCGCTGCCCCGGAGAGCGTGCCGGTCACCGCCGCATAACCCACCAGCGCGCCCCAGTTGAAGGCGAGTCCCAGCACGACCTGCGGCCAATAGGTGAAGCGCTTCATGGTGGGATAGATCGCTACCAGCACCAGCGACAGCAGCGCGATGCCGCCGGCCGTCTTGTTCAGTTTGAACAGGATCGCGACACCCACCAGAGACTGCAGCACCATCCAGATCAGCGCATTGCGCAACGTGACCTCGCCGGCCGGCAGCGGGCGGCCCTTCGTGCGCTCGACCTGGGCATCGACCTTGCGATCGACGATGTCGTTCCAGGTGCAGCCGGCGCCGCGCATGGCCAGCGCCCCGATGAAGAACAGCGCCATCCAGCCGACCAGGCGGCCCCATTCCGGGCCAGTCCCCAGCGCCGCCGACCACCAGCAGGGATACATCAGGAGCCAGATTCCAATCGGCCGGTCCCAGCGCGCCAGCCGCCCATAGGGCCGGGCCCAGGGTGGCAGGTAGCGCAACGACCAGTGCTGGATGTCGATGTCGGTGAAGCCGGTTGTCCGCGCGGCGCTCATGGCGGCATCATGCAGCGATGAGCCGGCAAACTCCATGAGCCTCTCCCGCCTGTTCGTTCCGGCCGACCTTGCCGCCGGTATCGAGGCGCCGCTCGACGAGGCGCAGGTTCATTACCTGCGCCACGTCATGCGCCGCGACGATGGCGCGCCGCTGCTGCTGTTCAACGGCCGCGACGGCGAATGGCGCGCCACCCTGCGCGCCCGCGGCAAGAAGGCGGCGGTGGCCGAGGTCGGCGAGCGTACGCGCGAACAGGTTGCGGAGCCCGACATCTGGCTCTGCTTCGCGCCGCTGAAGCGCGCGCGCATCGACTATGTCGCGGAGAAAGCCACCGAGCTCGGCGTCGCCGTCCTGCAGCCCGTGCTCACGCATCACACCATGGTCGAGCGGGTCAACGTCGAGCGCCTGCGCGCCAACGCCGTCGAGGCAGCCGAGCAGACCGAGCGGCTCTCCGTGCCCGAGGTGCGCGCACCCATCGACCTCGCGCGTCTGTTGGCCGAGTGGCCGGCCGGCCGGCGCCTGCTGGTCTGCGACGAGACCGGCGGCGGTCCAGCGATCGCTGCGGCGCTCGCCAGTCTCGACGATGCGGCGCGCGCCGCGCCCTGGGCCATCGTGATCGGCCCCGAGGGCGGCTTCGATGCCGCCGAGCTTTCCAGTCTCCGTCGCATAAAGGATGTTATGGCAGTGGGGCTCGGCCCGCGCATCCTGCGCGCCGATACGGCAGCGCTGGCAGCGCTTGCATGCTGGCAGGCACTGGTCGGTGACTGGCAGCGGCCGACGCCGCGTCTGCAGGCTGATTATCGCACATCTCGGGCCGTCGTCTGACCGTCGTGTCTGCGCTTGCGCTCGCCCCCGTCGGTGTGAGACAGGGGGAGTTGAACACGATGAACCAGCCGCGTGCTCGCGTGAGAAATGCTCATGTGGCCGCGCCGCTCCGGCCCTGACCAAGCCGTGGGCGAGCCAGGGAGTTAAGAGATCTCATGTCCGCACCACCCTCGGGCGGCGGCGTGCCGATCGAAAATCGGCGGCAGCTGATCGAATACTTCGCGGCCGGCAACAAGCCACGCTCGGCCTGGCGCATGGGCACCGAGCACGAGAAGTTCGGTTTCCACAAATCGACCTTGAAGCCGCTCGCCTATGATGGCGGCGACGGCATCCGCGCCATGCTGGAAGGCATGACGCGCTTCGGCTGGGAGCCCGTCACCGAGGGCAACAACATCATCGCGCTGAAGCGCGACAGCGCCAGTATCACGCTCGAGCCCGGCGGGCAGTTCGAGCTGAGCGGCGCGCCGCTCGAGACGCTGCACGAGACGGCGGCCGAGAACGCCCAGCACATCGACGAGGTGAAGGAGGTGGCGGGCGAGATCGGCGCCGGCTTCATCGGACTCGGCTTCGCGCCGGAATGGACGCGCGAGGACATGCCCTTCATGCCCAAGGGCCGCTACAAGATCATGCGCGATTACATGCCCAAGAAGGGCAAGCTCGGGCTCGACATGATGCTGCGCACCTGCACCGTGCAGACCAACCTCGACTTCGAGTCCGAAGCCGACATGGTGAAGAAGTTCCGCGTCTCGCTGGCGCTGCAGCCGCTCGCCACCGCGCTGTTCGCCATCTCGCCCTTCAAGGAGGGCAAGGACTCCGGCTTCAAGAGCTACCGCAGCCACATCTGGACCGACACCGACCCCGACCGCTGCGGCATGCTGCCCTTCGTCTTCGAGGACGGGTTCGGCTTCGAGCGCTATGCCGACTACATGCTCGACGTGCCCATGTATTTCGTCTACCGCGACGGCAAGTACATCGACGCCTCGGGCCAGAGCTTCCGCGATTTCCTCAAGGGCAAGCTGCCGGCGCGGCCGGGCGAGCTGCCGACCGTCAACGACTGGGCCGACCACGTCACGACAGCCTTCCCCGAGGTGCGCCTCAAGCGCTTTCTGGAAATGCGCGGCGCCGATTCCGGGCCCTTGCCCGCGCTGAACGCACTACCGGCGTTCTGGGTCGGCCTGCTCTACGACCAGACAGCGCTCGATGCGGCATGGGACCTGGTGAAGGACTGGACGATCGCCGAACACGACTTCCTGCGTGCCGAGACGCCCAAGACCGGCCTCTCCACCGTCTTCCGCGGCCGCCCGTTGAGCGAATGGGGCCGCGAGGTGGTCGAGATCGCCCATGCCGGCTTGCGGGCGCGCAAGCGACTGGATGCGCACGGCAACGACGAGACGATCTACCTGGCGCCGCTCGACCGCGCCGTGGCGAGCGGACTCGCGCCAGCCGACGAGCTCCTGGCCAAGTGGCAGGGCGAATGGAAGGGCTCTTTCGCCCCGTTGTTCCGCGACCACGCCTACTGATACTGTCGGGGCGATGGTCCCGCTGGCATGAATCGTCGTCTAGTGATTTTCGCTGCGCTGCTGCTTCCTGCAGTCGCGCACGCGCAACCTGCCGAATGGCAGACCGTGGTCGGACGCGATCTGCGCTTCCGTATCGAGATGCCTACGCCGGTGACCGAGACCAAGGCGCAGGAAAAGGAGAAGGGCCACGCCAGCGAGCGCATCGCCTGGGCCTCCAAGCGCGACGGCGAGATGTTCGACTTCGACTATGTCGACTACCAGCCTGGCTGGTTCTCGAGCCACGACAGCAAGGAGATGGCACGCGAGCTCGGCCGCGGCGAAGCCGAGAAGGCCTTCCCGCGCGCCAAGTTCAAATATGTTCGCGACGAGCCGGTCACACTTCAGGGCTGGGACGGCTACGCGCTCGACATCGAGGACCAGCAGGGCTCGGTGGTTATGATGCGCACCTATATCGTCAAGGATCGGCTCTATCGCCTGCTGGTGACCGCCAACTACTCCGAACCGTCCAAAGCGGCCGCGCAACGCTTCATCGATTCACTGAGGCTCGCCGAGACGCGCCAGTCTTAATCTTGCCAGCCCGCGGGCCGGCGAGAGGTGTTGCCAACCCCTGCACTTCCTCCCACAGTTCCCTCAATTCAGTCGAGGTGAGTTAGGAGGTCGCGCGCGTAGAGCAGGGAGGAAACAAACATGAAGACGGCATGGATGATTCCGGCTGCGGTCGCGGCCGGCCTGACGGCGCTTGCAAATCCCGTCGGCGCCCAGAGGCCAGGCGGCATTCTCAAGATGCAGCACATGGACACGCCGCCCAGCGCCTCGATCCACGAGGAGGCGACCATCTCCGTCGTCGTGCCGTTCATGGGCCTCTACAACAACCTCGTCGTCTTCGATCAGAACGTTCCACGCAACAGCTTCGACTCCATCGTTCCCGACCTCGCCACCAAATGGCAATGGAGTAAGGACGGCAAGGAGCTGGTGTTCATCGTGCGCCAGGGCGTGAAGTGGCACGACGGCAAGCCATTCACCGCCCGGGACGTGCAGTGCACCTTCGAGATGCTGCTGAGTGGCGAGAAGATCCGTCGCAATCCGCGCGGTGCCTGGTACAGCAACGTCGAGAAGGTGGCGGCGACGAGCGACACCGAGGTCGCATTCTACCTCAAGGAGCGCCAGCCTGCGCTGCTGGCGCTGCTCGCCTCGGGCTATACGCCGATCTATCCCTGCCACGTCCCGTCGGCCGACATGCGGCGCAAGCCGGTCGGCACGGGGCCCTACAAGCTCGCCGAGTTCAAGATGAACGAGAGCATCAAGGTGGTGAGGAACCCCGACTACTGGAAGAAGGGCCGGCCCTATCTCGACGGCATCGAGTACACCATCATCCCCGACCGCTCGACGCGCATGCTGTCCTTCGCCAGCGGCAAGTTCGACATGACCTTCCCGACCGACCTCACGGTGCCGCTGTGGAAGAACATGAAGAAGGACGCGCCGCATGCCACCTGCGTCATGCGCGACACCGGGGTCAGCACCAACCTGATCGTGAACCGCGACATGCCGCCGTTCGACGATCCGAGGATCCGCCGGGCGCTGGCGCTCAGCCTCGACCGCAAGGCCTTCATCGACATCCTGAGCGAGGGCGAGGCCAGCCTGGGCGGCGCCATGTTGCCGCCGCCCAGCGGCGTGTGGGGCATGCCTCCCGATATGGTGAAGACCATCGTCGGCTATGAGAACGTGCCGGCTAATCGCGAGAAGGCGCGTGAGCTGATGAAGGAGGCGGGTTACGGGCCGGACAAGCGGCTGAAAGTCAGGGTCAGCACGCGCAACATCCCGACCTTCCGTGACCCCGCGACGATCCTGATCGATCATCTCAAGCACGTCTATGTCGACGGCGAGCTCGAAGTGATCGACACCTCGGTCTACTACAACCGCGTCTTCAAGAAGGACTATTCAGTGGCGCTCAACCTGACGGGCACGGCCGTCGACGATCCGGACGTCGGCTTCTTCGAAGGCTACGCCTGCGGCTCGTTGCGCAATTACAACGGCTACTGCAACCCCGAGATGACCAAGCTCTTCGAGGCGCAGTCGCGCGAGCTCGACCAGAAGAAGCGCCTGAAGATGGTCTGGGAGATCGACCGCAAGCTGCAGGAGGACATCGCCCGGCCGATCATCCTCCACGGCCGCGCCGCCGGCTGCTGGCAGCCCTACGTCAAGGGCGTCGTCCTGCACACCAACAGCATCTACAACGGCGCCCGCTTCGAGGACGTGTGGCTGGATAGGTAGCTAAGGCGCCACCAACTTGTACACGCGGGCAGCGGTGCCGCTGTACAGCGCCTTCTTCTCCGCGGCCGAGGCGCCCCTGGTGATGAGCTTGAAGGCGTTCCACAACTCGGTGTAGCCGCAGGATTGCTTGTCGGGCGGGAAGTTACTCTCGAACATGCAGCGGTTGGTTCCGAACAGCTCGATGCAGGTCTCGATGTAAGGCTTCCACGCCGCCGCCAGCTCCTGCGAAGAAGGTGGTGTGTCGCGCAATTCGAAACCGAACCCGAACGAAGTCATGCCCAACCCGCCGAGCTTCACGGTGACGTTCGGGCACGCGGCCAGATCCTGCATGTTCTTCTTCCACACCGGCAGGGTCTCGGCCTGCTTGCCGGCGTACTGCCCGATGCCGAGATGGCCGCCGACATGGTCGCAGATGATCGACTGGTCGGGGAAAGCCCGAGCGATGTCGACGAGATCGGGCAGCTGCGGGAAGAAGTGCCACGAATCGAAGGTCAGCCCGAGCTTGCCGAGCTCGGCGAAGCCCTCGCGGAATTTGGGATCGAGCAGGCGGTGCCGTGGGATCGGCCGCGAGACATGCTGGCCGGCCGGTCCTTCGTCCCACGACGTGCCGTAGCGCACGCCGCGGAAGCGGCCGCCTGCGACCTGGATCTCGGCCTCGAGCACGGCGCGCACGCGGCTGCCCAGCATCAGGTCGGCCCAGCCGATGATCGCTTCGCAGACGCGCGTCTTGCCGTACTGGCCCGAAGCGCTCATGGCGGCGATGCCGTTCACGAACTCGACCTCGCCCACCGGCTTCATCTCCTCGGGCCCGCTCGCGCGGAACATCGACTGGCATTCGAGGAAGACCGTCGAGACGATGTTGTGGCCGCCGCCGGTATCGGCCAGCAGCTCGGGCAGGAGATAGAGGCCGCGCTGGCGATGCGGGGCGTCCCACAGATGATGGTGCGGATCGATGATCGGCAGATCCGGCTCCAAGGCCTTCTCAGGCGGACGCTTGGCGAGCCAGGCGGCGAGATCGGCATTGTTGCGACGGATCAATCCGCGATATTCAGCCTCGGCCATGGCTTGTCTCCTCCTGTTTGGATACGAGCCTAGGCCAGGAGCGGAGGGCGGAGCATGCGGATTTGCGTATACGGGGCCGGCGCCATCGGCGGCAATTTCGCGGCGCGACTGGCAGAGGCCGGCAACGACGTCTCGATCGTGGCGCGTGGCGCGCACCTCGAAGCCATCCGCACCAATGGGCTTACCTTGCTGGCCGGCGACAAGAAGATCGTGGCCAAGGTGAAGGCGTCGGATCGGCCGGCCGATCTCGGCCAGCAGGATGCGGTGCTGGTGACCTTGAAGTCCTCGGGTCATCACGCGCTCGGCGAAGGCATCGCGCCGCTGCTCGGGCCGGACACGCCGGTCGCCTTCGTGCAGAACGGCATTCCCTGGTGGTACGGCCACGGCCTGTCCAAGGATCGCCCGCCGGCGCCCGACCTGTCGCGGCTCGATCCCGGCGGCGCGCTCGCGAAGTCGATCGGCATGCACCGCGTCGTCGGCGCGGTCGTGAGCTCGCCCAATCATGTCATCGCGCCTGGCGTGATAGAGAACGAGGTGCCGGATCGCAACATCCTCTGGGTCGGCGAGCCCGACGATCGGCAAAGCCCGCGCATCGAGGCTTTGCGCACCGCCTTGAAGGGCGCCGGCATCGGCTCGCCGGCGACCACCGACATCCGCTACGAGATCTGGCACAAGCTGATGGCCAACCTTACCGGGTCGACGGTCTGCCTGGTCACCGGCCAGCCCGTCCATGTGCAGAAGACGCCGCTGGTCAATCGCCTGTCGCGCCGTGCATGCCGAGGCGCTGGCCGTGGCCGCGGCCCATGGCGTGAAGCTCGACGATCATCCGGACGAGCGCTACGGCCCCAAGCGCGTCTACACCAGCCATCGGCCGTCGATCCTGCAGGACTACGACCTCGGCCGGCCGATGGAGATCGAATCGATCGTGCGCGCCCCGGTCGCCTTCGCGCGCAGCGCCGGCATCGACACGCCGACGCTCGACGCCATCGAGGCGATCTGCGTGGCCCTCGCCCACGCCAAGGGGCTTTACGCGCCTTGAGCCCGCGCTAGGATCGGGCTCTCACAACAAGCGAGGGAATGCCATGAAGGGTAGGATCATGCGCGCCGCGTCTCGTCCAACCGCCAAGGCGGAAGCGGCCAACTTCGTCGGCAACGTCCTGTCGGACCCGGTCTTCGCGCCCGAGCAGCCCTCGCGGCTGCGCGCCTCGCGCGTGTCGTTCATGCCGGGCGGCCGCACCAACTGGCACAAGCATGCCGTCGGCCAGGTGCTCTATGTGCTGTCGGGCGTCGGCCGCTATCAGCTCGAGGGCGAGCCGGTGCAGGAGATCCGGCCGGGCGACACCGTGGTGATCCCGCCGGGTGCGCGCCATTGGCACGGCTCGGCGCCGGACACGATGATGGTCCATCTCGCCATGTCGGAGACCAACGACAAGGGCGAGGCGACGAGCTGGTTCGAGCCGGTGAGCGAGGCGGATTACACGAAGGCGCCGGCAAAGAGCTAAGTCGCCGTTCCACCCACCGTCAGCGCATCGATACGCAAGGTCGGCTGGCCGACGCCGACCGGCACGCCCTGGCCGTCCTTGCCGCAGGTGCCGATGCCGGGATCGAGCGCCATGTCGTTGCCGACCATGCCGACCTTGGTCAGCGCCTCGGAGCCGGCGCCGATCAAGGTCGCGCCCTTGACCGGCGCACCGAGCTTGCCGTCCTCGATCAGGTAGCCCTCGGTCACGGTGAACACGAACTTGCCTGACACGATGTCGACCTGCCCACCGCCGAAATTGGCGCAGTAGAGGCCCTTCTTCACCGAGGCGACGATCTCCTTGGGATCCTTATCGCCGCCCAGCATGAAGGTGTTGGTCATGCGCGGCATCGGCGCATAGGCGTGGCTCTGGCGACGGCCGTTGCCGGTCGGCTTCACACCCATCAGCCGTGCGTTCTGGCGGTCCTGCATCAGGCCGACCAGCCGGCCGTTGTCGATCAGGACATTGCGCTGCGTCGGCGTGCCCTCGTCATCGATGGTGAGCGAGCCGCGGCGGTCGCTGAGCGTGCCGTCGTCGACCACGGTGACGCCGGGCGAGGCGATCATGTCGCCCATCATCTTGCTGAAGACCGACGTCTTCTTGCGATGGAAGTCGCCTTCCAGGCCATGGCCGACCGCTTCGTGCCACAGCACGCCCGACCAGCCCGAGCCCAGCACCACCGGCATCTCGCCGGCCGGCGCCGGCACCGATTCGAGGTTCACCAGCGCCTGGCGGATCGCCTCGTCGGCCTCGCGCTTCCAGTATTCCGGCTTGAAGATGTCGCCGTAGGCCGCGCGGCGGCCCGAGCCGGTGCTGCCCGCTTCCATGCGGCTGCCGTCGGCGCAGACGACGCTGACGTTCAGCCGCACCAGCGGCCGCACGTCGGCGGCGCGCCAGCCGCCCGACTTGATGATCTCGATGACCTGCCAGGACGCCGCCATCGAGATCGAGACCTGCCGCGCCTTGGGCTCCTTGCCGCGCACATAGGCGTCGATCTCCTGCAGCAGCGCCACCTTGCGGGCGAACGCCTCGCCGTCGATCGGATTGTCGTCGGCATAGAGCAGCTGGTTGGTGCCGCGCGGAGATTCATCCATCTTGCCGCGGTGGCCGCCGCGCACCGCCTTCACGGTCGAGACGGCGCGCTTCAGCGCCTGCTCGTCCAGCGCCGAGGCATGGGCGAAGCCGGTCGCTTCGCCCGCGACGCTGCGCAGGCCGAAGCCCTGGGTGGTGTCGAACGACGCGCTCTTCAGCTTGCCGTCGTCGAAGGCGAGGCTCTCGCTCTGCTCGTATTCCAGGAACAGCTCGCCGTCGTCGCAGCCGGCCAGCGCGTCGTCGACCATCTTCTCGGTCTTGCGACGGTCGAGCGCGCCTTTGCCGAAAAACAGGTTGTCGGCGGTGGCGAGATGGTTGATCGATTTGCTCATGACGAATGCCCTTTCACCGCCAAAAATGGGCATTCGCCGCGGCGGGCGCAAGCGCGATGTCAGCTAGGCCTTCGGCTCGTAGCGCAGGCCCAGCTTCAGCGTGACCTGGTAGCTTGCCACCTTGTTGTCACGAATGCGGCCGCGCACGTCGACCACCTCGAACCAGTCGAGATTGCGCAGCGAGCGTGACGCCGTCCCGATCGCCGATTCGATGGCATCGGAGACCGATTTGTCCGAACTGCCGACGACTTCCGTCTTGACATAGGTCTGGCTGGCCATGGGCGTACCTCCCGCCTCAAACGACCAGGACGATCTTTCCGAAGTGAGCGTTGGCCTTCATGTGCGCCAGCGCCTCGGCCGCCTGGGAAAGCGGAAAAGTCCGGTCGATGGGCAGGCTGAGCTTGCCGGCTTCGATGGCTGGCCACAAGTCGGCGCGGGCCGCCTTGACGATGGCGCGCACTTCCTCTGGCCCGCGGGTGCGGAAGGTCACACCGATGTAGTCGATGCGTTTCAGCGCATGCAGGTCGAAGTTGAACTCGCCCTTCATGCCGCCCAGCCGGCCGACATTGACGATACGGCCCAGGATGGCGGCGGCCTCCATGTTCTGGTTCATCACGCCGCCCGACACCTGATCGACGATGAGGTCGACGCCCTTGCCGTCGGTCGCCTCCTTGACCTTGTCCGGCCACTTGGGATCGCGCGTGTCGAGTGCGAGGTCGCAGCCGAATTCCTTGAGGCGCGCGCGGCGGCCGTCGTTGGTCGAGGTGCCCATGACGATCGAGGCGCCCATATGCTTGGCGATCTGCATGCCCAGGAGGCCGACGCCCGAGCTGGCGCCCTGGATCAGCACCGATTCACCCTTCTTCAAGCGGCCGGCGCCGACCAGGGCGTTGTGCATGGTCTGCACCGCCACCGCCATGCAGGCGGCCTGCTCGAAGCTCATGTTGTTGGCCGGGATCTTGTGGGCACGGCCCGCATCGGTGACGGCATACTCGGCAAAGGCGCCGGCCGCCGAGCTCATGACGCGATCGCCGGGCTTGAAGTCCTTGACCTCGGCGCCGACCGCCTCGACCTCGCCGGCGCATTCCAGGCCGACGATGGTGCCGGGGCCGCCGATCCGGCCATGCGCGTGGCCGGAGGCGACCGCGAGATCGGCGCGGTTCAGCGACGCCGCGCGCACCTTGATCAGGATCTCATGAGGCTTGTGCGCGGGCTTCGGCGCGTCCGTGTACTGGACGCCCTTCTCTGTGACGACGGCAGCTTTCATGGGAACCTCCTT